>Ga0105046_10012902_pt1 | contig 12956 bp, 9 predicted proteins | sample MAT03_FD_78385 | JGI IMG/M metagenome (GOLD analysis project Ga0105046, IMG submission 78385) | Freshwater microbial communities from Lake Fryxell liftoff mats and glacier meltwater in Antarctica - MAT-03 (megahit assembly) | ecosystem: Environmental > Aquatic > Freshwater > Ice > Liftoff... | reverse complement strand
CTGCCCACAGGCAAGAAAATTCAGGTTCCGTTTCAGCAACTGATTATTTTTTCGACCAATCTGGATCCGGCCGATCTTGTTGACGAAGCATTCCTGCGTCGAATTCCGTATCGAATTGAAGTGACCGATCCGCAGGAAGACGAAGTGCATCGCCTGTTTCAGATTGCGTCCGAAAAACTGGGATGCACCTACGACCCGGAATCAGTCGAGCATTTGCTGGAAAATTATTATCGCAGCTGCGAACGTCCAATTCGACGTTGCCACGCACGTGATTTGCTGCTGCAAATTCGAAATTTCTGTATGTACCGCGGCATTCCTTATGAAATGCGGCCGGAACATTTTGATCACATCGCAGAATCATTCTTTACTCGCGTTCCTACTCGTCCCTTGAATGCGACATTTGAAGAAGCCCTGTCAACGGTTCGGTGAAAGAAGTCTTGGTATGAGCCACACAGAAGTCTGTTCAACAGCAGTCATCGGGAATACCGATTCGTCGAACCTGGCGCACCCTGAACTCAGGGAAATTGCCGGCTATCAGTTGGTTGAGCGCATCGGCGTCGGTGGTTTCGGCGAAGTCTGGCGCGCTGTGGGCCCCGGCGGTTTTCCGAAAGCTGTCAAGATTCTCTTCGGAAATCTCAGTGGTCCACAGGCAGAAACTGAACTCAAATCGCTCAACCGTATTCGTGATTTGCGTCATCCTTTTTTGCTGAGTATTGAGCGAGTCGAAGTTGCCGACGGACGGGCGATTGTTGTGACTGAGCTGGCGGATCGCAGTCTGGATCAGCGCTTCTGTGAACTTGCCAATGCCGGACAGCGCGGGATACCGCGAGACGAGTTGTTGCGTTACCTGCGTGACGCAGCCGATGCTCTCGACTTCATGTCAGAAGAACATGGATTGCAGCACCTGGATATCAAGCCGGAGAACCTGCTGCTGCAGGGGATTCATGCGAAAGTTGGTGACTTCGGACTGACCAAAGCGGTCGGGCACGCGAGCCATTCTCAAATCAGCGGATTCACACCACTATACGCGCCGCCGGAATTGTTCGACGGGCGTCCGGACCGTGGCAGTGATCAATATAGTCTGGCGATTGTCTATCAGACAATGCTCACGGGCACGCCCCCTTTTAACGGCCGAACCCCATCTCAATTGATGGCGCAGCATCTCAAGAGCGCGCCAGATCTGAGCAGCCTGTTGCCATCCGACCGAGCAGTCATCTCGCGAGCTCTTTCGAAGAACCCTCGCACGCGATTTCCGAGCTGTCGGCAGTTCATTGATGAACTGTTGAAGCGCCGACCGACAAAGTCGCTGAGTAATCAGTCATCGTCGGCAGTGGCAGCGGCCATAGTCGAAACATCGACGAGCATCATTGGCACAGAAAACATTACCAGCAATCATTCCATGCTGCATGGAACAGCCAGCCCATTGACTCCTATCCAGAGTCAGCCGGAAGACCTGCAGTATCGGCCGACGCTGTTTGTAGGAGTGGGTGGGCTTGGAAATAAGACCATCGTGGCGTTAAATCAGCGACTGCAGCAGCGGTTTCCAAACGCGAAACTGCCTGCAATCCAGTATCTGTGTATTGATACTGACAGTGAAAACATTTCGGTTCTTAAACGACACAGTGCCGGCAACGGTCGATCAATACCGACAGTTTCCGCGCCACTAAGAACGACGCAGGACTATCGCAAAAAGTCATCAGAACATTTGACGTGGCTTGGTCGCCGCTGGTTGTTCAACATCCCGCGCAGTGGACGAGTCGAAGGCATGCGTCCTCTGGGACGTCTGGCATATGTTGACCACGTGGACGACATTCGTACCGAACTTAAGCGCTGTCTTACCACGTTGCTGAATTCAGAGTCACGTAAACTTACGTCTTTTGAAACCGGATTGCCGCTCGACACAAACAGCATCGACGTGTGTTTTGTCGGCTCAACATCCGGCGGCACTTCCAGTGGTTGCATCATGGATGTCGCGTGGCTGGTCCGTGAACTGGCCAGCAACGGTCGAATGCTGCCGGTTCGAATTTCGTCGGTGCTGCTGCACGGAACATCTAATAATCGCCAATCCGCAGACATGCAGGATGCCAACACCGTTAGTTTTCTGCAGGAACTGCAACACTTTTCCGTTACAGGCGTACAAAAGCCTGGACTGACATCGAGATTTTCCAATTCGGATATTTCAAAGCCGTTCGATGAAACGACACTCGTACACTTCGGCGACGACCTGTCAGAAAGAGATTTTTCTGAAGGTGTGAATAAAACCGCCGAGTATCTCGAACTCAAAACACTCACGGCCGCACGTCAGGAGATGAACTCCTGGCGTAATCCGGAACGAACCCACATCAAGGAATGCTGTGATACAACGCTGCGTTCATTCGGACTCGCGACGATCAGTGCCGATGCGTGGGAAGTCGCCGATAGCGGGACAGATCCTTTGGCAACTGCGGCACTTAGTCTTTGGGCGAAGACACCAGTCGAATCACAGGAATCGCCCAATTCAGATGAATGGATATCATTGATCGATCAACTGGGTATCAGCGAAGGCGTCATTTTACATGCGATTCCGGCGGTGCTTGACAGTGGACGCACGCGTCGGATGGATGAGTACGCCAATACCGTCTGGCAGCGAATCGTTCAGGGAAGCGCGGAGTCACTGACAGAACAGATTACCAACATCGTCAGGCAGGACACAGCAACACCATCCACTGAACGTAATTCAATTGCAGCTTTGATCGAAGAAATTCGTACTGAACTCAATAGTAAAGTATCCATCGACCTGCAGCTTACGGAAAATTTTCTCCGGAAGATGCTGGAGAAAGGCATGCGTCCCGGACATGCAGCCCTGACGATCACGAATCTGACTCGCCATACAAGTGAGGCAATCAAAACCTGCGAAACACAGCAGAACGATCTTCAAAACGCCTTCCACAATTTACGTGAATCGCATTCGTCTCCGAGACCAGGCCAGCCAGGCGAAACTGGTCATTCTGCGCTGCGAGGATTGTGTCGTCAGTATTGTATGTTGTTCACGGGCCAGGCAATTTGCCAGTTCCTGATCGGACGTCTTCAGGCGTTTCGCAAGGCACTACCACAACTGCATGATAATCGATTCGCTGCCCTACGCGATCGGCTGAACGTGTTGGCCATGCAGGTCAACGGTGGCGTACCCAATACAGCGGCTATTCCTCCGCAGATGGTCGAAGCCTTTGAAGCCCACCTTCAGGCGTCTGGCCAGTTTAAGCTCAGTTCATTGCTGGATCGAGATTCAACACCAGCGGATGTCGCGGTGCTCAGGTCCGAGGCAAACAACTTTTTGCTTCTCAGCATGTCCAGGAATCCGGAGTTTTCCGACGAGGAAGTTATTCCACGACGTCGCGAATCGTTTCCAGCTAACGCTCGGCCAAAGCTGCAGAATGTTGGTGGAGGGCAGCGAGTTCTCGCTGTCATTCCAGGTCATCAACCTGCGGATTATTGGAAGTCGTTGCTGAAGAGTGAATTCGGCGCATGCGTCTCTGCGTGTTCTACGGAAACCGACGGCATCAGCATTGTTTGTGAAACTGAAGGTATTTCAATTCCTGCAGCGATCGACGTGCTGACCCACATGCGACCACACGTCCTGGAACTCGCAGGTCGACTTCATTCACGCCAGGATGTTCCCTGGTAAAGCTTCGCAGGCAGGCATAAGACAATCGGTCTCGTGCCTTCCTGCATGAATACTCGAATTTCGAATACGGTCCTGCTACGATCACCGGTGCCGCCCACTTTTTCCTGGAGCCTACCACATGTATCGACCAGTGATCGTACTTTCGATTTTCATATTGTCCTCGTTGCCCTCGCACGCCCAGCAAACGTGGACTCAAAAGGTCGAAACTCAGCCCTCTGAAGAACGCGGGACTTCCGAGCACCCTACCGAACCGATCAAACCAGCAATCGCAGATTCTGTGTTTGCGGGTGGTGCTGTTCCCAAGTGGCTTTGGGGCTCGAACAATGCCCAAAACTACGTTCTGCGAACTTCGGTTGAGCTATCCAATGTCAAGGCTGCTCGCCTGAAAGCTTCGTGTGATAACGTCGGCACAGTTTTCATCAACGGCAAGCGAGTCGCCAGCAGCAGCGAATGGCAGGAGCCGATGGATGCAGACGTCACGGCATCGATTGTGCCTGGCAAAAATGTGATCGAAGCAGAAGTCGCAAACGAAGGCGGTGTCGCAGCGTTTGTATTGAAGCTAGCCGTGCTCACCAATGATGGAAAAACAATCGAAGTTGTTACGGACGAAACATGGTTAGTTGCTGATAAGCGAGGCGAAGAATCGACTCAAAAATCTGAAGTGCGTGCCACTTACGGCGAAGGCCCGTGGAAAAACGTGTTCGACAACGTCGGCATGACTGGCCGAGTTCCCGCAGGAATGTTTGAGCTGCTGCCAGGCTTTCAAGTCGAAAAACTTTTCACTGTGCCAAAAGAGGAGCTTGGCTCATGGGTTTGTATCGCGTTCGATAATAAAGGACGGTTGCTGGCGAGCGATCAGGGCGACAAGGGAATCTATCGCATCACGTTGCCCGCAATTGACAGAGATCATCGTAGGACGGGTCTCCAGACCCGTCCTGACACGAATAAAACGAATGCCGATCCGGACGGGTCTGAAGACCCGCCCTACGGAACAGCAGAAACCAAAGTCGAACGCCTCGATTTCTCCAAATGCGAATTCCAACCCTCCGGCGCGCATGGCATGTTGTGGGCGTTTGACTCGCTGTACTTCAGTTGCAATGGCGGTCCAGGCAGCGGGCTTTATCGAGCACGCGACACCGACGGTGATGATGTTTTCGATGAATGCATGAAGCTGAGAGAATTCGGCGGTGGTGGGGAACATGGTCCGCACTCGATTCGACTTTCTCCAGACGGAAAACGTATCTTCGTCATCGCCGGCAATCATACAAAGCCGCCATTCAAGCCAGGGGATGAACTGACAAACAAAGATTTTACCAGCCGTATTCCCACGAACTGGGGTGAAGACCTCTTGTTGCCGCGCATGTGGGACGCAAACGGACACGCTGTGGGGATTCTGGCACCTGGCGGCTGGATTGCCAGCACCGATCCAGACGGAAAAACATGGGACATCTGGTCGATTGGTTTTCGCAATCCCTATGACATGGCATTCAACGCGGATGGCGAGCTCTTCGCCTTCGACGCTGACATGGAATGGGACGTCGGCATGCCGTGGTATCGACCAACGCGAGTCGTTCATGCCACCAGCGGCAGCGAATTCGGCTGGCGCAGTGGCAGTGGAAAATGGCCAACGTACTACATCGACAGCCTGCCTCCAATGGTCAACATCGGCCCGGGTTCGCCGGTCGGCGTTGAGTTCGGTTATGGCCTGAAATTTCCTGCGAAGTACCAAAAAGCTCTGTTCATCTGCGATTGGACCTTTGGCACGATGTATGCCATTCACACCGAACCGAACATGAGTTCGTATAAAGCCACGAAGGAAGAATTCCTGTCTCGCAGTCCGCTGCCACTGACCGATGTCGCGGCCGGACCGGATGGCGCGTTGTATTTTTCTGCTGGCGGTCGAGGCACGCAGTCCGAATTGTTTCGCGCTACCTACGTTGGAAAAGAATCAACATCGCCGACGGAACTCCATGACTCCAGACAGGCGGGAGCACGTTCGCGTCGGAAAGTACTCGAAGCTGCACACGCTGGTATCGGTCCGAACGGCATGCAGCCTTCCATTGACGGCGAAACTTTTCTGAGTGGCCTGCGAAATGACATCCACTCAAATGACCACTTCCTCAAGACGGCCTCTCGCAATGCGTTTTATCACTCGACACTCTTTCCGGATTCGATGAATGTCGAATCAATCCGCAGTGCAGATTTTCAGCAGTCAACTCCTGATGAGACGCTGGGTCTTGCCACCGCGTTCTCAAAGGCACCGCTAGCTTCCCTTGGCAAGGCGGAGGCTGAGATGACTGATGTCAAACTGGCACTTCAGCAACTGTGTCTTCGCACGCTGCGACAACTTTCGTTCAGCACGCTAACCAGCGAACAGCAATTGCATCATCTGCGAGCACTCAGTCTTGTCTTCCTGCGACTGGGTGAACCTGATGAATCAACTCGCGCAGACTTCCTGAAACAATTGGAAGAGCAGTTTCCAGCGCCTAACAACGATCTGAATCGTGAACTCTGCCAGATGCTCGTTTATCTCAAGTCGCCAACTGTGATCGGGAAAACCGTCAAGCTGTTGGAAGCAACCTCCATACCAACCGTCACTGACGACATGAAGGATCTGCTGGCTCGGAACCGTGGCTACGGCGGTGCTATTGCGGCGTCTCTTGAAAAGGCACCCGATCAGCAGCAGATTTGGTATGCGTTCTGTCTTCGCAATCTCAAAGAAGGCTGGACGATGGAGCAGCGAAAGTCCTACTTCACATGGTTCGAACGCGCTCACACATGGGCTGGCGGAGCAAGCTTCCACGGCTTCCTCAATAACATCGAAAGGGAATGCTTTGAAAACGCCAGCGAAAAAGAACGTCTGCTCATCGAAGCCAGCGGAGCTCGCAAGCCATACACTCTGCCGGAAATCCCAAAGCCCACTGGACCAGGCAAAGACTGGACTCTGGAAGAAGTTCGTGCCCTCGCCGCGGATGGTCTGAAGAATCGCGATTTTGAAAACGGACAGAAGATGTTCGCAGCCACTCGCTGTGTGATCTGCCATCGTTTCGGAGGAGACGGTGGTGCAACCGGCCCGGACTTGACTCAGCTCGCCGGTCGTTTCAATCTCAATGACCTCACCGAAGCCATCATGGTGCCGAGCAAAGTCATCAGCGATCAGTACAAAGCCAGCACGATTGCGACTGCTGATGGAAAGAGTATCAGTGGTCGCATTCTGTCGGAGAATGACGAGATCATTGCAATTCTCACTCATCCAGAAGACCCCACAAAGATTGTGGAAATTCAGAAGAGCGAAATTGATGATGTTGTGCCGTCAGCGGTTTCGATCATGCCCGCTGATCTTCTGAAACCGCTGAATCAGGACGAAGTTCTGGACCTGCTCGCCTATCTTTTGTCGCGTGGCGACAAAGGCAGCGGGATGTTCAAGAGATGATTTTTTGGCGAGCGGCCGGGCGTCAGCCCGCCGGTACAATTGCGGTTTTTGCGTCGATATTTTTGTCCTTGTTCCGAGGCTCCAGCCTCGGAACACACTGATCGGGAGGCTCCTGCCTCCCGAATCATCATTGGAGGCAGGAGCCTCCAGTGCATTGCGTTCCAGGGCTGGAGCCCCGGAACGAGAATGGATGACCGCTGCATTGAAGTTCGTAGAGCATCACCTGCAATTCGCATCGTACCGGCAAGCTGACGCATGCCGCTCTCCGTTTGTAAACCAATGACACGCATTCTCGTCGCTGAATTCCTGTTGGCCAACGCTGAAGCATCGCGCAACGCTTCAAGATCGATGCTCAACGAAGCGGCCGCGATGTTGACCGCAGTCGCCACGGATCTTGCTCTCGCACCAAACACCGATGTCACGGTGCTGTTGAGCGCCGAAACAAATCCGTTCACAGCATCGCTGCCCACCATACAGCTCATTTCCGGCGAACTGTGCCCCGAGACGCTGCAACACATTCTTCGCGGCCATACAAATCAATCGCCGTACGACGCCGTGCTTCTGATCGCGCCGGAATGTGATGGTCTTCTGGTCTCGCTGCTGAAGTCGATTCAGGAGCAACCCACGATGCAGATTCGCAGCCTCAATCTGCATTGGCGGCTGGCGGAAGTTTTTGCTGACAAGAGAGCCACCGATTCGTGGTTGCGACAACATCACATTGCCACCATTCCGACGAAAACCATTGACCACGCAACAGCCCAAACACTGCGCAGTCGAGTTGTCATCCTGAGTGATTCAGCCGGCGATCTGTATGCCGTCCTGAAACCTCGCGACGGCGCGGGTTCAGACGGTGTGGAAGTTGTGCCATGTGGCCGTGAAGCGTTTCACGAATTGCCGCCACAGCATTCAGACGACGATCACTGGCTGTTGCAGCCGTTTCTGCCAGGCGTCGCATGTTCCGTTGGCTTCATTGGCGGAGGACTGCACGGTCCTGCAACTATACTGCCTCCTGCGCGACAGAATATTGTTGCCAGTGGTGCCAGGCTGTCGTATCACGGTGGTCAGGTTCCCTGCGAGCCGGAAATCGTGGCACGCATCAAGCCGATTACAGAACAGTTCGCGACGGCATTTGGTCCCTTTGACGGATATGTCGGAGTAGACTTGCTGGTTGATCTTTCCGTTCCGACTGATTCCGAAGTGTCCGTCCGAGTCGTCGAAGTGAATCCTCGGCTCTGCACCAGTTACGTTGGATATCGAATGCTCACCGTGGACAATTTGGCGACATGGATGTTGCAACAGAACGCCGGACAGGTAATTCGCTGGAAGTCTGAGACCATTCAATTTTCAACGATCTGATCCTCGGACAATCCACTGCTTTGACGGATCGCACAATTGCTTTCGCACACGGTCTTGGTAAAGTCAGGCTGCGTAGAGCAAGACGACCTGTCTGCTCTCTGTCCCACCACTCAAGCAGGCATGCCGCCTGTGCCCCACTTCAGGAGTTTCCGAATGATTACCCGTTGTTTTGTCCTCGCCTTTGTTTCAGTCCTCACTCTTTCCATGGCCACGACTGCCATCGCCGAAGATGAAAAATGGATCACATTGTTCGATGGTCAGTCGCTCGACGGATGGGAGAAAATTGGTAACGAGCAAAGTGTCTGGGAAGTTAAAGACGGTTCGATCAACGGCTCTGGCCCGGCTTCAATGCTGGTCTCCACCAAAGGTCCATACAAGAATTTCCGCTACCGCGCAGAAGTGAAGATCAACGATCACGGGAATTCCGGTCTGTACTTCCGCACAACCCGAAAACCAGGCTTCAGCGATGGCCACGAAGCGCAAATCAACAGCACTCATACGGACCCGATTCGCACGGGTTCTTTGTATGGCATGTGCCATGTTTATCATGAACTCGTCAAACCTGACACCTGGTTCACTTACGAAATTGAATGTCGCGATGACGTCTGGCGTGGCCGCGAAATGACACGCATCAAGTTTAACGTCGATGGCAAAGAACTGTACGAATACCTGGACTTCTCCAAAGCATTCAAAGACGGACACTTTGCATTCCAGCAACATGATCCCGGCAGCAAAGTCAGCATTCGCAAAATAGAAGTCCTGCCGTTGGCCGACTAACACTTTTCGCATTGCAGGCGGCTCGCCTGCTGTGACTTCCCACTCTTTACGAAAGACCTGACTATGAACCGCAACTTTATAACTGCTTCGCTGCTGGCAACGGTGGCATTTATGACCGCTGTGCAAGCTGATGACGGACCGAAATTCGCTGATTTATTCAACGGCAAAAACCTGGATGGATTCAGTCAGAGAAACGGCACCGCAACATACCGCGTCGAAGACAACTGCATTGTCGGCAAGACGTCCGAAGGTAGCCCGAACTCGTTCCTGTGTACCGACAAACTGTACGGCGATTTTGAACTGAAGTTCGACGTCAAAGTTGCCACAGAGCTCAATTCCGGCGTACAGATTCGGTCTCAGAGTGTCGATGACAAACCTGAAGGTCGAGTTAACGGACCGCAGGTTGAAATTTCCCTCGATAAAATGGCTGGCTATATTTATGGCGAAGGTCTGCCTGGTGGCTGGATGGTTGCTGATGCGGATCGCAAGCCACACGATCACTTCAAAGATGGCGAGTGGAATTCTTATCGCATCCTGGCAAAGGGCAATCGAATTCAGACCTGGATCAACGATCAGCCGATCGCTGATCTGACTCACGAAGAACGATTTAAGACGCACCCGAAAGGTTTCATTGGTTTGCAGGTTCACGGCATCGGTGCTGGTAAAGGACCATACGAAGTCCGATGGCGCAATCTGAAGATTCGAGAGCTTGCAAAGTAAACAGTCCGCAACTTACGAGCCGGCAACCTGCCTGCTCTTTGTCATGGGATAGTCGTTCAGTCTTTCGGTCAGGTATCGAAAGATAGAAAACTATCCCATATTTTCTGCGCTCCGAGAGGGGCGTGCCAAGGTTCGAGACTAGCCCGCGTTTTAGCGATACACCCGGCTCGCATTTTTGAAGTGCATGGCACCGGTTTTCCGTAATTACGAACGGAGAGGTACGTTTCTGGAATGCACAAGATGTACACTCTGGCGTTCACGATAAGAGTGTCAGTCCGGACAAACTCAGCGATCTAGCCTGGTCAGATCGGGGCCAGGAGTTGTTCGTCGCCCAATCCGGAGGACAGGTGAGCCGGTGGGATGCCGTGAATGGCGAGCGACTCGCGATCTGGAAACTTCCGACTGATCACACCATCAGATCGCTCGCCTACTCTGCCGGCGAACTGGCCTGCGTGCAGGCAAGTGGTGAAATCTACATTGTAAGTGAATCGGGTGTCCCACTACGGCACGGAGGGCGTCCATTAGATTGGAGGACGCCGCGTTCAATCAGCTGGAATTCTGACCATTCCCGACTCGCTTTCGTGGATGCGGATCACGGAGCCCGGATTGTCGATTCACACACACTGGCCGAAGTCTGGAAGACATCGCGTCACGATTGCTTACAAGCCGTGTTTTCCCCCCTTGGGGATCGAGTGGCAGTGAGTGGTTTTGGTGGCATGGAGCTGATTAACGCCACAGACTTTTCTCCCGCTTCGCCAAATGTCTACAGTGAAAGCGGTGACATCTACCAAGTCGCATGGAGTCCTGATGGAAAGCAGGTCGCCGAAGCGAGTGAATATGGTCGAGTCGTCATCTATGACTCAACGGAAATGAAGTTAAATCACGTACTTGAAAGGCATAGCGGTCCAGTCGCCAGTGTCCAGTGGGCCCCAAATGGTCGTCGGATTGCCACTGCCAGCGAAGATGCCACGGTGCGTATCTGGGATGCGGCCACTTTTGAACAGCTCGCAGTGATGACCTGCCCAGCCCCTCTTTCGAAATTCACTCGCGTTGCCTGGAGTCCCGATGGTCAGCGTTTGGCGGCAACGACCACGAGTGGCCGCCTGATCATCTGGGACGCGTCACCGGTTCGAGGCAATTCGCTTAAAAAGCGTACGATCGAGTGGTCGGAGAAGACTCCACAAGAAATCTCAGCGCCTGTCAAAGCACCAACGCTGGATGAACTGACAGCTGCCATCGAGGCTCAGCCCGAATCGGTAGAAGCTCGTCTTCAGCGTGGGCAATGGTACCGCCAAAGGCATCTGTGGGTCGAAGCTCTTGCAGATCTCGAAGCAGCGCTGGACGGAGTGGAGTAGCGGGTACTCATTATTGGCATCGAAGTGCTTTGGCTGCTCTCCATTTGCGTCAGGGAAACTTAGACGCCTATCAAAAGATTTGTCGGCAGCTCGTCGCCGAAATACATACCACGTCTGATGATGACTGCCTTGCCGATCTCGTGCGTTTGGCATGCCTCAGTCCAGTGGGTGTCGATGATTACGCGCCGATCAGGGAGATAAGTAACACTCTGATGGCCAAGCGTGAAAATGAGTTTTTTCAGCGGAATCAAACCAGCGTACTGTGCCGACTTAAGCTTTGGAAGGAAGCCGTGGAGGCTCTCAGAGCCTATCGGACAAAGTACCAAGGAGGACTTGGCTTGGCGCAGCCAATGCTGTTCCAGGCGATCGCGTTCCACCACGTGGGGGAAATCGACGCTGCTCGCGAGTTGCTAATCGAGGCAAGAGTGTACGCCGAAGCACAATCACCCGATCCGAAGGATCCGGTGGATTGGTTCTCGTTTGATGCGATCTACACCGAGATCGAATTTGCCGAAGCCAGCAAACTCATTCTGGGAGAGCCGCAGGAATTATCACTCAAACATCCTGATCCCGATGTGGAGGCACCCAAGTGAGCGAATTTCGATCGGATGGCTGTCTGCAATGTTCGGCTGTCTTTCTGGAAACAGCTTTATTTCGGTTCCAGACTGTGGTGCTAAAGCAGACCAATTGTCCTCTCACCCGGTATCGGGAGATGGGGCTTTGATAAAGCTGACAGGCAACGCCGTGAAGGATTTTTTGCCGCGTTTTGCAAGGCGATGTTTTCTTCGCAGAGCGATATCAGAAACAACCTGGTGCTTAGCTCTCCACCCGACCCCGTGTCGGTGGAAGCATGACTGGTCGGCTACAGCACAAAGACAGCGCGATACAACCACTCCACCGACCCCGTGTCGGTGGTTTGGCGACTTCGCTTGTTGTGTCGCGGCTACACCGACGCAGGGTCGGTGCAGGCCAGAGTATGGAGCTCGCACTCGTTGCTTAGCCCACCAGTCGGCGGTCCATCGACGCGGGGTCGGTGGAGCCGTGAAACGGTCACCGGTCTCATGTCTGCGGCGACCACCGGCTCTTCGCAAACATCGTGTTTTCATGAATCAATATCCTTCACGGCGTTGGCTGACAGGGCATTCAAATGCGTAAATCGTTTAAGCAATGGATTCGGTGCAGCCTCGCTGCCGGAGTCACAATATTCTTTGTCGGATTTGTATTTCACACGATCGTTCCGGTTCTGCTTCCCGACGTTCAGCTTCAGTATGAGACGCAGTCCGAGTTGTTCCGGCGGTGGGAAGGCACCTGGACAGAAACATACATGATGGTTCACCCGTTTCTCTACGGAACTATCTTCGCCGCAGTTTTCCTTGCTCTGCGGAAGCGAACCGCGTTTCGGTCTGGCATCAGCGGCGGTTTCACTTACGGCGCGGGTGTGTTTTTTGTGGGGAGCCTGCCGGTTTTTGTCCTGGCGTTCGCCTCATTCCAGGTGTCTGCGGAGATCATCTCGCTGTGGATCCTGCAAAACCTTTGTCAGTATCTGGCGGCAGGGATTGCTGTTGGTAGGGTCGCCGATGTTTAAGCCAGATTGGTTTTCCCCCGACTACACGACCGCGCGACTGCGGTTCCGAGAAGCCTTAAGCCGTTG
>Ga0105046_10012901_pt1 | contig 12956 bp, 9 predicted proteins | sample MAT03_FD_78385 | JGI IMG/M metagenome (GOLD analysis project Ga0105046, IMG submission 78385) | Freshwater microbial communities from Lake Fryxell liftoff mats and glacier meltwater in Antarctica - MAT-03 (megahit assembly) | ecosystem: Environmental > Aquatic > Freshwater > Ice > Liftoff... | reverse complement strand
CCCGAATCGTGCCCGTAAGGGCTTCACGCTGATCGAGCTATTGGTGGTGATCGCCATCATCGCGATCCTCATCGGCCTCCTGCTGCCGGCGGTCCAGAAGGTCCGCGAAGCGGCCGCCCGCATGAGCTGCCAGAACAACCTGAAGCAGATCGGCATCAGCGCCCACAGCTTCCACGACCAAGTCGGCTTCCTCCCGCGGACCGGCAACAACACGGCGAACACCGCCGACTGGTGCTGGGCGTACCAGAGCCTGCCGTTCATCGAAATGGACAACATGAAGCGGCAAGGGGACGCGGGTGCCCCGCCGCCCGGCATGGGCGTCAAGACGTACCTGTGCCCGGCCCGTAGCCGCACCGCGTTCTCGACCGCCGGCGCGAACAGCCCCGGCTTTAACGGGCCGTTCACCGACTACAAGATCAATTCCCGCTCCTTTGGCGGAACCAACGCCAACTCGAACGGTGCCCGGACGATGTCCGTCATCACCAACGCCCGCGGCACCACGAACCTGATCTACGTCGGCGAAGGCTTCGTCGATATCCGCGAGTACCAGCGGAACCACGGTAGCAACTGGGAAGAGGTGATCTATTCCGGCGGCTACGGCGGCACCCAGCGGGGCGGTCTCGCCCTCCTGCGGGACGACCGGTCCGGCCAGGGCGACAAGTGGGGGGCTGCGCACACCAGCGGTGCCCAGTTCGTGTTCTGTGACGGCAGCGTGCGGAGCGTGCGGTACTCTTGGAGCGGGTCGGCCACCTTCCAAGCCGCGCTCGAGTTCAACAACATCAACCCGACGACCCTGGATTAACTTGGGCGGTCCGTAGTCGTCACGACCGCGTCACGCTTCCCCGGCCACCGGGTCGGGCGTGACGCTTTTCTCTCCCCCCCCGCTCCGAGTTCCACCGCATGTTCCGTTCGCTTTCCCGCGCTTCCCTCCTGGCCACTGTCGTCCTGTTCGCCGCCGGTTGCGGCTCGTCCGAGCCGAAACCCGTGGAGTTGCAGGGGAAGCTCGTTCTCCCGGCCAAGCTCAAACTGCTCGAATCCGACTCGATCAACATCACGTTCTCCCCCGACGGCGGGGGGAAGGGCGGCGGCTCGGCGACCATGACCGGCAAGGAGAGTTCCTTCACCGCCAAAGTGCCCCCCGGCAAGTACAAGGTGTCCGTCAATATCCAGGGGTATCCCGGCGAGAAAGGGTCCGAGGCCCACAACCGCGAGATCTCACAGTCGGTCGGCATGTACGATCCGAGTTCCAGTTCGCTCCGATACGAAGTGACGGACGGTTCGCAGGCGATCACCATCGACCTGGCCAAAGGGACCGTGAGCAAGAATTAAGCGACCCGCGACCCCGCTCGCTCCCCGTGGAGGGTGCCATGCGCGCCTCGCCCGCGAACCATCCCGGCCCGCGCACCTGGCTGCTGCCAGGGGTGGGGGCCGTTCTCGTTTCGCTCGCCGTATTCGCCGGGTGCTCGAAATCCACCCCGACCATCCCCACCGAGCCGGTCTCCGCCGCACCGCCGGGTTGGTTCCAAGATGCGACCGAGGCCTCCGGCGTCGCGTTCGTTCACGACCCCGGACCGACCGGCAAGTTCCTCATGCCCCAGTCCATGGGGACCGGCGCGGCGTGCCTCGACTTCGACGGCGACGGACTCCTCGACATCTACCTGCTCACCTTCGGCGGCGACAAGTCCGCGAGTACGAACCGCCTGTTCCGTCAAGTGTCGCCGGGCAAATTCCAGGACGTGACCGCCGGTTCCGGGTTGGGTCTGGCCGGCGAGTTCCACGGGGTCGCCGTCGGGGACGCGAATAACGATGGCAAACCGGATGTCGTCCTCACCGGGATGGGCGTCCTCAAACTCTTTCTGAATGAGGGCGGCGGCAAGTTCCGCGACGCGACGGCCGAGTCCGGCCTCGTCAACCTGTCGTGGGGGGCGTCGGCGACGTTCGTGGATTTCGACCGCGACGGCTGGCTCGACCTGTTCGTCGTCAACTACCTGGACTTCGACCCGAAGATCGAGTGCCGCTCGCCCGATGGGGTGTTGGACTTCTGCGGCCCGAACTCCTTCAGCGGCACCGCGAGCAAGTTGTTCCGCAACCTGGGGGATGGCAAAAGCCGGTTCGCGGACGTCAGTCTGGCGTCCGGAATCGCCAAAGTGAAGGGGCCGGGGTTGGGAGTCGTCGCGACCGACATCGATGGCGACGGGTGGCCGGACCTGTTCGTGTCGAACGACGGCAAGCCGAGCCACCTGTGGATGAACCACAAGAACGGTACGTTCTCCGAGGAGGCGGTCAGCCGTGGCGTTGCCATGACCGCGCTGGGCAAGGCCTACGCCGGCATGGGCATCGCCGTGGGCGACGCGGACGGCGATGGACTCCTCGACCTGTACGTCACCCACCTGGGCACCGAACAAAACAACCTGTGGAAGCAGGGGCCGCGCGGCCAGTTCCAGGACACCACCGCCGCCGCCGGCCTCGCCGTCAGTAAGTGGCGCGGCACGGGCTTCGGCACACTCATGGCCGACTTCAATCTGGACGGGGCGTTGGACATCGCCATTGGCAACGGCAAGGTGTCGCGCGGTGGGCCGGCCACCGGCACCGGCCTCGGCTTCTGGGAGACCTACGCCGAGAAGAACCAACTGTTCGTGAACGACGGCACCGGCAAGTTCCGCGACGTGTCGCCGGACAACGGCGTCTTCTGCGGGTATTGGAACGTCGCCCGCGGGTTGGTGTGCGCCGACTTCGACGGCGACGGTGCCCCCGACTTGCTCGTCGCCCCCATCGGGGACAAGGCGCGGCTCTTCAAGAACGTCGCCCCGAATCGCGGCCACTGGCTGACCGTTCGCGCCTTCGACCCCAAGACCCGCCGCGACGCTTACGGCGCGGAAGTCCGCGTCCGGGCGGGTGGTAAGGAATACCTGCGGGTGATCGCCCCGTCCGAGAGTTACCTGTCCAGCGGTTCCCCGTTCGCGCAATTCGGCCTCGGCGCGGCCGCTCAGGTCGAGTCCGTCCGCGTCAGTTGGCCGGACGGCGCGACGGCGGTCGAGACGTTCCCCGGCGGCGCGGCGGACCGGTTCATCACACTCAAACGCGGCGAGGGGAAACTGCCATGAAGGCGAAGCGCGCGGCCGCCGACCGGCCGACCCCGCAACCGGTGACACCCCACCCTGCCCCGCCGCCCACTCCCGGCCGGCGTCGGTTCCGGCTGCCACTGTATTCGCTCCTATTTGTGACGCTCTTTGTCGCCGTCGGCGGTGGTGTCGCGTGGTACGTCCTCACCCGCGACGTGCCGCCGAACCCGCCGTTGCCGACGGGGATCACCGAAGAGGAAGTGCGGACCACACTCGAAGCGGCCCGCGCCAAACTGCTGGAAACGCCGCGCGACGGCGGGGCGTGGGGCGAGTACGGCACCGTCCTCCTTGCGAACCTGTTCGACAAGGACGCGGTCGCGTGCTTTCTGGAAGCGGAGAAGCGCAGCCCGGACGACCCGCGCTGGCCCTACGCGCGCGGGCAGGTGGCGCTCAAACGCGACCCGGAGAACGCCCTCCTCCTGCTGGAAGCGGCGGCCGAAGCGGCGAAAACCAGCCGCACTTACAAGCAGGCATTCAATCTGACCCTGGCCGAGACGCTCCTCGAACGTGGCCAGATCGACCGGGCCGAGGCCCTGTACCTCCAACACCTGACCCCGCCCGACCCGGAGCGCGCCGAGTACGGCCTCGGGTTGGTGGCCGTGAGCCGGGGCGACCGCGAGGCCGCGCTTCGGCACTTCCTGGCGGCGGTGCGACACCCGTCGTGCCGAAAGCAGGCCACGGCCCAACTGGCACGACTGTCGCGGGCGATGGGCGACGTGGCGGCCGCCAAACAGTACGAAGCCGAAGCCGGCCTGTTGGAGCAGGACCCGCCGTGGCCCGACCCGTACCTCGACCGGGCGGTGACACTCCAAGTCGGCTCGCGCGGCCGCGACCGGCGGGTGGCCATGCTCGAACTGGACGGCCGCTTCCGCGAGGCGGCGGACCAGTTCCTGAAAATGGCCGAGGAGAAGCGGACGAGCCAGGCGTTGACCGGCGCGGGGGTGAACCTGGCGCGGCTGGCCAAGCAGAGCGCGGAACGCGGCCGGTACGACGAGATGCTCGCGCGGTACGACGAGGCCGTCGCTCGACTGCGCGAGGCGGTCCAGATCGACCCGAAAGACACGAACGCGCAATACACGCTCGCCCTGGTGCTGTTCAACAAGTGGGAGCGGGTGGCCGGGACCGACCCGAAGGCGGCGGGCTTGGCCGACGGCTTCCGGGAGGTGGTGGCGCGCGCCCGCGCGACCGCCGAGTTGAAACCGGACCACTACAAGGCGCTGCTCTTCTGGGGGCTGGCCCTGAAGAACCAGGGCGAGTTCCGAGCCGCCATCGACCCGCTGCAACGCGGGCTGACCGTCGCCCCGAACGAGTTTGAACTGCAACTGGCCTTGGGGCAGGTGCTCGCCGCCGCCGGCGACCGCGCCGAGGCGAAGGAGCGGTTCCTGACCGCGAGGCGTCTGAACGCGAACGACCCTCGCCCGGACCAGGAGTTGCGGAAGTTGGGCGACTGACGCTCCGTCTCTCACCCCGGCGGCAGTCGCACGGTGAACATGGTACCCCGGCCGACGGCACTTTGAACGGCGATCTCGCCGCCGTGCGCGTGGACGATCTTCTTCGTCGTCGCCAGCCCCAGTCCGTTCCCCTCCGGCTTGGTGGTGACGAACGGGCGGAACAACTTCGGCAGCATGTCGTCCGGGATGCCCGCCCCGGAGTCGATCACGTCCAGGATCACCCACCCCGGCTCGGCCCGCACCCGCAGCGTCAGCGCGCCGCCGTCCGGCATCGCGTCCTCGGCGTTGAGCATGAGGTTCAGCAACGCCTTCTCGAACATTTCCACGTCCAGGGACACCGGCGGGATGTCCGGTTCGGCCTGCCAGGTGACTTCGACGTTCTGCATCCGCGCGGTCGGCGCGAGGAAGTCCACCATCCGCGAGACGACGGCATCCAGCCCGACCCGCGCGAGCCGAAGTTCGTCCATCCGGGCGAAGCGGAGGAAGTCGTTGGACAGGTCCAGTAGCCGCCGGCATTCGTCGGTCAGGCCGAGAACGCGGTCCAACCCTTTCCGCTCACGGGGCGACTGGGGCGGGTCGAAGTCTTCCGCCAAGAGTTGCAAATTCAGCGAGAGGGTGTTGAGGTGGTTCTTGATTTCGTGGATGAACCCGCCGGCCAACTCGGCCAGTTCGAGGAACTGCTGCGGCGACGGCGGGGGCGATGACACGACGGCATCCGGAAAAGACGGGGAACGCGCCTCACTTCTTCTCCAACTCGGCGAGGGCGGCGGTGGCCAGTTTTACCCAGCGGGCGGACTCCGGCCCGGCGGCAATCACCGCTTCCCATTCACCCTTCGCGGCGGGCAGGTCGCCGACTTGCGCGAACGCCAGCCCGCGCGCGTACCGCCGTTCCGCGTCACTCTCGAAGGCGGCTTTCTTGCCGTCGCCGACGGCCCGTTGCATCCGCTTCAGGTCGCGGATGCGGGTCCGCGCCGCCTTCACCTCGTCGGCGAACTGGTCCGGGTAGCGGCTCGCCAACGGCGTCAGGTACTTGTCTTCGGCGGTGTCCCAGTCGTCCGGGTCGGTCGAGGCCACCAGCGGGCGTGCGGCGGCGATCAACTCGTCGGCCGACGGGCGGGGCCAGAACCAGATGGTCAGCACGATCAACACGAAGGCGGCGAACAGTGGCAGCACGACCGACGGGCGGGAGAGCAGCGGCAGCGGGCGGTCCCACTCGTCGCGGGCGGCCGTCGGGTCCACGTCGCCGAGGGCGGGCATGGTGGCGGTGCCGGGGTCGGGCGGCCATGTCACTTTTTCGCCCTTCCGCTCGGCCTTCCCGCGAATCTGGTCGAGTTCGTCCAGTACCGCGACCGCCGACGCCGGCCGACGGTTAGGGTCTTTGCTGAGCAGCACGCACACGAGTTCGTCGAACTCCGGCAGCAGCTTCGACACGAACTGCAACGGGCGATCCGGCAGGACGTAGCAATGCTTGTGCAAGAACTCGGCGGTGGTTGCGGCGGTGTACGGCGGTCGGCCGGTGAGCAACAGGTAGAGCAGCCCGCCGAGGGCGTACAGGTCCGACTTGCGGGTGAGCGGGCGTCCGGTGAAGAACTCCGGGGCCAGATAGCCGGCGGTACCGTAGGCGTCCGGGGCGAGCGTGAGCGGGGACAGGCCGAACACCTTTGCGACGCCGAAGTCCGTCACCTTCAGCGTGCCGTCCGGGGTGAGGATCAGGTTCGACGGCTTCAAGTCGCGGTGCAGGATGCTGCGGTGGTGGGCGTGGCGGAGGGCGCGGGCCGTCTGGGCGGCGACGGACAGGACCGTTTCCTTCCAGCCGAGGCCGGGTTCGTCGCCCTTCTTGCCGGCCTTCACCAGCGTGGCCACGTCGGTGCCGGGGACCAGTTCGCTGGCGTAATACGCGAGTCCGGCGTGAACGCCGCTGTCGTACAACTCGGCGATGTTCGGGTGGGTCAGCCGCTTGAGCGCGAGCATCTCGCCGGGGAAGCGGGCGAGGAACTCCGGGGTGGCGGCGGTCGGGTGCGTCAAAACCTTGACGGCGGCGGTGCGGGTGGAATAGGTAGTGCTGACAGCCCGGAACGTGGTGCCGAGCGGCCCACGGCCGAGTTCCACGCCCAGAAGCCAGCTACCCAACCGCGTCCCGGTCATGGAGGTACCTCAAGGCGAACGGCGCGGCGTCAGCCCGCCGGTGAATGAGAACCGGCTGGCTGACGCCGCGCCGTTCGCCAGACCTCAGCCCCGGTACGGCCGGTGTTCGCGGATGGCCCCCAGCGCGGCGCGGATGTCGGCCGGCAGCGGGGCTTCGACTTCGATGTACGAATTCGTCGTCGGATGGCGAAACCGCAGGCGGTAGGCGTGCAACGCTTGGCGGATCAAATACGTCACGTCATCGTCCGGGCGCGGGATGCCGGGCACCACGTCCGACCGGCGGAAGCAGTTCCGCCCGCCGTAGAGCTTATCGGAAAGTACCGGGCAACCGATGTGCATGAGGTGAACGCGAATCTGGTGCGTGCGACCGGTGCGGGGTTGCACCTTCACCAGTGTGTACCCGCGGAACCGCTCCATCACCTCGTAATAGCTGCACGCCGGCTTCGCTTCGGGATCGTCCGGGTTCAACGCGACGGCCTGCTTCTCGCGGTCGTGCGGGTGCGGCCGAAGTGCGACTTCGATGTAGTCCGAGTCGCGGTCCAACTCCCCGGCCACCAGCGCGACGTACTCCTTGAAGACCGTTCGCTTCTCGAACTGCGAGGACAGGAAGGTGTGCGCCTCGTCGTCCTTGGCGATCAGGATCGCGCCGGTGGTGTCGCGGTCTAGGCGGTGAACGATACCCAGGCGGTAGTGGCCGTTCGCCTTGCTCAGGTGGTCGGCGAAGCGGAACGCCAGCGCGTTCACCAGCGTGCCGGTCCAGTTGCCTCGCGCCGGGTGAACGACCATATTCGGCGGCTTGTCGATGACAGCCAGCCGGTCGTCTTCGTATAGGACCGTCAGCGGGATGTCTTCGGGGACGATGACATCGTTGACCCGATCCGGCAACTGCACCATCAACTGGTCGTCGTTGCGAACTTTGTAGCTCGCCTTGCTCGGCTTGCCGTTGACGGTGACGTTCCCGGACACGATGGCCTTTTGCAGTTCCGACCGGCTGGAATCCTTGAAAAAGACGTGGATGTAGTGGTCCAGCCGCATCCCCTCGGCCTTCACCTTCACGAGCAGCGGCACCGGGTCGCGCGAGCGGGCGTAGGCCGGCATCGGGTCGGCGGCGGTTATGGGAAGCAGTTCGTCGTCGGTGTCGGTCATGGTCGATTCGGTGGGCCGTGACCGCTCGCGGGTCAGTTGCGTTTGGTCGTGGGCGTCTTCGGGCTGGGCTTGGTGCTCGGCGTCTTGCCGTCCGGCGTCGGGGTGGGCTTCGTTTCCGGCTGAACTTCGGCCTTCGTCACCGGCTTGAGGACATCGCCGGCGGCCACCCGCGAGTACAGGAAGCTGTTCGTCGCCAGGATCTGCTTGGCGTTCGCTTCCAGGTCGGCGGCTTCCTTGGTGAATCGCTGCCCACTGGGGGTGTCCGCGCCGATGGCCGCCGCCGCCTGCTTGTAGAACTCGACCGCTTTAGCCACGCTGCCGCGCGAGTTGGCCGGGTCTTCGTTGGCCAGCAGCGCGCCGGGCTTCGGCACCCCGACGAGCGCCCGCTCGGCGGTGGCCGCGTCTTCCAGGCACGCGGCTTTCAAAGTGCGGTCCTTCTTGAACAACTCGGCCAACGTCGCCAACTCGTCGCGGGCGGTCTGGATGTTATCGACGGCCTTCATCCGCGTGTCCTGGTCCGTCGTCCGCAAGAGCGCGGTCCCTTCGACGGAGAGCAAGTTCAGGGCGCGGGACCGACGGGCGGTGAGGGCCACGGTCGTATCCGGATTCTCGGTGGCGAAGGCGTTCAACTCGGCGTCGGCGGACAGGTTCTGGAGGCCGGTCCATCGGTGCGAGGTGGCTTTGCGGCTCTGCCCGGAGAACCACCACCACAGCCCGCCGGCGACCACCACCAGAATGACGACGGCCATCACCTTCGACGGCACCAGTCGGCCCGACTTCAGCCGCGCCCAGAACGACTTCAGCCCCCGATATAGGGCGTTGTCTTCCACTTCCAACGCGGCCAGTTCGGCGGGCGTCTTGCCGTGGTGCGGGTGGTCCGCGGGGAGCGGAGCGGCGGGCGGGTTGGTCGGGGGTGGAGAGGCCGCGCTCATGCGGGAAATCCCAAAGCGGCGCGGGTCGGGGTCCGACCGCGCCGAAGACGCCGGGTCTAGCAAGAGTGTCGATGATAGGCCGACCGACGGTCGCGGTCAATGCGCGTGTCCGTGGGCCGAATGCACCTTGCGGAAGTGGTCGGCGACTTTCTCCATCGGCACATGCCAGCCGCAGTCGTCGCACGCCGGGACGGTCGGGAAGCACTTGGCGCAGTACAGCAACCCGCCGCGGAGGAATTGCTCCACCCGCACTTTGTCGGCGGCGGCCACCCCGTCGGCCGTCGTCGGCACGTCCACCGCCGTCTTGCACTTCTCACAGGGCCGCGTGTCGTGAGCGTCGATGACCGGCTTGTAGTGGTCGTGAACGCCCTTCTGCACGACTCCGGAGCCGACGCACAGCGGGCAAGTCATCCCGAACTGCGCGAGGATCGCCTTGCGGATGAACTCGGACTTGTTCGGCAGGTTGTCGAGGAACTGCGCCAGCTCGTCTTCCACTTTGAAGGCGACGATGGTGGACTTGCCGGTGCCGGACTTGGCGGACTTGCGGGCCATGTGGGTGCCTACGGGCGCGGTAAAACGGTGTGCAGCTATGGTATACGCCGAGACACCGGGGGGCCAAATGGCGCGGCGAATCGTGCCGCCGTCACCCCCGCAGGCGGGCCGAGTCCCGCACGCCGAGGTTTTGGAAAATCTGCTTCGTTGCGTCGGACTTATTCAGCGTGTAAAAGTGGATGCCTTTCACGCCATTGTCCAGCAGGTTGCGGCATTGTTCGGTGGCCCAGTGGGTGCCGACGGCGGCGACGGCGTCGTCATCGTCGCAGCGGCCCACCGCGCGCAGCAGCCCCGCCGGGAATCGGCACCCCGCCGCCAAATCGCCCATCCGGATCAACCCCGCTTTAGTGCCGATGGGCATGATGCCGGCCACGATGGGCACCTTGATGCCGGCCAGATCGCACCGCTCGCGGAAGTCGAAGAAGTCGCGGTTCTCGAAGAACAATTGCGTGCAGATGTAATCCGCCCCGGCGTCCACCTTGCGTTTCAGGTGGTCCATTTCCAGCAGGCGGTTCGGGGTACCGGGGTGCCCTTCCGGGAAGCCGGCCACGCCGATGCCGAAGCCCCGCTTGTCGGCCGTGTTGGCGCGGCTGCGGACGAACGTCACCAACCCGTCAGCGTATTGGAAGGCGTCCTTCGAGCGGTCGTAGTTGGCCAAGTTCTTCGGCGGGTCGCCGCCGAGGGCGAGGACGTTCTCGATGCCGGCGGCCGTGTACCGGTCCAGGATTGAAGTCATCTCGGCGAGGTCGTGGCAGACGCACGTCAGGTGCGAGACGGCGGTCAGGCTCGTCTCTTTTTGAATCCGCACGATGAGGTCGTGGGTGCGGTCGCGGGTGGAGCCGCCCGCGCCGTAGGTGACGGACACATACGACGGCTTCAGTTCCTGCATCCGCGCGATGGTGACGAACAACTCCTCCGACGCCGCGTCGGACTTCGGCGGGAAGAACTCGAAGCTGAACGTGGTCGCGTCGCGGGCGATGATGTCGCGGATGTGCATGGGTTTTGTCTTCGCGGGTCCCCCTCCCCTGGCGGGAGGTTGGTTTTGTCTTCGCGGGTCCCCCCCCCTCCCCTGGCGGGAGGGGGGAACAAACCAACCCCTCCCGCCAGGGGAGGAGGCATCAAAACCGAATTCATTTCACTTCCGGCAACAACTCCGGCACGGTGACGCTTTCCTTCGCCGGTGTCCAGACCAACTTGACACCGCTGGCGGTGAACGCGACTCCACCGTCGGCCGGGACGAGTTCCGGTTCCCGCGTCAGGCGGTCGAACTGATAACTCGCGGTGCCGCCGTTCGTCCACTGCAATTTGTACGCGGCGGCGGTGGTTCTCACCGGCAACTCGGCCGTGAGCTTCTCGCCGGGGCGGTACACCAGCGGGGCCGAACCGCGGGCGACGGGCAAGCGGTAGCGGATGCCGCGCGGGGTGCGGATCACGATTTCCGCCGGGCCGAAAGTGGTGACACGCGCGTTCCCCCGGTCGGGCGTGACCGTGATCGTAAAGTTGCCGGCCGGGGCGTAGGCGTCGGTCAGCAGCGCGGCGGGTAGGAACAGTTCAACCGCCATGGGCGACCACTCGAACGAGGTCTTCCGCACGAACGCGGCCAACTCGGCGACCGGCAGGGCGGCCGTCGGGCGGTCGATGTCGGCGCACTTGAGCAGCAGTTGTACGAGCCGGCTCCAGTCCTGCATCTCCGGGGTGGCGAGTAGTCCGTCGGCCAGCTTCGGCCAATCGGCGGGGGTGTCCGGGCGGCTCTTCACTTCGAACAGAATCATCCGGCGGACATGCCGCAGGGCGGTCTCGGCGGCGGCGCGGGCGCGGCGGGCGAGGGTCTGCTTGACCGGGTCCGGGAAGTAGCTGGCGGACCAGTTGGCCGTGCCGTCGGCGGCGCGGGGGAAGCGCTCGCGGATCGCCTTCCAACGCTCCGCGCCGAGCGACAACGACGGCAGCGGGTCGGCCGTCGGTTCGGGCAGATCGAGCGGGGCGGCCGGCGGCGCGGCGGTGGGATCGACGGTCAACCCGAGCGCGTCGGACAAGTCCCGCAGGTCGGCGAGTTTGCGGGCGACGAACTCCCAATCCTGGCGGGCGAGGTCGGTACGTTCGAAGTCGTAGGCGGCGGCGTACTTCAACGGGTCGCCCCGACGGATGGGCACGGTCGGCGAACCGGGGATCGGGTCGGTGGGGTTCACCGGCGGAGTGCGGGCATCGGTCAGCAGTGCCGTCGCTCGCGTCCGCCACGCCGCGTCGGGGGTCTCGATGTTCATCAGCGTCGAGGACCGCGTGATGAGGTTCCGATACCAGTCGTGCGTCTCCGCTTCGGCCTTCACGAGCAGATCGCGGTCGGTCTGCCACTTGTCGCGGAGCCGCACGGCCTCGGTCTTCTCCCAGGCTTTGGCGTACTCGACCGGCGGCGCGAGGGCGTCGGTCAAATCCGCCGTGAGTTTGGCCAACTCGCCTGCGGTTCGCACGTCCGCCGGGGAGAACTGCGGCGGCTGAAAGAGCTTGCGGTGCTCGCCGTACTCGCCGTACTCGCGGTCGCGGTCGGCCGCCCACTTGCGCAGGTCCGACGGTAACTCGGCGAAGTGCGGGGACGCGCGAAGCTCTTCCAACGTCTTGCGGTTGCGGTCGATGTTTCGATCCGCCAGGCGCACGGCCGGCGGCCCTTCTTCCGTCCTGGCCTGCCGGACGCGGGCGGTGAGCAGTTCCAGCGGCCCCGGTTCGCCGGTCAGGGCGAGGGCGACGAATCCGGCCAGCATCAGCCCGAACAGGCCGAGGGCGACGGACACCGTCCAGCCCAATCGCTTCTTCGCCTGCCGACGGCGGGCGGCATACGAAGAAGCGGCGTTCAGCACGTTTCGCAACAAGTTCTGAACGCGGAATGCCCCGGCGTCGTCGGACAGGTACTCGAACGGGTGAACCGGCGGCACCTTGGCGGCGGTCGCTTCGAGTTCCAGTTCGATGTCCCCGAACAGGCCGCCGGCATGCCCGCCGAGGGCGTCCACATACTGGGCGTGAACCACCGCTTTTTGTCGCTCGATGGCCGTCACCCACTCATCCGGCGTCATGCCCTTCTCGTACAGCTTGTCGCACTTGGTGAGGGTGAGGAAGACCGGCAGCCCGCCGATCTCCCGGCCGAACGTCCGCCCCGCTCGCAGCGCCTCAATGAAGGATCGCAAGCTGGTCATCTGGTCGTTGACGGCCGTCAGCGTGTCGGTGGCGTCCACCGTTACCACCAGCGCTTCGGCCGAACGGAGGGCGTCCAGCAGTTCATTCCGAATGACGGGGCGAGTCAGGGCGGTCGCGTCCCGGAGCAGTTGGCCGGCCGCACCGCCGTCGCAGTCGATGAGGGTGATGTACGGTGCGGTCGGATCGGCGTCGGGCAGATCGACTTTAACCTTACGACGGATGACGATCTGGCCGGCCGACGGCAGTTCGTCCAGGCTGAGCGGGACCGGCTCCTCCTCGGCCCCGACGGAAGCGACCTTCTCGAACGCGGTCATCAGACTGGATTTGCCGGAGTCCTTCGGGCCGAAGAACACCACCCGCAGGGGCGCGGAGGTGCCCGACAGGGGCGGCGTGTCGGCGTCGGAGTCGGGTGGCGGCATGGGGGT
>Ga0105046_10012900_pt1 | contig 12956 bp, 11 predicted proteins | sample MAT03_FD_78385 | JGI IMG/M metagenome (GOLD analysis project Ga0105046, IMG submission 78385) | Freshwater microbial communities from Lake Fryxell liftoff mats and glacier meltwater in Antarctica - MAT-03 (megahit assembly) | ecosystem: Environmental > Aquatic > Freshwater > Ice > Liftoff... | reverse complement strand
TCGGGCGTTTACAAGGCGGTCCATGTCTCCGGCCAGATGGTAAGTATCAAGGTGTTGCCGCCTTCGAAGGCGAAGGACCCGACCGTCCTGTCCCGCTTTCAACGCGAAGGCCGATTGCTGACGCGACTGGATCACACTCACGTCGTCCGCGCGTTCCAGATCGGCGAGGCCAACGGCAAGCATTACATCGTGATGGAGCACATGGAAGGCGAGCCACTCGACGAGACTTTGGCGAGGCGGAAGAAATTGCCGCCCCCCGAGGCGGCCCGGCTGATTCATCAAGCGTTGCTCGGCCTTCAGCACATTTTTGAGAAGGGGATGGTCCACCGCGACCTGAAGCCTGCCACGTTGTTTCTCACCCCGGCGCCGACCGGTGGGGCGACCGAGACGACCCTCTATTCGCTCATCAAGATCATGGACATCGGCATGGGGCGGGCGACGTTCGACGAATCGTCGCAAATGCCCGACCCGGACACGCAATTGACATCCGACGGCACCATCCTGGGTTCGGCAGACTACCTGGCCCCGGAACAGGCCCGCAGCGCCCACGATTCCGATATCCGGGCGGACATCTACAGCCTCGGGTGCGTCCTCTACCATCTGCTCACCGGGCAACCGCCCTTCCCGGACGAGAACATGCTAAGCCAGATCGTTCGCCACGCCACCGAACCGCCCCGACCGGTGAGGGAGCTCGCGCCGATGACGCCGGACGGCTTGCAGCAGGTTCTCAACTGGATGATGGCGAAGGACCCGAATCACCGCTACCCGACGCCGAGTCAGGCAGCCCAGGCACTTCAGGGGTTTCTGCTGCAAACACCGGCAGTTGCCGCACCCACGGTTGCCCCTGCCTTCCAGCAATATCTTCAAACGAGCGGATGGGGAGATGGCTCCCGGCAAGCGCCGGCACTCGGGTCAACATTGGTGTCGCCGCCGCCCCCCATGTTCGCTCCACCCCAACCGATATTTCCACAACCCGCACCGATGTTTGAGCAACTCGCGCCTTCAATCCCCGTCGGCCGGATCGAGGGCGATGCCGGTAAGAAGGATCGCAAAAAGGCCCTTCCCACCCAGAAAATGAAACCCCAGGCCGCGCCCGAACCAGCGCCGCCGACATCGGATCTGGATGGCGGCGACTTCGACGTGGAGATCGTGGCCGCCCCCAATGCGCCACTGCCTTCGTCTCCCGCACCATTCTTCGAGCCTTTAGACAAGAACGACAAAGTACCCGAGAGAAAAGAGAAAGAGAAAGCGACAGAAAGCGACAAGGATGATGACGAGCAACGAAGTCTGTTAGATCTGGACAAACGCGACTACATCATGGCCGGCACCGGCGGCGGCATTGTCCTGTTCGCCATTCTCATCGGCCTCGGCGTTTCCGCCCTCGTCAAGAAGCCATCTCCGTCTCCCTCGACGCCGACCGAGCAACAGCAGGATGACGAGAAAAAGCCCAGAATCGTGAAGCCACCTGAAACGATCAAGAAGAAAGAGGATCCCAAGATGGAGGATCCCAAGATGAAAGACATGATGAAAGAAGAGGTGAAGAAAGAGGAGATGAAAAAGGAAGAAATGAAGAAAGAGGAGCCAAAGGAACCCAAGACGAACGACAACAACCAGGATTGACGCATGAAAATCCGCGGCAAACATTACCGGACTGGCGAACGAATTGACGTGGCATGGCATGCGGGCCGCGTTGACGCAATTGCGCCCAGCGATTCGGACCCCGCTGATCGCGAAGCGGGCTGGATCGCCCCCGCTTTCTTCGATCTGCAAATCAACGGGTGTCTTGGACATAGCTTTAATTCACCCGATTTGACGATCGCCCAAGTCCGCGAGGTGATCGACGTCTGCCGTGCGCACGGCATCGCCGGTCTGTTGCCCACACTCGTAACGAATTCGTTCGAAGCACTTCATCATGGCTTCACCACCTTGCGAAACGCGATCGTGAGTGATGCAGTGGTAGCCGACGCCGTGCCGGGGTTTCATCTGGAAGGGCCGTACCTCTCCGGCGAGGACGGCCCGCGCGGGGCTCACCCGAAAGCCCATATTCGCCCACCCAATTGGGATGAGTTCCAACGCTGGCAGGAAGCGTCGGGCGGCCGCATCAAGCTGGTGACGCTGGCCCCGGAGTACGATCAAGCACTCGATTTCATCGAACGGCTGGTGAAGTCCGGGGTAGTCGTCGCCATCGCCCACACCGCGGCCTCCGGCGCCCGCATCCGCGAGGCGATCCAGGCTGGCGCCCGGTTAAGCACCCATCTCGGCAACGGCTCACACGCCGTGCTGCCACGACACGACAATTACATCTGGGAACAACTGGCGGCCGACGAGCTTTGGGCGAGCCTCATCCCCGATGGCCACCACCTGCCCCCTGCCCTCGTCAAGAGCATCGTTCGGGTCAAGACGCCGGCACGCTCGATCATCACCTGCGACGCAAGCAGCCTGGCCGGCTTGCCGCCGGGGCGTTACGCTCAGTGGGGAACGGAACTGGAAGTGCTCCCGCACGGCAAAGTCGTCGTCCCCGGCACGCCTTTCCTGGCTGGTTCCGGCGTCTTCACCGATGCCTGCGTGGCCAGCTGCGCGTCGATGGCCGGAATCGACCTCGCCGACGCCATCGACATGGCCGGGGCAAGGCCACGCGAGTTGCTCGGCCTATCCGTCGACCGCCTCGAACTGGGTTCACGCTGCCGGCTCCTCCTCTATGATTTGGAAGGGGCGGATCTCATCGTTCGTGAGGTGCTGACGAATTGAGTCATTGATTCGCGAACACGATTGAACGATAATCTACTTGACCCGCTCGACCGGTGGGTTACGATACATGCGCACCGTTCGGGAACTTTTCAACCGGGGCATTGCTCCAAGATTCAATAGTTCCGAATGGTTCACGAGAGGAATCGCTCATGAGTACGTGCCCCCGGTTGGCGATTCTCCTTCTATTAGTGGCAATCTTGTCCACCATCCCCACCCTCAACGCGCAAGACGGCGCCAAGATTTACGCCAGCGGCATGAAGTCAACCGTGATGGTCATCAATCCTGACCGCCAGTCGACCGGCTCCGGCTCGCTGATCAACCTTAAAGACGGTTACATCCTGACCAACTGGCACGTTGCCCGCAACGCAACCGAAGTCGTTGTCATTTTCCCGCTCTGGCAAAATGGCAAGCCGGTGAAGGAACTTGAGTCCTACATGAAGCAAGCCGCCAAGGTCGGGGCCCTCGGCAAGGTCGTCGCGCAAGATGAAAAGGTCGATCTTGCCGTGATCAAGTTGACGGAGCTGGTAAAGATTCCCCAGGGATCGTTGGCCGTCAAATTCGCGGCCGACAGTCCCGCGACCGGTTCGAAGATTGCCTCAATCGGCAACCCCGCCGCCAGCGAGGCGATGTGGGCCTATACCCCCGGCGAGATCCGCAATGTCTACAAGAAAAAGTGGGTCTCCGGCTCTCGCGGCATGAAGATCGGCGACCACGAGGCGACCATCATCGAAGCGACCTCGCCGACGAGCCCCGGCGACTCCGGCGGCCCTTGTTTCAACGAGAAAGGCGAGCAAGTCGGCGTTACCCAAGGCGGTCTCGATGCCCGCATTGCCCAGGGGTATAGCTACTTCATTGATGTCACTGAAGTGCAAGGCTTTCTAAAGAAGAACAAGATCCCTTTCAATCAGTCGAATGAAATCGCCCGACTGCCCGATCCGGCCGAACCCAAGGTGAAACTGGATCCCTCGGCGGAGGAACTGGCCCGGCAAGAACGGACCGCTTCCAGCATGATGACTCTGATCCGCCCACTCGCGAATGATCCCGGCCGACAGTCGTCCGCTGTCGACAAACTTCGACAAATCATTAACCTGTACCCGAAGACCGAAGCCGCCAAGGAAGCCCGAGAGTTGCTGAAAAAGATTCAGTAACTCCGATGTCCCCGTCCCGAGGAGCGCCGTGAAAACGACGACGAGCCGCGACAGCGAGTACACCCTGGCCGTGTTCTTTGATTTCGAGAACATCGGCATCGGTCTGAATCTGCGTCGCGATCGTTTCGACATCAACCGCGTTCTCGAACGCTTGGTGGAGAAAGGCAAGATTGTCGTCAAGAAGGCCTATGCCGACTGGAGCCGCTTCGCCCAGTATACCGCTCCGCTTCACGAAGCGGCCATCGAACTCATCGAGATCCCCCGCCGCAGCCAGACCGGCAAGAATTCCGCCGACATTCGCCTCTGCGTCGACGCCATGGATCTCGCCTACTCGAAGGACCATATCGACACCTTCGTCATTGTTTCGGGCGATAGTGACTTCTCGCCGCTCGTTTCAAAGTTGAAAGAGCTGGGCAAGCATGTCATTGGGTTGGGACTGGCCGAGGCGACCTCCGATCTGCTTCGCGACAATTGCGACGAGTTCATCTACTACAACGATCTCGGCAATGCCCGATCAGCAGTCATGCCCACCTTGGGCAAGCAGGTTTCCGAGACCAAACAGAAAGCCTTCAGCTTGCTGATGGAATCGCTGTTGGCCCTCCGCCGCGAGAACAAGGAAGTCCTGTGGTCGTCGATGGTGAAGGACACGATGAAGAGGAAGAAACCCTCGTTCAACGAGGAGTATCACGGCTACCGCACGTTCAGCGCCTTGCTCGAAGACGCGGAAGAAAACGGCCTGATTGAACTGGAGAAACACAAGACCAGCGGCACCTATGTCGTCACCCGCTTCGGCGAGGAACCGCGCACGGCGACATCTCCATTGCCGAATCAAGCATCCGGCAATGGGGGCGGCAACGGCGGCAACGGCGGCAGCGGCAGCAGCCCCGGAACCGGGTCGAGCCGCAATCGTCGGCGACGTCGGGGTCCTCGTGAACGGATTGATGAAAACGATGCCGCCAAGAACGCGGCTGCGCCAGCTGAGGAAATCGTCGAGACGGTCGAGGACCGCCATGGCGACGATTTCGCCGAGGGCATCGAGTAGTCGATGTCGGTCTTTTTTTTGAATAGTCTGCACATCCGGTGCGTCCATCAAACCATATTGCCGCTGGCATTCTTTCCATCGGATGAATATAAATTGGGGAGAGTTAAGTAAACACTCTCCACGATGGAGTAGCCGGCAATTAGTTGTCGACAAGCGTCGTGTTCAACCTGTGTTTCATCGGAGAATATCGAAATGATTCGTACCGCAGCCGTCGCCCTTGTTCTGTTCGTTGGCAGCGCCTTCGCCGCCGAGCCCGTCAAGTCCGGCCCGCAGGTCGGCGAGAAGGTTCCCGGCCCGTTCCACCCGTTGAACGTCAACGGCGAAATGGCCGGCAAGAAGCACTGCCTGTTCTGCGAGAACGGCCAGAACCCCGTCGCCATGATCTTCGCCCGTGAAGTCGACACCAACCTCATCGAACTCATCAAGAAGATCGACGCCGCCACCGAAGCCAACAAGGCCTGCGAAATGGGCAGCTTCGTGGTGTTCCTGAGCGACGACAAGGACCTGGAAGCCAAGCTCAAGACCGTCGCCGAGAAGAGCGGCCTGAAGAAGTGCGTTCTGAGCATCGACAACCCGGCCGGCCCGAAGGGCTACAACGTTGCCGAGAAGTCCGACATCACCGTAGTGCTCTACAAAGATCGCAAGGTCGAAGCCAACCATAGCTTCGAAAAGGGCAAGCTCGACGCCAAGTCCATCGAAGCCATCGTCGCCGACGTCAAGAAGATCACCGCCAAGTAATTGGCCTGTTCTATTCGGAATCGCGGAAGGGCCGGCGTTTACGCCGGCCCTTTCTTTCTAAGTGGTTCACACAAGTCTCTTCCGCGCCGAATAGCATTCGATTAAAATTAGATTGATTGAGTTTAGAGGAACCACATGTTTGATCGCATCACATTTGACACGAAAATCCCGGGCGGTCGCGCAGCCATTCGAGGGATGAGGATTCCGGTCTCGGTCATCGTCGGCCAAATTGCTCACGGTGCCTCGGTCGATGAAGTGTTGCGAGATTATCCCAGCCTTGATCAAGAAGATGTGCGACAAGCAGTCGCTTATGCGGCATGGCTCGCTCAGGAAAAAGTCGTGCCCGCTTAGAGGTATGTTTGATGCGATTTCTCGCTGATATGGGCGTCTCGATATGCGTGTCGTCGATTGGTTGCGGGCGGCAGGGCATGATGTGGTTCATTTCAGCGAAGAGGAGTTGCATAGACTCTATAAAAGCCAACGGGTGGAAAGGACGAATTAATGTGGACCAGTCGGAACGAGGAACTTGCCGATTCCAACGGTCTGCGGTTCGCAATTGATCGCAATTCGCGCCCCGCGACATTCGCCGAAATACTTCGTGCCTGGCAAGATGACGCCGGGTTTCGGTTGCTATTCAATTCGTTGTTGGCCGATGTTCCCTACACCGCCTTCCGCTGGGAAACACCGCCGGCAATATCCTCAACACAGTCTCAGCGGTTTGAGTTCGTGCTCTTGGACAGCCCTGGTTTGGCTCGTGATCCCGACCCGAATGCATTTGCCGAACACTTTGGCAATGCGAACTCTGGGGTGGTCGTGTTCCCGAACCTTGGCGGGGATGCGATCATGGTTGTTCCGTGTCCTGAAGCTGATGCCTCAGCCTACGTTCACCTGGCGTCGTTCGTGCGGTTAGCACCTGAGACTCAACGGCATGCCCTCTGGCAATCAGTTGGCAATGCAATGACGCGGCGAATTGGAACCAAGCCGGTCTGGCTCAGCACCGCCGGTGCTGGTGTTGCATGGTTGCATGTGCGCCTCGACGACCGTCCGAAATACTATGGATTTGGACCATACCGACACTTGGCTTGAATTCTCCTCGATAGCTTTAAAGATTGGGCGCGCATACGAATGAGTCAATGCTCATGATTCTGACCAAGTCGCATGATTCTGACCAAGTTGCATGATTCTTAACTTTTGGGGATGATTCTTTGGATGGGTGGCAGGGTCGTCCTCAGAATCATCACGGCGAATCGATGAATCGGTCTTTACTCCTTGTTCCCCATCGCATTACGGGCGAAGATCCATTCCTCAATCGGCTTCCCCTCGACGAGGTGCTGCTGCACAAATAGCGGAATTCTCTCTTTGGTCATGCCGCCGTACCAAGTGCCTTCCGGGTAGACGACGACGATGGGGCCGCCTTCGCAGACGCGCAGGCAACCCACCTTGGTGCGGTAACACGCGTTGGGGGCTGTGCTCAACGAGAGGTTCTTTTCTTTCAGAAGCTTCTTCAGTACGTCCCACGCCGCATGGCCCACTTCCGTGGTGCAACAGTTGTCGCCAGTGCAAAGGAGCACATGACGCTCATAGTGGCCGATGCCGAGTTTCTCGGCGACTTCCGCTAGATTTTTCATGAAGCTCTCACTGTCGAACTTTGCGTATCTGCCGAACGATTTCACTGAAGAGCAAGACCGATGTGGTGGCCCCGGCGATCATCAGCCAATCGAGAATGTCGAGCGGTTCGACCTCAAAAATCGAGCCTCCCAGCGTGACGATCAGGATCTGGCCGACAACTGTCATGCTGGCGATCGCCAGAAAGATCGGATTGGCGAGCAGGCCGCGAAGACCGCTCCGCGCGGGGGTAAGCGACCGGCAATTGATCTGGTTCCACACCTGGAAGAACACGTAAACGGTGAAGAAGATCGCCACCTGCCGCAGGCTGAGCTGGGGGAATTCCTTCGACGTCTCGCCTTCGCCTTTGAACCAATCGAGATGCTGCATCCCTATCAAAAGGGCGAGCATGACGACGACGTAAAAGATAGCCGTCGAGAGAATCGTGCCGCGCATCGCGGTCGTGACTATGCTCTCATCGCGGCGTTTAGGCCGGGCTGACATCAATCCTTCACGCGGCGGTTCGGAGCACAAGGCGATGGCCGCGAACGTGTCCATGATGACGTTGATCCAGAGCAGTTGCAAGACCGTGAAAGGCGGCTTGACGCCCAGGAACGGCCCCAGAAACGCGATCATGAGGGCGGAGACGTTGATCGTTAGTTGGAACACGATGAAGCGCTGGATGTTCTCGTAGAGCGCCCGGCCCCAGTGGACCGCCTTGACGATCGTGGCGAAAGAATCATCGAGCAGGACGATCTTGCTCGCTTCCTTGGCAACCTCGGTGCCGGCCAGCCCCATCGATAGGCCGACATCGGCGCGTTTGAGGGCCGGGGCGTCATTGGTGCCGTCGCCCGTGACAGCCACTACGTGCCGTTGCTCCTGCAGCAATTTCACCATGCGATACTTGTCGAGGGGGCGAGCCCGGGCCAGGATCTTGATTCGCGGCAGTTTGCTGCTGACCAGATCGTCCGCGAGGTCGTTGAACTCGGCGGAGGTGATGGCCAAGGCGTCCGGCGAATCGAGCAGTCCGATCTCAGCGCCAATGGCGCGGGCCGTTTCCAAGTTGTCGCCCGTGATCATCATCACTTCGATCCCCGCCTCACGGCACTGGCGGACGGCGTCGCGCACCTCTGGCCGCAAGGGATCGCGAATGGCGACGAATCCCGTAAAGATCAGATCCTGTTCGAGTTCCTCCCGGCGTTCGTGGATCGCGTCTTCCGTTGACGGAAAGTCAGGACCGAAGGTGCGAGACGCGAAGGCCAGTGTCCGCATCGCCTGACCCGAGGCATCACTCAAAGACGCGTGGATCGTCTGGCGCATCGGTTCATCAAGATCACGCACCCGGCCATCCGCAGCCAGGTAGCGAGTGCAGTGTTCGAGAACGATTTCCGGAGCGCCCTTCACGAGCACCAGTCGCTCGCCATTCTGATCGACGACAGTTGTCATCCGTTTGCGCTCAGAAGAAAAGTGCATCTGATAAAGGCTCTGCGTCGACGCTCGCAAGCCAGAGTAGTCGACTCCCGTTTCGGCGATCCAGAGTAGGAGGGCGCCTTCCGTCGAGTTGCCGACAACCGCGAGCTTGCCCTCTTTTTTCTCCAGGTTGGCGGTGGAATTCAGAACGCAGTTCCAGGTCAGCACTTCCGGCCGCGGGGTCTCGCCCTTGTTAAGTAGTTGACCATCGCTGAAGATCTTTTCGACCTGCATCTTGTTCTGGGTCAGCGTACCCGTCTTATCGGAACAAATGATGGTGGCTGAGCCAATGGTCTCGCAGGCGACGAGTTGACGAACCAGACTGTTGGCCCGCGTCATTTTGCGCATCGCCAGGGCGAGCGAAACGGTGACGCTCATCGGAAGGCCTTCCGGCACCGCGACGACGATGACGATCACCATATAGACGAAGTAAGAGAGTAGATGGCTGATCGTTCGCCTGACGGCAACGCTTTCCGAGGAGAATGCGATTTCGCCGACGATGATTCCTCGCGTAAGCAGGGCGATAAAAATCGCCCCGGCCGCGATGTAGCCGATCTTGCTGATGAGCCCCGCCAGGTCGGCGAGCTTCCTCTGCAAGGGGGTCGATTCTTTTGAAAGGGTGAGCTTTTGCTGGACACGTGTCTCGGACGTGTTGCCTGTCTCTTCAGGATCGTGATCGGCGGAAAGTCGGCGGGCGATCTGGCCTATCATCGTGAAATCGCCGACGTCGGTGACGAGCATCCGTCCAGCGCCGTCGACAACCTGGGTGCCGCGATATAGGCAACCGGGTTGCTCCGGCCCCTCGGCAACCTCATCCTCGCCGCGCACCTGCTTGCGGACCGGCTCCGATTCGCCGGTCAGAAGCGATTGATCAATGTAGAGTTCGTTCGCCTTGACCAACCGGCCATCGGCCGGGATCTCGTCGCCCATTTCCAGAACGATGAGATCGCCCGCGACGACTTCTTCCAACGGCAACGACGTGACCGATCCATCGCGGATCAACTTGACACTGAGCGATTCCCGCTGACTATTCAGCGCTTCGAATTCACGATCACTTTTGTACTCGCTGAGGAACGCCACCCCCGTGGCCAGGGCGACGGCCATCATGACAGCCAGGCCTTCGAATGAAGGATGGCCGATCAGAACGCTGATGAAGACCAGGAAAAACGCGAGGCCGAAAGATGCGGTGGGGATCCACTGTTTGCGATTCACGAGCGCCAGACCGGCGAGCGTGAGTACGACAATTCCAAATCCGACACTTCCCCAGAGAACCGATGACTCGAAGAGATCGACGACGGTCTTGAGCAGCGTGGCAGCGAGCAGGATCTTGATGATCGCTTCATCAAACTTGGCAAGGAACTTGCGCCAGAGCGGCTCTCTCGGTAGGGGCGTGAGCCGATTCGCTCCGTAACGTTCAACACTGGTAGCCGCCTCGGCCGAGGTAAGCCCGTGCTCCGCGGCTGAGGGAAACTGCTGGATGATCTCTTTTAGTCTTCGCATCTTTCGAATGCGGAATTCGGAATGCGGAATGCGGAATTAAGAATAAGAGAAGAAATCTTGCTTCTCTTCATTCCGAACTCCGCATTCCGAATTCAGCATTCCGGACTCAGGTTTCCATAATTTCTTTCGACTTGGCGGCGGCCATCTGATCGACTTGGCCTTCATAGGACTTCAGGAGCTTCTGAACCTCTTCGAGATTCTTGTCCTTATCGTCCTCGGTCATCGTTTTGTCTTTCTCCGCCGTTTCAATGTGCTTGTTGCCATCGCGGCGGACGTTCCGACAAGAGACCTTGGCGTTCTCGGCCAGTTCCTTGATTTTCTTCGTCATCTTGGTGCGCTGGTCGCCCGACATCGGCGGAATGGTCAATCGAATGACCTTGCCGTCGTTGTTGGGAGAAAGGCCTAGATCGCTCGAACGGATGGCCTTCTCGATGTCTTTCAGCGCGGCCGCGTCGAACGGTTTGATCATGATCTGCTGCGGATCAGGCGTACTGACTGACGCCAGTTGCTTGATCGGCGTCGGCGAACCGTAGTACTCGACACGAATCGTGTCGAGCAACGCCGGCGAGGCTCGCCCCGTGCGCAGCCCTTTCAGTTCGTTGCGGAATACGTCGAGCGCCTTCTCCATGCGCTCCTTGCAGTCTTTCTGAATTTGTGCGGACGTCATGGGATCCTCTTCTTCAAACTCCCCCCTGGCCTACCAGGGGCAAATAATCAGGCCGTCACCCGCGTGCCGATCGTGTGACCGGCGATCGCACGTTCGATGGCGCCTTCACGCTTGTAGTTAAAGACCAGAATCGGCAGGGAACATTCGCGGCACATGTCGATAGCGGCCATGTCCATGACACGGAGATTCTCGCGAAACACCTGCTGATAAGTGAGTTTCTCGTATCGGACGGCGTGCGGATTTTTTTCGGGGTCGTCGCTGTAGACGCCATCCACGCGGGTGGCCTTGAAGAGAATCTCGGCCTGGAGCTCGCGGCTGCGGAGGGCGGCGGCGGTGTCGGTCGTCACGTACGGATTGCCGGTGCCGCCCGCGAGAATGACCACTCTGCCCTTTTCGAGATGCCGGATGGCCCGGCGACGGATGAAGAACTCGGCGACATTGTCCAGCCGAAGCGCGGTGAGCAGGCGTGTTGCAACACCGATGCTCTCCAACGTTTCCTGAAGTGCCAGACCATTCATGATGGTGGCGAGCATGCCCATGTAGTGGGCAGTCGCCTCATTGATGATCTCGCCGCCCTGCGAAAACTGAGCGCCGCGGAGGATATTTCCCCCACCCACGACGACAGCCAGCTCGACTCCGCGTGCCGAAACACGCTTGATTTGCTGGGCGATCGACATCGTCTCGTCGATGCTAATTCCAGATTTGCCGTTGTGGCCGAACGCCTCGCCACTCATCTTGAGTAATGCGCGTCGGTACTTGGGTTTCAAAGGATCAGTCGTATCAGTCATGGAAACGGTTCCCGTAGAGAGAATTCGTTTCCATTGTACGGAAAAGGTCAGGGACGGTCGTCCCTGACCTTTCGAGTTTAACCTTCGTTCAGTCTCAAATCGGCGGAATCGGATCGGCCGGCAAAGTCGGGACCGCACCCAGATTGCCGCCGCCCGCGTGAATACCAAAGCCGACGGAACTGCCCACGATCTGAAGGAGAATCAAGAGGATCGTCACGCCGCCCAGCAAGCGTTTCAATGGCATTTCTTCCACCTTCAGGAATCCGATGGCACCGAACGCCAGCAGGGCAAAACCAAAGAGGCGGAACATCTGCGTCCACCAGTGCCCCCTATTCATGTTGGCCCGCGCGAAGTGGATATCGTCGATCAAGATCGGCGCCGACTTTTTCTTCCACTCCTTCTCCTTTTCATCGAGTGCCTTGGTTTCGTCGGCCGAAGGCGGCTTGTCATCAGGCTTTTCCTTGATGCCACGGCGATAAATCTCGAACTCGCGAGCTTCGACCTGAAAATCACCCTGCCTGCTAAAGACTTTAGCCTTGTCGATTTCAGGCGAGAAGAACGAGTAGATCGTCAGGAACAAACCGATGCCGTAGAGCCAGATCGGTAGGTCGCCGACACCCTTGAGCTTGCCGAAGATGGCCCCGATGTCTGGTGCTTTGCGTTTCGACTTCTTGGCGTCTACCGGTGCGTCATCGTCGGTATCACGCGAACGTTTCCTCCGACTGCCACGGTCTTCGTCGTCTTTTTCTTTGTCCTTATCCCGGTCGCGGTCTCGATCCCGATCTCTATCTCGTTCACGGGGCTTGCGCTCCTCTTCTACTTCCGGTTCCTCGACGATTTCGTGATCGACCTCGATCTCGGGCTCGGGCGGAGAAGGGTCCTTCTTCAAAGGGACGATCGCGCCTTCATCGCGCACGAGCCCCTCTTCGCCCACCACCAAAGCGGTGCCGCATTTCTTACATTTGATATGGCGGCCGATGTCCTTTTCGGCCACCGCGTACATGGCGCCGCATTCCACGCAGGTGTTATTCATCGAGGATCTCCGGGACTGTTTTTTAAGAGTAATTCGGATTATAGAGCCAACGGCAACCCGATCGCAAGTAGCGAAAACAGGGGCACGAGGAGTTTTGCAGGGGAAAGACTGGTTGTGACGATTGTAACGATTATACACTCACGCAGTGGGAAACTTCCTCTTTGTCCTTCCCCGGCCCACAGTCCGCTTGCTACAATACCCTCCCCGCGAATGCTGC
>Ga0105046_10012899_pt1 | contig 12956 bp, 14 predicted proteins | sample MAT03_FD_78385 | JGI IMG/M metagenome (GOLD analysis project Ga0105046, IMG submission 78385) | Freshwater microbial communities from Lake Fryxell liftoff mats and glacier meltwater in Antarctica - MAT-03 (megahit assembly) | ecosystem: Environmental > Aquatic > Freshwater > Ice > Liftoff... | reverse complement strand
TTCCTGACCACCATTGCTGCACGCAGCGGCTGCGCGCTGCTGGTGGACATCAACAACGTCTTCGTCAGCGCACGCAACCTCGGCTTCGATGCCGGCGCATGGATCGACAGCGTGCCCGCCGCACTGGTCTCGGAACTGCACCTGGCCGGCCACGCCGAGGATCCCTTGCTCGGCGCCGCACTGCTGGTGGACAGCCATGATGCGCCAGTCTGCGCTGGCGTATGGTCGTTGTACCAGCGGCTGGTCGAGCGTATCGGCCCGCGGCCGACGCTGATCGAACGCGATGGCAACCTGCCCGCGTTCGAAACCCTGCTCGATGAACGAGAACAGGCACACCGGGTGTTGCATGCCTGCGCGGCTCGCCCCGACAGGGCCCTGCAGGTGGCGGCATGACCGCACTTGCACGCTACCAGGATCACTTCGCAGCCGCTCTGCTGTCCAGCGCCGATGCGGGCGACGCATCGGCGTGCGCACCGGCAGCTATCGCCCGACTGACCGCTCAGCCGGGCTTCGCGGTGTATCGCAACACCGTGCTCAAGGGCTGCATCGACGCCCTCGAAGCGAACTTTCCCGCAGTGGCGCGGCTGGTCGGCACCGAGTGGATGCGTGCAGCGGCCGGCGAATTTGCACGCACCGAACCGCCGCGCAGTCCGATGCTGCTCGACTACGGCGCGACGTTCCCTGGTTTTCTCGCGGCGTTCGAGCCGGCGGCCGGGTTGCCGTGGCTGCCCGACGTGGCCACGCTCGACCGGCTGTGGATCGAGGCCCATGCCGCCGCCGATGCGCCAGTGCTCGACGCCGCGCAGGTCGCCGCATGGCAGCCCGCCGACCTGATGCGCGCCCACCTGGTGCCGCACCCTGCGGCGCGCTGGTCCTGGTGTGCGCACAGCCCGGCGTTCACGATCTGGTCGCGCAACCGGACGGACGATACGGCCGGGGTCGATGCAGCGGGCGCTGATCCGGCCGGCGCCGACACCGAGATCGAATGGGCGCCGGAAGGCGCGCTGCTCACCCGCCCCGAAGCCGCTGTCGACCAGTGCCGCCTCGACCGGGCGGGTATCGCCTTTCTCGATGCATGCGCCGCCGGACAAACCGTCGAGGCGGCCGCACTGGCTGCGCTGGACGCCGAGCCGGCCGCGGACCTGCGGGCGCTGATCGGCGCACTGCTGTCGGCCGGCGCCTTTGCAGCGCTGACGCACACCCCTGACGCACACCCTTGACGCACACCCTTGACGTCCACCCCGGCGTTTACCCGCGACAAAGCACTCACCAGCCTCCCCTGAAGGACACCCGATGGATACGATCGCTTCGCCGTCATCACCATCTCCCACCGGCGGCCTGCCCGCCCTGCACAATCGCATCGCAGATCGCTTAGGCCAGTGGATCAGCCACGACCTGATCGCGCTTGCGGCGCGGATCGGCATTGCCGGTACGTTCTGGCTGTCCGGTCGCACCAAGGTGGAAGGGCTGCTCTCCGTCAGCGAGAACGCCATCGCGCTGTTCCAGGAGGAATACCGGTTGCCGCTGCTGTCGCCGACGCTGGGCGCCCACCTGGCGGCCTATGCCGAGCACCTGTTCCCGATCCTGCTGGTGCTGGGACTGTTCACCCGCTTCTCGGCGATCGCACTGCTCGGCATGACGGCGGTGATCCAGATCCTGGTCTATCCGTCGGCGTGGCCCACCCACTTCGTATGGGCCGCCGCACTGCTCTACCTCGCCGGCCGCGGTGCGGGTCGACTGTCGCTGGACGCACTTCTGAGGCTGCGCTGAACGGCGGCTCAATTCGCGTGCAGACCTCACCTCGGCGTGACCTTTCGATGAGGACTCGGTGATGTCGTCTGCCTACGATGAAATCCGGTCGTCCAGACCCGCATCCGTGATTCACCCATCCTCCAGGAGACTATCCAATGTCAGTTCGTACGCGCGCTTCCCTGCCCACCGTGCTCGGCGCTGCCGCCTTCCTGATCGCAGACGTCGCCAGTGCTGCCCAGGTGAACGTCATCGTCACCTTGCGCCACCTCGCACCTGCCAACAGCGTGAGCTTCGCCGCAACGCACCTGGGCTTCCACAACGGTGTCTTCGATGCGTTCAACAACGGCGAGGTCGCCACCGCCCCGATCATCTCCGTCGCCGAAGCCGGCAACGGCAACGCCTGGCGACAGGCGTTCTCGGCGGCGGAACCCAACGCCACGGTCGGCACCATCGCGGGCCAACTGCGGCCGGGCGATTCACGCAGCAGCACTTTCCTGGTGGACACTGCCGCCAATCCGTTCTTCACGTTTGCCTCGATGGTGATCCCGAGCAATGATTTCTTCATCGGCAACGATTCACCGACGCAGTATCGCCTGTTCAATGACGCAGGAAACCTGCTCATCGGATCGATCGTACAGAAGGCCAGCCAGATCTGGGACGCAGGTTCGGAAGCGTTCGACCCGGCCAACGCCGCCTTCATCGTCGGCAGCACCGGCAGCCAGCGTACACCGCAGAACGGGGTCGTCGGCTTCAACTTCAGCGAACTTGCCGGCTTCGACGGCCTCGTCACCGGAGCCGGCTACACGTTCCAGAGCGGTCTGGCCGCTGGCACTGACATCTACCGGATCGATTTCGAGGTCGCGACGATACCGCTGCCGGCGCCCATCGGGCTGCTGGCAGCCGGGTTGCTGGCAATGGGCGCGGTGGCGCGGCGACGCGCAGGACTGCAAACGAATCGATGAACGAACGGCTCCTGCTCGTCGAGGACGACGATGCAATCGTCGATGCCTTGCGCCTGCATCTCGAGGCAGCCGGGTATCGGGTGCATCGCGAGTCCGACGGCAGGTGTGCAATGGTCGAGATCGACCGGCAGCACTGGGACATGGTACTGCTCGACCTGATGCTGCCAGGTGCCGACGGATGGGACGTCTGCCGGCACCTGCGCGCGCACGATAGCGGCATACCGGTCATCATGCTCAGTGCGCGCTCGACGGAGGCACATCGTGTGCTCGGGCTCGAGTTGGGTGCCGACGACTACATGGCCAAGCCGTTTTCGATGGTGGAACTGGTCGCCCGGATCCGCGCGCTGCTGCGCCGGATCGATCAGTCCCGGGACCGGTCCGCAGCAGCGCCGGACTTGCGCTTCGGCCCGTTCAGGCTCGATATCGTGCGACGTGCACTGGCCTGCGGCGACCGCACGATCACCTTGACCCTGCGCGAGTTCGACCTGCTGCACTTCATGGCACGGCATCCAGGCCGCGCCTTTTCCCGCGGCGAATTGCTCAGCAAGGTGTGGGGCGCCGGATTCGACGGCTACGAGCATACGGTCAACTCGCACATCAATCGGCTACGCACGAAAATCGAGGACGACCCGCGCGAGCCGCGGCGTATCGTCACCGTCTGGGGCGTCGGCTACAGGTTCGAGGCACTGGACCTGTGAGCGGCAACCGGCGCTTCGCGACCCGACTGATCCTTGCCTTCGCTCTGCTGCTGGCTGGCTTCGGATTGTTCGTCGCCCTGATCGGCTGGCAAGTCAGGGACGGGCAGGACCAGGAATCGATGCAGCGCCTGTCATACGGGTTGGCCCGCCATATCGTCGAGCGTTGGCCGCAGGTCACACCAGGACAGATCGATGCCGTCGAGCGCGCGGCGCGCGATGGTCTGCTGTCGATGCTCAGTGTGGTCAACCCCGGCGTCCAGGTGTATGTCCTCGATGCCGAAGGTCGCGTCGACGCCTACATCGGCGAGCCGGGCATGGTTCGCCAGCACACGGTGGACCTCGGTCCAGTACGACGCTTCCTCGACGGTCACGCCTTGCCGCTGCACGGTACCGATCCGATGGGTTCAGGCATGCCCAGGATTTTCAGTGCGGCCGCGTTCCCGAAACGCGACGGTGCGTCCGCCGCATCGGGTTACCTCTACATCGTGCTCGACGGACAGGCACGCGACCAGGTTGCGCGGGAGGTAGGCGCCGGACGTCTCTGGCTGGGTGCCGGGTTTGCCGCGGCAGCCGGACTCTGCATGACGTTCCTGCTCGGCATGTTCGTCTTCCGTCGGCTCACGCGACCGCTGATCGATCTCGAGCGAAGGATGCGCGACTACAGTGCACGCGGCAGCACGTCGCTCGCCTCGGAAAGCCGCGGCCGCTCCGCGCCCTGCGACGAGGTGACGGCGATCGGAGACGCGTTCGACCGGATGACAAACCGGCTCGAGGCGCAGGCGGCGCGCGAACGGCAGCAGGCCTGCGCGCACCGCGAGATGATGGCGGGCGTGGCGCATGACCTGCGCACACCGTTGACTGCCCTGCACGGCCATCTGGAGGCCATGAAGCAACTCGACGACGCGCCACCCGGCATCCGCGATCGCCTGCTGGCCGGAGCGCTCGGGCAGAGCGACCGGGTTCGCCGGCTGTCCCAGCAGTTGTTCGAACTGGTCAGCCTGCAGGCGGTCGACCAGGTCCTGCATCGGGAACGATTCTGCCTCGACGAACTGGTGGCCGATGCCGTTCAGAAGTTCGAGCTGACCGGGCAGCCTGCGCCTGTCCTGCTCGCCGGTCCGCCGCCGGGACGGCTCGAACTGGACGCGGACCTGCAGTTGATCGAGCGCGCGCTGACCAACCTGATCCACAACGCGATTCGTCATGCGCCAGGCAGCACCCCGGTGCGGGTGACAGTTCGACGGACAGCGAACGAAGCCCAGGTCCTGATAGAGGACAGCGGGCCCGGCCTGCCAGAGGATGTCGAGCATCGACTGAACGAGGGGGCGTCGGTACGAGATCCGCCGATGCGGCGCGCCGGGGGCGGGATCAGTGGGCTCGGGCTCGCCATTGCGCAGCGGGTTGCCCTGATGCATGGCGGCCGGTTGCAGACGCTGCCGCCCGCCGGTCCAGGTACCCTGATGTGCCTCGCATTGCCACTGGCGGCGTGACCGTGGATGAATGGCCAATGGCGTGGAATTTATCTTGATACTCGCTTATCGTACGAACGTAGAGTAGATCGATCGGGGCGAGTGTTTCCGCGCCGAAGGAAGCGCCACACCACGCCGCTTGGCTGGGTGCCACCACACTATGAGGAGGTGCAACATGGTTCGACTGGCAGACTTGCCCGAGAGCGAGCGGCAACATCTTCTTGCGCGGGTGCCGACGCTGCCGGCGTTTCCCGGCCGGCCGTGGGTGAGCGGACCGGCGCTGGCGAATCGGCGGGTGGCGATCGTCAGCACCGCAGGTCTGCACCTGCGCAGCGACCGCCCGTTTGCCTCGGGCGCTGCGGGCAGCGACTATCGGGTGATCCCGGGCGACGTCGATGCGGCCGATCTTGTGACCAGCCACGCCTCGGTCAACTTCGACCGCAGCGGCATGCAGGCCGACGTCAACGTCGCGTTCCCGCTCGATCGGCTGAAGGAACTCGCCAGCGAGCAGCAGATCGGCTCGGTGGCGGCGTTTCATTACTCGTTCATGGGCGCGGTATCGCCGATCACTGCATACGAACGCGAGGCACGTGCGCTCGCCGGCCTGCTCAAGCAGGACGCCGTCGATGCGGTGCTGCTATCGCCGGTCTGACCGAACTGTACGTGCGCCGTGAGCGCACTCGGCTACTACCTCGAGTCGGAGGGCATCCCCACCGTGCAGATCAGTCTGGTGCGGGAACACACGGAGGCGCTCGCCCCACCGCGTGCGCTATGGGTGCCGTTCATGCTCGGACGGCCGTTCGGCGTGCCCGGTGATGCCGGCTTTCAGCGCCGCGTGCTGCTCGCAGCGCTGCAGTTGCTGGAACGTGAAGCGGGCCCGCTGATCGAAGACTTCATCGAAGACGCGCCGCATGAGGAAGTGGGAGGGCCGCCCGAGGGCCTGGCCTGCCCGGTGAGCTTTCCCCGACCTGCCTCGGACGGCACCGCGGAAGACCGGTTCGCCGCGGAAGTCTCGCAACTGACCGCCTGGCATGACGTAGCACTGCGCTACCGCGGCCGGACGATGACCGGATTGACCGGACTGGCCCCCGACGCGTTGTTCCGCTATCTGGTCGACTGGCTGGGGAGTTCGCCACCGGCACCGTTTCGCGACGGTTTCACGCCAGGCCAGGCACTGAAACTCGCCACCGACGAAATGAAGGCGTTCTATTACGAGGCAAAGGCGGTGCAGCCGGGCAGCCATTCGGCAGGCGAGATCAACGATTGGTTCTGGCTGCATACGGCCGCAGGTGAGGTATTCCTGGCGCTGCGTGAGATGGCGCGGCAGAGCACCGACGTCACGTTGAAGGGTCTGGCCACCGGCAGTCTGGTACCGCGCGCGGCCGATGCAGCGCTCGATGCGAGCGCCAGGGGTCGCGCATGACCCGGTCTGGGGGACGTTTGGTGTGAGATGGCAGAGCCGGGGCAACTGCGCCCGCAGGGTCCGAGCGGGGACAACATGAACGCGGCGCGGCGTCGGGCGTTGGTGCGTCTGGGGGTGTCGAGCTGGGCGCCGTCCTGGGCCCTGGCGGCGGGACCCGCGCGTACCTGGTCGGCTGCGGCACTGACCCAGCCCGAGGTGCTGCATCGGCTGCATTCGGATGACGTGTTGGGCTTGATCGGGGTGGGTGCCAGCGGGGCGCTTTATCGATTGGCGGCTGGCGCGTTGCCGTCCGCCCGGATTGCTGCGGGTCTGGATCCAGCGGCGCCTATTGCCACAGGACATGGCCGAATTGCAGCGCGTCGCGCCGACGGCGCGCTCGCGGTGTGGGAACAGGGCCGTCCGCAAGGATCGCGAGGCGTCCGGCTGGCACCCCAGGGCGGTTTGCTGGTTCTGCCGTTGGCCGTCATCGGCGTTGCCGTGGACGCGGCCGGCGCAACAACCCACCGGCTCGTCCGGCTCGAACCGGACGCGGCCGGCGTCTGGCGCGAAGTAGCACGTTCGAAAGCGGTGGTGCTGCCCGACGCGCGCCCAGTGCAGGTCGACCTGGACGGCCGCGGCGACGGTGGCCACATCGCTGTGCTGGCCGGGCCGGATGCGGGTCGTTATAACCACGCCGTGCTTGGTGACGGCATCGAGGCCACCCACGCGATGTGGCTGGAACGCCACGACCTGTCGCCGCTGCGCGAGCTTGTTTTGCCCGCGCCCTTCGTGTTCGAGGACATCGTGCTGCGCCCGGTGCGGCTCGAGGGTGGCAGCGGGCTGCTGACGGTGCGCTCTGGGCCTCAGGGCGGGCAGTTGGCGCTGCTGGCGCCCGACCCGGCGCGCGCCGGGCTGCTGCTGATGCGGGCGCTGGGTGACACGGTGGGCGGATTTCACCGCTGGTTGTCACCCACCACGGATGGGACTCGATGGATGGCGGTGCACACACCTCACATCGGCGGCGTGCTGCACGAGTATCGTCTTGCCAGCGACCGGCTCGAGCGGCGCGCACTGGGCACTGACATCAGCACCCATCGTCTCGGCTCGCGGGAACTCGACCTTTCGGTGTGGCTTGGCGCACAACTGCTCGTGCCCACTCAGAACGGGCGCCGAATGCGGGTGCTGGAGGCAGCAGGCGGCTTCGCCGAATCGGCGTCGCTGGCATTGCCGGGACGGCTTGCCATGGCCCGTGCATGGCCTGCGGCTGGCGGGGCGGGCGTACTGCTCGACGATGGACGCGCGTTTCACGTCTCCGCCAGCGCGTGATCGCTGCATGACTCTCGACACCGGCCGCCATCCTGGATGAGTTCGATCTTGAATGCCCCCGTCGACCCCACCCGTTTCAAGCCGCAAACCTTGCCCCGTGCCGACGCCCTCGGCGATCTTCGCACGCGGATGCAGCGCACCGGCCAATGGCACGCCCACCAGATAGCGGGCCGACGCTGGCCGGTGGCCTGTGTCTCCCTGGAGATCACACAGCGCTGCAACCTCGATTGCACGCTGTGTTACCTGAGCGAATCGTCCGAGGCCGTACGTTCACTGCAGCGGGACTTGATGCCGAACTCGAGCGCGAGACACGGGCGTTCTTTGCCCGGCCGGAGAACTTTCGTGTCGACACCGGCAAGCCGCACGCTGTGGCTGAGCGAGCTGCTGAACTTCTACCCGGAAGACTTCGTGCCTGGCGCGGCGCCCAGCCTTCTTGCGTATGCCAATCTCCACGTCGCGCAGGCCGCGCCAGCGGACTTCCGGGTTCGCTTCACACCCTACGACTGGACAATGGCCAACAGCCGACGACGGCCTTGAGCGCCTGATTTCGCATTGCCCTGCGACCGACGCTCACCACTGGTAGCCGAGGCCGAGCAGCACCGTCGAGTCGATCGACTTGCGTCCGGGCGTCGGCTCCTTCTCCCAGTCCACGTTCAGCTGCGCGTTGGCCGAGAGGCCGCTGGCGATCGGTATCCTCAACCCGGTGCGGCTGCGAATGTTGGCTTGGGCGGTGTCCTGCAGGTTCAAGAACCCGTCCTGTTCATGGAAGGCCTGCAGGCTACGTGTCCACAACCATCGAGAGATGCGGATGCCCCAGCCCAGGGCTGAATAGCGCTCGCTAGTGCCGTCGGTGCGATCGGATACAACATAGTCGACGCCGCTGCGAATCGACAGCTGCGTCGTTTCGGTCTCATATAGCTGCCAGCCATAACCCGCGCCCGCCGCGCTGCGCAGGTCAATGCCGCGAAAGCGGTCCGCCTCGATCGATCCCCGCCCATAGAGGAACCGGGTTGGTGCGATGAACCGGTCATAGTTGCCGTTGAGCAGCCAGTTGGACGCGATTTCGTTGCCGGTATCCTTGGTCTGTGTGCCCTTTGCGCCGATACGGTACGCATGGGCCTTTGCCCGCGCATTGAGTTCCGCCTCGCCATATTCCCGGCTGCTGGACGTGTTGCCGCTGGTTCTCGCGGACGACAGCAGGACGCGGCCCTGGTACCCGACGCCGACTCCCGACTCGGCCGGCTTCGGGTTGATGAAGGCAACATCGGCGAGCGGCCGCGGCGCGCCCGGCGAGGCCGTCGCCTCCTCGAGGCGAACCTGCCCGACCTCGGCAATCGCCAGTCTGGCCTGTCGCGGCTCGGTCTGGCCGCTCACCATCACCTCAACCGGGCCATCGGTCTGCACCGCTATGACTTCGCTGCGCAGGATCTCGAGCTTGCCTGCGTAGGCGGTGTCCAGGGTCAGCCTGTCGCCAGAAAGGTGCAGGACCTTGCCGCTCAGTCGGTCGCCATTGCGCAACTGCACGGTATCCGCACTAGCCGACGCGCTGAAAATTTGGAGGATGCTTGAAACGGCGAGAAGCCTGGCGATACGAAAGATCATGCGAGCCCCTGCTAGAGATCGGAGTGGGTAGATGGCAGGCGCGCGGGCGCAGGGCGTTTGCAGCCAGCCGCGCATCGAGCGCCGGTCGTTTGCGCGGTGGCGAAGACGGACAGTCGGCTGCGCTGACATATCGGCCGCACGCCAATTCCGTTCCTGGGTCAGGTCGCCCGGAACGCTGCGCCGCAGCCACGACGATCGCAACGGCGGGTACGCAGCACGCTCTGGTATGTTCAGTTCTCGTTCAGTTCGTGTGCAGTCGCTGTCTGGCGCCCCGATTCGCACCGTGCTCCGGAGTGCCCGAGCCTTCCCGCCTGCGCAGTGTGAAGCCGGCCCATGCGATGGTCAGCGCGGATGCAAGGATCAGCATCGACACGCCCGCGGAAAACTGGCTTTCGAGCGAGTAGGCGTTGCACAGCCGGCGGGTCGTGCTGAGCAGGTACAGGCCAGCCGAGCCGAGCATCGATACTGTGTAGCCGAGGAAGAACAGTTGCACCACGACTGCCGAGCGTGCGAACGCGCGCGCGAGCAGCGCTCCGCAGGCAAGCAGCGAGACGATCTTGAGTACATCGGTCGCTGGCAGCACCACTGCCCGGTCGATGGCAAGCGGCAGCATCCAGTAGACGATGATCCCCTGTGCCGCGATGAACCCGGTCAACCCATAGGCGTTCCATCGGGCAAGACTTTCGGGCAGCCGAGCGGCCGGTACCGACTGCATCAGCAGGCTGCCGGCTACAACCAGCATCGGCATCTGGACCACCATGTGCCACAGCATGCTCTGCTCGATAAGCATGCGCGCAGGCGGCAGCGACAGCGCACAGGCCAACGCCGCAAGCACCATCCCGGCCGCGAGCGATCTTGAACGGATCGGCCAGGGGTTCATCGGGTCAGCGCAGTGGCAATTGCCAATGCGCGCCCGGGATCGTCGTGATCGACAATTCGCACCAGTCGACCAGCGGCATCGACGACATGCAGCGCGGCATTGTGTTCGAACTCGCCCAGCGGTGCGGGGATCACCATGATTCCGAACGCGTCGAGCAGCCTGCGTCGATCGCTCGGTCGCGCGAGCGTGAGCACCTGCCAGACCTGGGGCTCCATGCCCCACCGGCTCGCATAAGCCTGCAATGCCGGCGCGTCATCACGTGCTGGATCGAAGCTGACCGAGACCAGCCCCACCCGATCCTGCAATCCGCGCTCTGTGATCTCTGCCTGGAGTCGCTGATACACCGTGCCCAGGGACAGGCAGACCGAAGCGCACTGTGTGTACACGAAGTCGACGATCCACACCCGCGGGTCGGCAGCACGGCGTTCCAGCAGTGAAGCCGACACGCCCGATGCGTCGATCACCTGCAGGTCGGGTATAGGTTGCGGCGAGCGCATCACGGCGCTGCGGCGCAGGGTCTCGGTGGTGAACGCGCTGCCACCTTCGGTTGCCACGAACAGCAGGCCGAGGCTAGCGGCCAGCACCAGCGTGCTGGCGAGGAACGTTCGCCAGAGGCCGGCCGCCGACTCGCCGGGGCGTTCAGTTGCCGGCAGCGAGTTCGGTTCCACCTTGATACGGTCCGGTACGGCCTTTGGTCGCTTCACGCTGCACCTTCACGGTGGCGGCGGTAACGGCCGGTGCCTGGTTACCCCAGTTGCGGCGGATGTAGGTGAGAACAGCGGCAATCTCTTCGTCGCTCAGCGAGTTCCATGCGGGCATCAAGCCGTTGTAGACGTTGCCCTTCACTTCGAGCGGACCGTTCACACCGTGCAGCAGGATGTTGGACAGGATCTTCTCGTCGCCAGTCACCCATTCCGCGCCCGCCAGTGGTGGAAACACGCCGCTGATACCGGCGCCAGTCGCCTGGTGACAGGAGGCGCATTTGCCGGCATAGATCTGTGCACCATCGACCGCCATCAATGAAGTGAGGCTGGCCTCCGGTGGACGCAGCGTGCTGGCGGTGCGCTGGTCACCATACGCGGACGATGAACCGGATGAGGTGCTGTAGATGTAGAAACCGCCCCACATGCCCATCGCACCGATGAACATGATCAGGAACCACGGCAATGGGTGTACCCGCTCGCTGGGGTCGGCATTTTCCCGGCTGCGCTGCGCGGAGGCCCGTGGGTGGCGTGCCTCGGACGACCGGTTGTCCTGTTTCCCGTCGCGGCCTTGCGGTGCGCTCATGGCGTTGCCCCGGCGGCGCTCGCTGCGGCCGGGGGCAGCGCCGGATAGGTGCGGTCGAGCGACAGCAGATAGCTCACCAGTGCGAGGGCTTCTGGCCGCGCGATGATCACTTCGCCCGCTCTTGCATACTGCGGGGGCAGGGTGACGACCGTCTCGCCCTCGCGTGCGGCACCCTTGCGAACTTCGAACAGGAACGGGTACGCCGGCATGATCGAACCTGGACTATAGGCACGTGGCTGGTACAGGTGCCCGAGGTGCCAGTCTCGGCTAGGCTGGCGCACGCCGATGTTGAGCAGGTCCGGACCGGTGCGCATCGTGCCGAGAAGGTGCGGGGTGTCGTACGCATAGTCTCCGGCGACCGATGCCCGGCCCCAGCCGCGCTGGGCATCAGGCGCCTGGCTGATGTCGCGTGGTTGCTGCGAGTGGCAGTATACGCAGCCGTTGGCGATGTAGACCTGGCGGCCGGCGAGCTGTTCACTGGTATATGGCTTGAGACCGGGCGGGGGCGGCACGTCCTTGAGCAGCACATACGGCATGGCCACCAGCAGCGCGGTCGCGCCACCGAGGATCACCATCGCGCCAATGACCAGGCGCAACTCGTCCATCTGCCAGATGCTCTTGACGCCGTTCATGAGCTCACCCTGGCACCGATCGGCTGTGCAGGGACCGGATTGCCCAACAGGGCTGCGCCCAGGCGGCTGGGCCCGAACTTCCAGCCCATCGCAAAGAAGTGCACGGCAAAGACCAGGTGGCCAAGGGTCATCAGCGCACCGCCGATCGACCGCGCTTCCAGATAAGGCAAGGTCAGCAAGACCGACTGCATGAACGGCGTTGCCGGATCGAGCATCGCCAGCCCCTGGAACCAGCCACCGATGGACAACGAAATGAAGTAGATCGCGAAGCCGACGACGACCAGCCAGAAATGCAATGCGATCAGTCGCGGATAGGGCCACTCCCAGTCCATCACGCGCGGCATGATGAAATAGATCGCGCCGAACATCACCATCGAGAAGAATCCGTACAGGCCAAGATGGGCGTGAGCGACCGTGTAATGGGTGAAGTGGGTCAAGGTATTTACGCTGCGCAGTGCCTGCAGTGAGCCCTGTACCGATGCCGCGGTATACAGCATCGCACCGAGCACGATGAAACGAAGTGTCGGGGAGTAGCGCAACGCGCGGAAGTTTCCAAGCACCGTCATGTGCTGGTTCACCGCGACCGCGAACACCGGTATCAGCATCATCATGCTCTGCACGATCGAGATCGTGATCAGCCAGGACGGTACCGGACCGCCGATCAGGTGATGGCCGCCGACCTGGCTGTAGAAAAAGGCAAGCGACCAGAAGCCGAGCAGCGACAGGTTGTAGGAGTGGATCGGCTTACCGATGACTTTGGGAATGAAGTAGTAAGCCGCGGCGAGCCCGATCGGGGTAAACCAAAGTCCGAGTACGTTGTGCCCGAACCACCAGTTCATCGTCGCTTGCTGCACGCCGAAATGCAGGCCGGGAATATTCGCGATCAGGTACAGCACCGGGAACCAGAGCAGTGCGGCTGCGATGTACCAGACCGAAACATAGAGATGCT
>Ga0105046_10012898_pt1 | contig 12956 bp, 12 predicted proteins | sample MAT03_FD_78385 | JGI IMG/M metagenome (GOLD analysis project Ga0105046, IMG submission 78385) | Freshwater microbial communities from Lake Fryxell liftoff mats and glacier meltwater in Antarctica - MAT-03 (megahit assembly) | ecosystem: Environmental > Aquatic > Freshwater > Ice > Liftoff... | reverse complement strand
ATTTGCCCACGCCGCGGTCGTCGAATCGAAGGACGGCGATCCCGCGGCGAGCGAAGAAATCCGCGATGACGAGGAACGGTTTGTGCCAGAGGATGGTCTCGTCGCGATCTTGGGGGCCGGACCCACTGACGAGCACGACGGCGGGAAAGGGCCCATTGCCCTTCGGCAGAGTCAGCGTCCCCGAGAATTTGATCTTCGCCGCAGCATTCTCGAAGGTGACTTCTTCGCTGGCATACGGAAACGGCGCCTTGGGGTGTTGCGGGCGGTTCAGCGTCGAGACTTTTTCGACCCGCTTGAGATCGAGTTTGTGTTTACTGCCGTTTTGCTCGTATTCGCCTTTCAGAAGCATGCCGTCATCGGTCAGGGTCGCCGCGTACTTGGCCTTCAGCAATGGGATGCCGATTTCGAGGCGTTTTTTCTCGAAGGCCACGTCGCCGCAGGGGATGTCCTTCGCACCTTGGTCGATGCTATCCATGGTGGCAGTGAGCTTGCCGTCTTTGTCCTTCGCCACCTTGAATGCCAGTCTCAATTCGATGACGCCGCCCTTGAGCGGACCTTCCCAGATACCTTCGATGCCTTTGGGGTCGGCGGCGGAGCCGGAGACAGCCGCGAGTGCGGCGACGAAGAGTGCGATGCAAGCGCGGATACGCATGGAAGTGCCTCTCGCAGGATAGCCCGCAGCTATTCCTACGGAAACGCCGAACGCCCGCCGTTCCGAGGTCCATCTCGGAGAGGGCGGGCGTCGGTTGGCGCAGCCGGGGCTTCGGGGGCCGCGGCTGCTGGTTTCGGGTCAGTCTTCCCGCTTGGCTTCGGCGATCGTGCGGATCTTCTCACCGAGCAGCGCGATGTCGAACGGCTTCTTGAAGACGTCGTTGAAGCCGTATTCCTTGAGCTTTTCCGGCTCGGCTTCATCTTCGCCAGCGAGACCGATGATGAGCGTGGTGCCGTAGGACTCGTTCTTGCGGAGGTTGCCCGTGATCTGGATCGACTCGCTGCGGCCGAGGCCGAGGTCGATCACGATCGTATCCGGATGGAAGCTCTGCGCGAGGGTTCCGGCCTCGAACCCGCTGTTGGCGAGTTCGAACTTGAAGTCCTCGTTTTCGGGAAGCAGCTCCTTCACCCGGTCGTTGAACAGCTTTTCGGTGCCGATGAGCAGCACCTTGTGCCATTCTTCCTCTTCCAATTCCCCGAGCGGCATCCCGTGTTCCTTAAGGAACCGGATGAGTTGTTCGCGGGGAATGCGGCGGTCATGGCTGCCGGGGATGCGATACCCCTTCAACCGGCCGGAGTCGAACCATTTCGACACGGTCCGCGGGGCGACCTTACAAATTTTAGCGACCTGGCCGGTAGTAAACACCTTTTTCATCGAAGGCTCTCCAGTACGAACTCGCACATCCCCGGATTCGGCAGTGGGCTCGGGGACGGAGCCGCCTTCGGGGGAAGGTGCTCCGGCCAGCCGGGGGGCGCGGGCCGTGCGAAACCGGGGGGGTTAAGGGTTCGGCAGGGCCGGCGGGGTCCGCAGTGCGTCGGCCGGGGTCGTTCGGGTGGCCCAGGTTGGGCTGCGAAGACCACGGGTGCGACGCTGATTTCATCGGCCAGACAGAACCCGCAAGGTAAGCCGTTTCGGCATTTCTGGCGGGTTAGGTCGGTAGCTCCGATCAAACCGGGCGGGACCACGGTCGGTCCGTGTTCGGGGGCCGACCACCGGCACTCCCGAGACAGTCGCGAATTCCAAACCTTTCATCGCCCTCGGCGTTCCTGGGGCTTTACGGGGAACCGGCGGGACAGGAACGAGCGGACCCGTTCGAGGGTGCGGTGGGTCCGGTGGGACGGGTTGTGCGGGCAAACGACCGTCCGCCGCATTCTAGAAGTGAGGGCAAGGGGGATTGACGAGATCGTTGCGAAGCCTCAGTGCGGTGCGGTTGCGAGCCGCTTAGCGAAAATGACTTTGTCGTCGCCGTCGGCGTAAAAGTCCGGAACCTGAGCGGCTAAAGAGTACGCGTGCTTGAGGTAGAATTGCCGAGTTTGCACGTACAGCGGCTGCGAACTCGTATCGATCAGCAAGATCCGACCGCCGAGCGATTTCACTTCTCGCTCGATTTCCGCGAGCATTTTCGAGCCGAGCCCCTGCCCTTGGCGAGACGGATCGACGACGATCCACCAAAGTTCCCAAGTGCGGTCGGTCATCGCGGCGGGGGCGAAGTACGCGAAGCCGACGATGGCTCCGGCCTCCATCAAAGTTCGTGCGACGTGGCCGTGGATGTGGTTCACTGCGTGGTAGTCGTCGAGCACTTCTTGCAGCGCTTCGATCTCGTAGGACTTGAACATCCCCGTGGCCGTCGCTTGAGCGACGAGGGTCGGCGTGTCGTCGGGCAGAGTCGGTCGGAACATCGGCCACCTCGATGAGTGAGTGGCTTAATCTATTCGCGCCGGCACTTTGTAAAATGTTCGCGAACACTCTACCGGAGTCCTGCCATGAAAGCCGCGTACATCGAAGCGACCGGAACGCCGGACGCAATTCAAATTGGCGAATTGCCGACGCCGGAACCGAAGGCCGGGGAAGTCCGCGTCCGGGTCTCGTCAGCTTCGGTCAATCCCATCGACACGTACATTCGAGCGGGCATCGCGAAGATGGAGTTGCCATTTCCGTTCATCCTCGGTGCGGACTTCGGGGGAACGGTCGAGGCACTTGGTGCGGGAGCGACGGCGTTCAAAGTCGGCGACCGCGTCTGGGGCTCGAACCAGGGGATGCTCGGCCGGCAGGGAACGTTCGCCGAGTACGCCTGCGTGAACGAGGCGTACTCGTACCCGATCCCCGCGGGCGTGAGCGATGAGGCAGTTTCGGCAGTGGCGCTCGTCGGGATCACCGCCCACCTGGGGCTCGTCCTCCGCGCTCGCTTGCAAAAGGGAGAAACCGTCTTCGTCAACGGCGGCACCGGCGGCGTGGGGGCGATGGTCGTCCAGATAGCTAAAGCGTTGGGCGCGAAGGTCATCGCGACGGTTGGAACTCCGGCCAAGGGTGAGTTGGCCGTGAGCCTCGGGGCAGATCACGTCATCAACTACAAAACCGAGAACGTCGCCGAGGCGGTCAAAGCCGCGACGGGGGGACGGGGCGTGGACGTTTGGTACGAAACCACCCCGCCGACGGATTTCGATGCGACGGTGGACCTGATGGCGGCGAACGGGCGGATCGTGGTCATGGCCGGCCGGGCGGCGCGGCCCGTGTTGCCGAACGGCCCGTTTTACGTCAAAGGGCTATCGCTGTTGGGATTTGCGATGTTCAACGCCCCGCTCGCCGTGCAGCGCGAAGCCGCGATGGACATCAACCGCTGGCTCGCAGAGGGTTCGCTGAAACCGGTGATCGGGGAGGTGTTCCCCCTCGCCGAAACTGCGGCAGCTCATCGCCTTCAAGAAGCCAACACGCTCGGCAAAGCAGGGACTTTGACGGGCAAAATCGTGCTCAAAATTCCCGGTTGAGCTTGCGATCTCTGGAAGAGGCACGACTTCTGCATGTACAATAAGCGTGCCCACCCAATTCTCATCGCCGATCGAGGGGTGACTCGTGGTTCGCAGATTTTTCAAGCGAGTGGCTTTAACCGTCGGCGGTTTGGTTCTGGGAGTGGCTGCGTCGAATGACGCCTCGGCCCAGTTCTTCCCGCAGAACCGCCCCGCCTATCAACGGTTCGGGAATTCCAGTTACAGCCCCCTCGCCCCGTATTTCACACCGTTCGGCTTTAATCCCCTGGCACCGCACTTCTCGTCGTCCGGTTTCTCGTGGAGCGGAATGCAATCCGGTCAGCCGTTTTGGCTTGCGTTCCCGCCGCCGCCGAGTGCGTACAACCGCGGTTACAACTACGGCGGTTACGGAACCTATGCCGGAAGCAGTGCCAGCGCCAATCCGATCCTGCAAGCTCAACTGCGAGCGTTCGCAAACGCCTTCAACCCGCCCGTTCCCAACGAGATGGCCAACCGCAAACCGGCGGCGGACAAGGGGCGAAACGATCCGGGGATCAAGCCGCGCGGAATTCGACCCAACGAACCGATCCCCTTTTCGAATGTACCCGAGGAATTCGTCAATTCGGGCAAGTCGATCAACGATTTGGTCCTTTCGATCCGAGCCTCCGAAGCGAAGGGGGCCAAGACCGACGCTCCCCTGTTCCCCACCGATCTGCTCCGCCAAATTCGCTTCGGCGGCGGACACGCAGCCGAAGTGCTCATGCTCCTCCGGACCGGCGAAATCGAGTATCCCGCGGCGATGGCCGCCGACGAGTTCGCCCCGATCCGCAACGAACTCGAACGACCCCTGAGCGCGATCGTCGGACCCATGTTGGCGGGCAAAAAGCTCGATCCCCTCGCGGGAGATCGGCTCCTCACGACCGTCAAGAAGGTGCGGATGGAACTGAAGCCGATGGCGGGCGTGCTGCCCAAGGACGATCAAACCGCCATCGCCCAATTCCTCGACCGCCTGGGCTACCTCGCGGACGTGGCGAAGTCCCCGGTTCAATACGCCGGGCTGATCGTTCCGAAATGGTTCAGCATCGGCGTCAACGCATCCGAGTTCAGCGGTGTTCTCGCGAAGCACAAGATCGCCGTCGCCCCGACCGACGCCGCGAGCCGCGAGGCGTATCAAGTGCTCCATCAAGGTTTGGCTGGGTACGATGCGATGTTGCAAGTCGCTAAATAGCTAGTACTTAGGATTTCGAGATTCGATCCGCCACCAACCCGAAGCGGGAGCGAGGACGTTTCCAAACACCCTCGTTCACCCTTCGGGTTGGTGTTTTTCGTGCTGAGACTCCACTTCAAAGTCCGTCTGGCACAATCCTGCCCATTTTGTATAAAGTGCGTCGTCGAAAGGGACTGATTCGACGCGACTCGGTTTCGAGTCCGATCAACCGCATCCGCAGGATTTCGAAATGAAGCGCGCATTGATTACGGGGGTCACGGGCCAGGACGGCAGCTACCTCGCCGAGCTGCTACTCGAAAAGGGCTACGAGGTCCACGGAATCGTCCGCCGGTCTAGCACGGAGACCTTCGAGCGAATCAACCACTTGGCGGGGAAGATTCAACTCCACCAAGCGGACCTGCTCGACCAACTCTCGATCGTGGACGTGATCAAGGAAACGAAGCCGCACGAAGTTTACAACTTGGCCGCGCAGAGCTTCGTACCGACGAGCTGGAAGCAGCCGGTGCTCACGGGCGAGTTCACGGCGATGGGCGTGACGCGGGTCCTCGAAGCGGTCAAGCTGCTGGACAAAAGCGGCATCCGCTTCTATCAAGCGTCGTCGAGCGAAATGTACGGCAAGGTGCAAGCCGTGCCGCAGTCCGAAGACACGCCGTTCTACCCGCGGAGCCCCTACGGCGTGGCCAAGCTCTACGGCCACTGGATCACTATCAACTACCGCGAAAGCTACGGCATGTACGCGGTGTCGGGCATCCTGTTCAACCACGAGAGCCCCCGCCGCGGCAAGGAATTCGTCACCCGCAAAGTGACCGACGGCGTGGCCCGCATCAAGCTCGGGCTCGCCAAGGAACTCCGCCTCGGCAACCTCGACGCCAAGCGGGACTGGGGCTTCGCCGGGGATTACGTTCGTGCGATGTGGCTGATGCTTCAGCAGGATAAGCCGGACGACTACGTGATCGCGACCGGCGAGACGCACACCGTTCAAAAGCTCGTGGAAACCGCGTTCGGTGCGGTGGACCTCGACTGGAAGAAGTACGTCGTCACCGACCCCGCTCTGGTCCGCCCCGCCGAGGTCGATCTGCTCATCGGCGACCCCGCGAAGGCGAAGAAAGCCCTCGGCTGGAACCCCGACGTCAGCTTCGACCAACTGATCAACATGATGGTGAAGTCGGACCTCGAACGGCTCAAATCCGGGCTCGGCTTGGGCGACTCCCGCGCCAAGGGCATCTGAGGCGGTTCCACGCGATGCGGATCCTCATCACGGGCATCACCGGGTTCATCGGCGGGCACCTCACCGAGGCGTTGCAGGCCGAGGGTACGCACGCGATCACGGGGCTGAGCCGCACCGCCTCGTGGGGCCCAATTCTGAACCACCTCGCCGGTGCGGCCGATCTGCGGGCCGCGGAACTCCTGGATGGGGCCGCACTCGAAGCGGTGCTCCGCGAAACGCGGCCCGAATGGATCTTCCACCTCGCCGGATACGCGAACACGGGTAAGTCGTTCCGCGAACCCGACCGATGTTGGTCGGACAACCTCGCGGGAACGCGCAGCCTCTACGAAGCGGTCGCCCGCAGCGGGCTGAAGCCCCGCATCCTCTTCGTTTCCACCGGACTCGTGTACGGGGACGCGGTCGGGCCGGAAGCGTTCGACGAATCAGCCGTCTTCCGCCCTGCCAGCCCGTACGCCGCGAGTAAAGCGGCCGCGGACGTGCTCAGCTATCAGGTGACCAAGAGTCCGGGCCTCGACGTGATGCGGGTCCGGCTGTTCAACCAGATCGGCCCGCGGCAACCCGCGGACTACGCCTCGGCCAACTTCGCCCGCCAGATCGCCGCCGTCGAAAAGGGCCTGCAATCGCCGGTGATCGAAACCGGCGACTTGAGCGGCGAACGGGACATCACCGACATCCGCGACATGGTGCGGGCCTTCCGCCTGTTGATCGAGAAGGGCCAAACCGGCGAGGCGTACAACGCGGGCCGCGGCAAAACCTGGGCGATGCGCACGGTCCTCGACAAACTCGTCGAGCTCTCCAAAGTACCCGTGGAAGTCCGCGAAAAGGTCGAGCCCGGACGCAAGTCGGACACCGCCATCACGCGGGCGAACCCCGCGAAGCTCATCGAAGCCACGGGTTGGCAACCGCATTACTCGCTCGAACAAACCCTTTCCGACGTCCTCGCATTTTGGCGAGGCGCCCCGCAGTTTTCCCCGTCGAAGTGAGGCCCGTCCGTGAAAGTCGCCGTAATTGGAACCGGATACGTCGGGCTCGTGACGGGCACCTGCTTGGCGGAGAGCGGCAACGACCTCGCCTGCGTGGACAACAACGCGGCGAAGATCGACATGCTCAACGGCGGTGGCTTGCCGATCTACGAACCGGGTTTGCAGGAACTCGTCGCCCGCAATCGCAAGGAAGGCCGGTTGACGTTCACGACCGACCTCACCGCGGCCGTGCAGTCGGCCCGGCTCATTTTCATCGCCGTCGGCACGCCGCAATCGGACCAGGGCGACGCGGACCTCGGGGCGGTCTGGGCCGTCACCAAGGCCATCGCCGCGGCGCTGAAGTCGCTGCCCCCGGGTCCGGCCGGGTCGCGGGTCGTCGTCACCAAATCGACCGTGCCCGTGGGCACGAACGCGGCCGTGGCGAAGATCCTCGCGGAGCACGGTTGCCCGCATGTGGACGTGGCGAGCAACCCCGAGTTCCTCAAGGAAGGCGCAGCGATCGAGGACTTCATGAAGCCGGACCGCGTGGTCGTCGGCGTTCGCCAACCCGAAGTCGGCGAAGTGCTCCGCGAGCTTTACGCCCCGTTCCTGCGAACCGAACGGCCGTTTTTGACGATGACGCCCGAGTCCGCGGAGATGACCAAGTACGCTGCGAACGCGATGCTCGCCACGAAGATCAGCTTCATCAACGAAATGGCGAACCTCTGCGACCGCGTCGGGGCGGACATCAACGACGTCCGCCGCGGCATCGGGCACGATCAGCGGATCGGGTTCCAGTTCCTCTTCCCCGGCCCCGGGTACGGCGGGTCGTGCTTCCCGAAAGACATCCGCGCCATCCTTGGAATGGGCCGCCGCGTGCAGTTGCCGCTCGACCTCATGCAAGCCGTGGACGACGTCAACGAGTCTCAAAAACAGGTTCTCGCGCAGAAGATCATCGCCCACTTCGGCCCGGACCTCGCTGGCAAGACCTTCGCCGTGTGGGGCCTCGCCTTCAAACCGCGGACGGACGACATCCGCGAGGCTCCCGCTCTGGTCCTGATCGACCGCCTGCTCGCCGCCGGGGCCGCGGTGCGAACGCACGACCCCGAGGCGATGGCCAACGTGAAAGCGATCTACGGCGACAAAATTAGCTACTCGGACCGCCCTTATGGAGCGCTAGAAGGGGCCGATGCCCTCGTGATTGTGACCGAGTGGCCGGAGTTCCGGAACCCGGATTTCGAAGTGATGAAGCGATTGTTGAAGTCCCCCGTGATCTTCGACGGGCGGAACATCTACGACCAAAAAGCGATGGAAAGCCACGGGTTCGAGTACTATGCGATCGGCCGCGGGCAGCGGTAGCACTGGCCCCGAATTAACCGATGAGTCCGTCGTTCTCCGCGTGTGATCCGATCCAGAACCAAGTGACGGTGTCCGCTTCCCAGCGACCGATAGCTCTCCATCCAAGACCGATACGCACCGAATACAGCCCTTCGTGGCCTCGGATTGGCTTAAAGCGAACCCCGGGGTGCGACGGATTCGCTCGCCAAATCTGATGGGCACGTCGCGCGCGCGCCTTCACTTCCTTCGGAAGGGCCGCAAAGCACGCACGAAAATCATCCGTCACGACCGAGTTCATAGTTCGTCGAACCCGACGGTGCGACATTGCCCGGCTGCCACCTGTCGAGCCGCGCGCTCCGACAGGGTCGTCAGCTTCGAGTGCGAGCGGGCAAAGGCCTCCTCCCACCGGGTCTCATCATCGATTTCTGCGAGGATCAGAGCGGCAATTCCATCCTGCTCGGCGTCCGACAAGTTGCGCGCTCTTTCCACCGCTTGGTCCAGCAACGAAGTCATTGTGGCAACCTCATAAGGATTTGCGGGAAGCGTCCTTCTCTGGGATTCTACACCCACGTATGAAGTTGTGGTCGGACATTTCGAACGCCCGAACGTGACACTTTTGGTTGCCTACGGCCGGCACGCCACTTCCATGATGCAATCGCTTCCGCCGCGGACGTAGTTCAACCACGCCACCATTTTGGCGAGCGGTTTCCACCGCAGCGGCTTCTGCCACGGGGCGGCGGTGCCTTGGCGGACCGCGAGTTTGGCCGACGAACGCAGCCAGTCGCTGTGCCGGATCATCCGTACTTTTTCGACCTGGAAGCCGCTCGCTTCAAGCATGGACTTAAGAGTGTCGGGCGAGAAGTGGGTGAGGTGTCGGGGCAGATCGAGCCCGAACCACGACGGGCCGAAATTGCGGAACGACCAGCTTTGGATGTTCGGGCACGCCACGATCAACTGACCGCCCGGAACCAGTAAGGAGTGCGCTTCGCGGAGGATTTCCAGCGGTCGGTGGACGTGTTCGAGCGAGTGCCACATCGTGATCACGTCGAACGATTTCGGCTCGAGTTCCGGATGGGGCAAGCTGCCCACGAGGGCTCGAAGGCCGAGTTTCTCTTGCACTTCGCGGACGGCCCCCACGGCCGCGTCGAGGCCCGTGACCTGCCATCCGAGGTCGGCCATTCGCTTCAGGTAACTGCCGCCCCCGCAGCCGAAATCCAGGAGGCGCCCCTGCCCGATCCAGTTCAGCGTGCCGGCCCGTTCCGGAACGCGGCGGCCCGTGATCTTGCCCCAGAACGAGGGCCGGTCGTTCGCTTGCCGCATCTTCCGCGGCCGGCGGTGCGGGCGATAATCCACGGGGTAAAACTGCCCGATTGATTCTGGGCTCGGCCGAGGGTTCGTGTAGATCATTCCGCACGACTTGCACTTTACCACAGCGAATCGCAGCGCCGGGCTCTCGGGACTCGGCGTGGGGTCCGGAGCTTCGAGGACGATCTCCTCGTCGCGGCGATCGCACAGGGGGCACGGATCGTCGTCCCAATCGACGTTGACCATGGACGGGCTTTCCGAGGGTCTGGCGAGAACGCGGATCATTCCGAAATCCTGTCGGAGGAGTGCCGGCGAGACTGTAATTGAGTTTCCGAACGGCTGTCAACGCGAACCGGCCACCGGGTAACGCTCGGCTCGGGGCGTGGGTCGCTAAAATACCGCGAACGGAAGAGGGACGGCGATGAACGCGAACGTGCTGCGGATGGGTTTCGTGCTGTTCTGGCTCGCGATTGCGGGCATGATCGTCGTCCGCGGGATGATCGCCCCGGACGACTGGGCCGACCGCGTCGGCCGAAACAACCTCAACCTCGGGTTGATGCTCGCCCTGGCTTTGGTGGGCTGGAATTTGGTGCGGTGGTACATGAGTCGCCGCCGCACGGTGCTGCAAAAGCCGATCCCGCCCCAGCAAATTCCGGATCGCAAAGACGAGTACATTCCCGAACTGGACTTCAATAAACCGCCGACGGACGCGGCGTGAGCGGCGCGGCTACGCGGGGATTGGCGGGTAACCGATCACCGTCACGGGTCGCGGGCCGTCGCTCGTTTCCGCGATCAACTCGGTGCCGGGCTCGATCGACTTCCAGTGGACGTAGCCCAACGCGAGCGCACTCCCCAATCGCGGCGAATCGACCGACGACGTGATTACGCCAACGTCTTGCCCGTCGCGCGAGAGTTTCGAGCCCGCCGGAACCGGCCCGCCGTCGATCACTTTCAAACCGAGGAAACTGCGGTTGATCCGCCCCGCCCGGTCGCGGGCCATGACGATCGGTTCTTGTCCGGGGAAGCAGCCTTTCGCGTAACTCACCGCTCGCGGGGCGCGGGCTACTTCCATCACGAAGCGGTTCTCGTCGATGTCGATGCCGTAAATGGGCGTGCCCGCTTCGACGCGCAGGACTTCGTAAGTTTGCGCAGTCCCCACTACCGCCCCCGCAGCTTCGAGCATTCGCCGAACGCCTTCGGCTCGCTCGGGCAAGCAGGCGATGTCGTAACCGGGCACACCGAGTCGGTCGAACCGGCGGATCGAACAGGTCGCGGTCGCACCGAAGGTGCGTTCCAAGTGCTCGAACTCGTTCAACTCCGGCACGAGCCCCGCGAGGGCCGATTCGAGCAGGTCCTTGGCCTTCGGCCCCGCGAGGTGCCACTGGGCGAATTTCGCGGTGACATCCTCCATTTCGACGGCTTCAGCGATCAGGAAGCGGTCGAGGTACTTCAACAGCGCTGCGTTGCGTCCCGGCGTGGTTTCAAGCCAGAGGGCATTCGCTCCCTCGGCCGTGCGGAAGTGAAACGCCCATGCCACGAACAATGCCTTCGCCCGAGCATCGCAGAAGTACAATTCGCAGCCGCCTCCGAGGGGCAAGCTCTTCGCGTCGTTCGTGGAAATGTTGTGGACGAACGCGGGGGCGTCCTTCCCCGTCAGTTGCAGTTTCCCCACGCTGGAAATATCGAAGAGGGCCGCATGGGTCGTCGCCGCGGTGTAGTCGTTCATTGCATCTCTCAGTTTCTTCGTGGGGCACGTTTTCCAACGTGCCATTCTCGGGCACGTTGGAAACGTGCCCCACACTCTACGCCAAATCCACGATGCTTTTCTGGGCGTCCGGCAGGATCAACACTCGCTCGGCCGAATCGATCAACCGCTGAACTTCCGCAGCGGTGGCAACCGGCGTGGCGAAGAGTTCTTCCACGGTTTCGTCCGGCCAACCCGCGTGGACGAACAGGTTCGCGGAACGGGCTGCTTTCGTCCACAGCGCCGCCGCGGGCCAGTCGTCCGGCTTCCGCTTGATGAGCCGCTTTTCCACGAGGTCCGGTTCGTCCGAAGTCCGCAAGATCTCTGCCCCTTCAAGCAACGGCGGTGCAACATCGGTCAGCAGCACGACCCGCCCACCGGACCGCACCACGCGCGCCGCGCTGGCGAGGGCTTTCGCCAGATCGAGGAAACTCGCCCGCGGCCCGCTCACCGCCGCGACCACGAGGTCGGGCTGATGCGGGACCGAGCCCCGCCAGCGGGCATCTTGCCGGCGAGCGCCTTCCTCCGTGCTGTCCGGAAGGCCCGCGAGCACGTAGTGGATCGTCTCGCCCGGCCCTTCGATCACTTGCACGAAAATCGGCGAGCCGAACAGCCAGCAAATCTCGGAAGCGTGCCGGACGACGGGAATCGTCTTCTCGCTCGGCGGCCGCGTGAGGAACTTGCCGACGACCGCGGCGAGCGCGTCGCCGTCGGCGAGCGTCGGATACACCGCAGTTTCCGCCCCGCCTCGCCCAAACGTCGGGTCGTAGCGGCGGCCCGAAAGCGTGAGCACGAACTCGGCTTCGACGACGGTCCGGTTCAAATAAACGCGAGAGCCAGCCTTGGTCGTCGCGAGGTACGCCAGCTTCTTCGGGTCTTCCGGATCGTGGACTTCGAGCCGCAAGTCGCCGAATTCATCAGGCAGTTCGTCGAGCCAATCGTTGCCCGTGCCCCCCGGCGGGAGCACGACTGCGACCGCCTCGGGCCCGATCCCGCCGCGGGCGAGGTGTTCCAAGACGCCCGACAACAATTCGGGGATGTGCGGCAACGCCTCGTCGAGCACGATCGCCACGCGGTCATCGGGCGTCAGAGCCCGATAAACGGGAGCGTCGAACCCGAACGGGCTCATGAGCGATTCGGCGACGAGTTCGCGCGGCGTTCCCGCCGCAGGCGGCGACGAATCCGGATAGCTCAATCGCACGACTTGCTCCGGGCGCACGGTGAGCGCCCAGGTTTCTCGTCCGAAGGAGAGTTCGATCCGTTCGCTCATGGTGCTCGTCCGTGCGGGGGGCGTATCGCGGAATTATAAGCAATTGAAAGGAGGAGGGATCGTTCACCGGGAATAAGCAACTCCGGCCAGTCCGGTTTGACGGACCCGGCAATAGTAGATAAACCGTTCCTATCTCGAAGACAAATGTCTTCGTAGTTCCTTCATCTTGCCCAATCTCTGGCAGGGATCAAGATGCCGACGTTGCTCGTCACGGGCGGTTGCGGGTTTATCGGAAGCAACTTCATCCGCCATTTGCTGGCGACCGACTCCGGCGTGGCCGTCGTCAATTTCGACGCTTTGACCTACGCGGGGAACCTCGCGAACCTCGCGGACATTGCCAATCACCCGCGGTACAAGTTCGTCCGCGGCGACGTGACCGATCGCGACTCGGTCCGCGGGGCGTTCGGCCTCGGCGTCACGGACGT
>Ga0105046_10012897_pt1 | contig 12956 bp, 12 predicted proteins | sample MAT03_FD_78385 | JGI IMG/M metagenome (GOLD analysis project Ga0105046, IMG submission 78385) | Freshwater microbial communities from Lake Fryxell liftoff mats and glacier meltwater in Antarctica - MAT-03 (megahit assembly) | ecosystem: Environmental > Aquatic > Freshwater > Ice > Liftoff... | reverse complement strand
TCTGCGAGGCGGTGGTCCACTCGAGGAGGTTGCGTCTGGTGAACCAGAGACGGCCGAGCGTGCGCAGGACCGCATCCGTCATCAGTGTCGCCTGGTGCGCGAGGAACGTGACACCCAGAGCCACCTGCGCAGCGCCGATCGACACGTCGGACACCACGTCGCGCAGATGACTGCGCTTCGAGATGCCCCGTCGACTCGGGATCAACACTGCCATGACGGGGAACGCGGCAGGGATGATCAGAGTGGCGAGGACGAATCCGGTCCACACAGCGGCCGACGAAGATGGCATCGTCCATGCCGCGATCAGAGTGGCCAAGGCCAGCGGAGCCGACAGTGAGCGACGCAGGTTGTCGATCATCTTCCAGCGGGCGAGGCCTGGCATCGGCCGACGCTGCCCCCGATCACCCGTCGAGTCGCGAGCCCGACCCAGGATCCACGGAAGCAGCTGCCAGTCACCACGCGCCCAGCGATGCTTGCGGGCGGCGGACACCAAGTAATGGGATGGGAAGTCGTCGAACAGTTCGATATCAGTGGCCAGCCCGGCGCGCGCGAAGGTCCCCTCGAACAGGTCGTGACTGAGCATCGTGTTGTCCGGCACTCGGCCCGTCATCGCCCTTTCGAAGGCATCGAGATCGTAGATCCCCTTGCCCGTGTAGCTCCCTTCGCCATACAGGTCCTGGTAGACGTCGGACACCGCGGACGCGTAGGGGTCGACTCCTGCTGAACCGGAGAACGTCCGCTGGAAGAGCGATGCCTCATGGTCGGCGGGAAGCGTGTGTGTTATCCGTGGCTGGACGATCGCGTAACCATGCACGACCCGCCCGGAGAGCGGATCCAGGGTGGCCCGGTTCAGCGGGTGGGCGATCGTCCCGACGAGGCGGGCGACGGCACCCCTGGACAGCTGCGTGTCGGCGTCGAGGGTGATGACGTATCGAACGTCTGCCGGCGGGATCGAGGAAGCACGTTCGGACGCTACGTAATCTGTCGTGGTCGAGCCGCGTAGCAGGGCGTTCAGCTCGTGCAGCTTGCCACGCTTGCGCTCCCAACCCATCCAGCAACCGTCGACCGCGTCCCAGCGACGCCTCCGATGCAGGAGCAGGAAGCGAGCACCGCCGTCCGGCAGGGCGCCGTGTTGCGCGTTGAGGCGATCGATCTCCGCGACAGCGGTCGAGAGCAGTTCGTCGTCGGGCGGCATGCTCTCGCTGTGCGCGTCCAGCCAGTCGGTCAGCAACGCGAAGCGAACATCACCTTCGGTGTTGCCGAGGTAGTGGACCTCGAGCCGATTCACCTGTTCCTCGACCGTCCCCACGCTGGTCAGCAGCGTGGGGACGACGACCAGAGTGCGCATGCTGGGAGGCACACCGTCTTTCAGCTCGAGTCGTGGCAGCGCCGCAGGGCCGAACAGATCCGTCACGACCCGGTTGACCAACGCGACCGAGACGTCCGACGCCGGGATCAGGGCAAGGCCGGCGAGGGCCAACAGGCCGAGCCAGCCGGCACTACCGGCAACGGCTAGGAGAATCGGCACGGCAAGAAGAAGCGCCGTGACCAGCGCGAGCGAAGCCAAATAGCCAAACAGCGAGGCGGCATAGGCGCGCAACAACCGTCTGCCCCACGAAACTCGGGCGTGCAGGGCCCGCTCGAACAGTTGTCGGCCGTCGGAGATCAGGTAGTAGCCGGGGCCGAGTAACCTGATTTGCTCATCGTCGGGTGTGTCACCCGCCGCCGACATCTCGGTCGACATGGCCACGGCGCGGCGAGCGACCTCGATCTCGCTGAGTCCGGACGAGCGGGCAAGTTCCTCGATGGCGTGCCGGTGTTTGTCGCGTGTGGCGAAGTCCATCTGTCCGAACGAACCGCTCGACCGGAGGACCTCGTTGACCTGGCTCACGCTCTCGACGAACTCAGCCCAGTCGAACCACGAGATGAGACGCATGCTCGTGATCACATTGCGCACGGTGACGTTCGTCGCCGCTTGCCGCTGGTGCTCGTTGCGAACGAACTCCTCAGCTGTTGTGCCCTGGGCGGCCAGCCATGCCTCGAGCCAGCCGAGAGCCGGGGTGACGGCCGGGTCCTGATCGCGCAGGCGCTGGAGGAGCTGGACCCGCCCGGCTTCCGGCAGCGTCGTCGTGTTGAGCCGGCGAAGGGATGCCATCGCTACCTCCGGGCTGTCGTCGCCGATGCCCAGCAGGCTGTCGGCGAGAGCATCAGCCTGCAACCGCGCCGCCCGGCCAGGCACGATCTGCTCTGCCAAACGCCGGAGGTTCTCGATCAGAACGATCCGCAGCGTGATCGCGATCGCCCACAGCTCACCGAGGGTCAACGGCTCGACCCTCTGGTATGCGCACACCATGCGGCACAAGCTCTCCGAGTCGAAGCGGCTGTCGGTGTGCGCTACGTACGCCCACGCCAGGCCCAGGGCCCGCGGATAGCCCGCGAGGTGGCCTTCGGCGAGCTTGGGAAGTTCGCGGTAGAAGTCTGGCGGTAGGTCATCGTGGATCTCGCGGAGCTGTTCATCGATGACATGGAAGTTGTCGACGAGCCATTCGGCCGCGGGAGTGATGGAGTGCTCGTCCTTGATCGCGCTAGCGAGCACCCGATAGGTCTCCAGCAGGATCTTGCCGTTCTCCGCCAGCCTGGGTTGGATATCGCGATCGCGATGCAGCTTCGTGGTGACCCTTTGGGCGGCGGCCAATGACTCGGCATGCTGCTCGAGGCGCTCGATACTGAACAACTCCGCAACGATCGGCTCCTCATTGTCGCCGAGTGAACTCGTGCGGCCCCTGATCACGCTATTTCGCCAGGAAGGCGAGGAGATCGGTAACCGGCCGCCTGAATCGCTGGGACCTGTCCCTTCCACGCCTCGCCCGCCAGCGGCCATCCCTGTATCAGAGCCACTGGCTCACCGGAGCCTCCCGTGTCGTCAACGTTCAACTTCGCGTCGCTCAGGAGTCCTGTGTTGGCAACCACCGTGGCCATGAAGGGCCCCTTTCTCGATCGAGATGTACCTCTTGCGAAGATAATCCTCCTACCCGAGTTGCGCCACGTGCAAACCTGTGAGAAGCCCGGGCCGATTCACGACGCAGCATCCACTCGGCACCACCTGGCTGAACATTGCCTTTCGAAGCAAAGGTTTGCCTGGCTGCTGGGCCGGGTACGACCACAGCTGATACGTCAACCAAGAGGAGGGATCATGGACAACAACAAGAACACCGATGTGGTGGACATTGTGCTTGAGCAGCATGTTGCAGCGAAGAAGGGCCTGACTGAGGTGTCCAACGCCAGAGGCGAGCAGCGCGGCGAACTCTTCGCCGCCCTCGCCCCTGTGCTGGCGGCGCACGAGGCAGCAGAGGAGGCGGTCATCTACCCGGCTCTGCGCGAGTTGGGCGCCGAAGGCACCAAGGTCGCGGATGAGCGCACCCGTGAGGAGCAAGCCGCCGATCAGGTCCTGACCAAACTCAAGGGCATGGACGCGGGATCGGCCGAGTTTGGTACCACATTCGAAAGCTTCAAGGCCGACGTGCTGGCGCATGCGAAGAAGGAAGAGACTGAAGTCTTGCCGCTGCTCAAGTCGTCGTGCAGCGATGCCGAGCGCCGCTCCATGGGCGAGTCGTTCCTCGCGACCCAGACGCCTGCGGCGAGCAAGGCCTAGGTCGTCCAACAAATGTGGTGGATCATCGTTGGCATTGTCATCGTCGTAGCCGCGACCGGGTACTTCGTGTTCGGTCGAAGTTCTTCTGACTACGACGCCCCCCGCGAGATGGTCGACCGGCAGGGTTCAACCCTGTCGGACGGCCACGCTCAGGCCCCAGCAGAGCCAGGGTCCGAGGACCAAGCGGTTGTTGGGGATGGCGTCACCGGCCCCGGGCCGGGTGCCGAACCTCTTCAGTGACGACCTGCGGTCGCAAGAGTAGGGTTCCCCGAAATCAACCAGCGACAGCTCGTCGCAGGAACCGAAGCGCTTTGCGTTCGATCACTGTCAACCCCGTTGGTTTGGCGCCGACAGGACGCTGCCAACGTGGGAGCAGTGTTCCCTGAATGAAGCTTTCGATGACGGCAGGGTGAACGTAGCTGCTTCTGCACACGGCGCGGGTGTTGCCGAGATGGTCGGCGACCGAGTCGATCACATCGTTGATGACCCGACTGGTGGGAATGTCTGTGTGTTCGCTCATCACGGCGAGGCCCTCAGCGGCGCGCACCGTTGCGTTCCACGTCCGAAATGTCTTCGCCGTCACACCTGGCCCTGCATGGTCGCCGAGGTAGCTGTTGACATCGCTGGAACTCACCCGGCGGATGTCGCCGCCCGCCGATCGGTATGCGAACAGTTGCTGTCCCGGCAGGTGTTGACAGTGCCGAACAATCCTCGCAAGACGAGCGTTGTCAACGCGCACGTCGAAGTCGTGCGCCGACTTGCCACGAAACTCCAGCCGGATCGTCGAGCCTCGCACGGACACGTGCTGATTGTGCAGCGTTGTCAGCCCGAACGAGTCGTTCGTTGTTGCATACTCGATGTTGCCCACCCGCAAACTGGTGATGTCCATCAACCGAATGACAGTCGCAACGACACGGTCGTGGCCCAAGTCATTGCGCCCAAGATCTCGAGCGACACGCCGGCGTAGCGCACCGAGGCTGTACCCGAAGGCGACGAGTTCGGCAAACTTGTTCTCGGCCTGGCTTGCGGTGAAGGCGTCGTGATACCGGTATTGCTTACGGTTGCGGGAATCTCGCCCGGTCGCCTGCAGATGACTCCACGGCTCAGCCGCGATCCACACCTGAGTCCACGCCGGCGGAATCGCCAACGCCTGAATCCGTGCGACGTCGACCTCGCTCGCCGGCTCGACAGTCAACTCGTTGACGTAGCGGAACCGTTTGACGCCAGTCCGCTGAATGCCCGGCGCCTGATCCGACCCACAGCTCAGCCCCGCCGACATCGGAGGCGGGTCGGGTGAAGCCGGAACTTTGGAGACGGAGCTTTGCATCGGTGAGCGTTACCCGTCTTCGACCGTCGCTACACATGTGAGCCCGAATCAGCCGAGCGCCGGGATGGGTTGGCGTTCGGTACTCAGCCAATGGTCTCGTTCAGAGGCGTTCTGGGTGAAGTCAGGCCGGGGGTTCCATCTCGTGGCCGGGTTCGCCAAGGGTCCGGCGCCGTTCCTTGAGGTGACGTTCAAAGACATGGCGTCGCCCGTCGAGGTGGTCGCGTTCCAGCTGGCGCACGATGTCTCTAGCGACTTCATAGTAGAGCGCGTCGAACTCGTCGACGACCTGGAATGTCCAGCGTCCCTCGAGCACGTTCCGCCCGACGAGTGTCTGCGCGAAAATGCGAGCATCCGTGGTGAGGCCGACATCGTTGAGTTGGTCCGTGGCCTTGCCGAACTCAATGTCGGCGCGACCCATCAATTGATGGAAGGAGTACAGGTGCCCACGGGCGCGTTCGACTTACTCGAGAGCCTCGGAGGCTTTCCCGATTGCATCGACGACTGGTTCCGGCTGTCGCTGATCGTCACTCATGACACGCCACCTTCAGTATCGAGTCCTGTCGCCGACGGTGTCGGCTCCAACCTCAGACGGTCTCGGAGAATGGGGTTGGCGGCGATTTCCGCGCCGGCCGAGAGGAAGGAGGCTCTCACCACTCGTGGCGTCCTCTTGTTGTCGAGAGGGTTGATGCCCATAGTGGTGAGCGTCGCCAGATCCGGTTCGAAGATGTGCGCTTCGATTCCGGCGCGAGTCAGGGTCTCGCATTCGACGCGAAGGCGACGGCGGAACATCGCCCGCAGAAGGTGATCTGGTCGTCTGCCCAGCTTCCCGTGCTCGCCGGACATCGGAGAGATGACGATGGCGGTGTCAATTCCAGCGTTGACAAGCAGGTCGGCGTTCGTCGGCGAGGGGGCGCCCCCGTCGATGTAGCGATGGCGGCCGATGATGACGGGTTTGAACAGTCCGGGAATGGCGCAGGACGCTGAGATCGCCTGCCCCGGGCTGACGGCGATGTCGTCGCGGCCGAACACGACACGGCGGGCGTCGGACGTACGTACGGCAGTAATCCACAGCCGCTGGTCTAGCCAGCCTTTGAGCAGGCCGCCAATCCGTTCGAGATTGTTGGCGGCGTCGATCCATCCGTAGGGAAGCAATGTGAGTGCTGCGGTGTGCACTCGAAGTCGTGACGGGTGCCGCAGCGTTCCCCACATGCTCGTGGACGGTACCCGCAGTCTTGGTACGGAAGGGGCGAGGCGGTGTCGGGCCTCACGGAGGTCATCGAGGAGCGCACGGCTGTCCCGACCGGCGGGCAGCGCCTCGACCGACGCGCCCCATGCGGATAGATCGTCGGTCGTCAACCCGGCGCGCAGCAGTCCTCCGACAATGCTGCCAGCCGAGGAGCCGACGATCACGTCGGCAGCGTTGGGGTTCCAGCCAGGTCGTGATTCAGAGCGAGCAGGGTTCCGGCGTGGAAAGCTGCGCCGGTGGCCCCTCCGGCGCCGAGCACCAAGCCTATGCCCCGCCTCGCGGGAATTTTGTCGGCTCTCATCGTCATCATGCTGGGTCCCCCGAGCCCGAAAGCTGGAGGAGGAAGGGCGGCAGGAAGCAGGCGCCGACTAGATGCCGAGGCTGTTCTGGCGTAGGAGGATGCGCACTCGCTACCCGGAGCGATGGTCGTCTAAACCCGCTGACGGAACGAGCAGTGCTCGCTCAGTTCCGGACGTCCATATCGCATGACGACATCTTCCAACCGTCGTCGGTGGCAATCACGTGGAATGTGTTCATCGAGTCGGGCCTGGTGTCACGCTGGCGTCGGCGAGCCGCCATACGGCAAGAGCGACACGAGCAGCAACGCCATGTCGTCATCGACGGTCGAAGACGCTCCGTCGACCAGGGCGTCAGCGATCTCTTTCAGTGATCGGTTACCACCTCGTTCATGGTCTTCCAGTTGCGTCGCAAGTGCCTGAATCGAGATGTCGATTGCCTCATCGCGACGTTCGATCAGGCCGTCGGTGTAGAACAAGACGCGAACTGGTCGATCGATGGCGACGACAACATTGCCCGCGTCGAAACGGGCGCCCTCCAGACCCAAGAGTGGGTTGACCGGAATGTCCAGCACAGTGGCTTTGTCTGAACACACGATGGGCGGAAGATGGCCGGCTGTTGCAAAGGTCAGTTCGCTGACCTTCGGATCCCATCTCGCGATCTGGCATGTGACCAACTCTTGCAAACCCTCGGCCTCGAGGAGCCCGTGCACGAGCGCGAGCACCTCTGATGGGTCGGAGAGGTTGCGCACGCAGGCTCGCAGGAAGAACCGAACTTTGGCCATCGTGCGTGAGGCCGCCAGTCCGTGACCGACAACGTCGCCGATCACCAGCCAGGTGCTCGAGTCCGCACAGGTGACGACGTCGTAGAAGTCGCCACCCACTGCACGATCGACGGCTCGATAGCGCACCTGGACGTCGCCTCCAACGACCGCATCGAGTTTTCCTGGCAGGAGTAGCTCTTGGAACGAAGCCGCCATTGATCGCGCGATGTCGGTGTTCAGTGCGAGGTCGATGGCATTGCCGATGAGATCGCCGACCCCGCGAATCCGATCGAGGTCAGCGTTGAGTTGCTCGTCGCGCCACCCCAGCCCGACGACCCCGACCACGCGTCCATCCTCTGTATGCATCGCCGCCGCCCCGAGGTGGCTGAAACCCATGTCGCGGCCGTCGCTTCCCAGCGCCGGGTATCGCTCTTCGAACTCGTCGATGGTCAGCACCGCCGCGATGTCGTTGAGTAGAGACTCGCCGAGCAGCGTCGACCGGTCGAGCGGGAGCTCGTCGTAGCGCTCGGCGACGAGAGGGTTGGCACTCGTTACGTGATGGATCCGCAATGTGCGGTTCTCGGAGACAATCGCGAAGTTGACGTAGTCGCAACCGAGAGAACTCGCTGCCAGTCGGTCGACCGCCGTGACGACGTCGCGAAGCGTCACTGCTGCGGCTAGCCGACGAGCGAGCCGAAGGGTCGCGTCGTCGTGGCTGTAGGAGCGCTCGCTCGTCGAAAAGCTGGACGCATGTTGCACCGGGAGTGGCGACGACCCGGCCAAGCGCATGAGAGCCATCCACCGGAAAGGATTGCTGTTCGTGGCGACCACCACTAGGTCGATAGCGGTGCGGTCGCCGGCGCCGACCATGAACTCCTTGCGGAACCAGCCGCTCACGCCGTACTTGATTGCATCGACGTTGGCGCGATCGTCACTGCCCTGGTACTCCGGCGGGGTGAGGTCCACCCAGCTGACTCCTTCGCTAGGGATTTCGTCAAGATGCAACATCTGCAGCGCGCGGTCGTTCGCTCCGTAGATCAGGTGCTCTTCACCGATCAACACCCCGGTGAGGTCGGAGTACTGAAAGCCACTCACGGCGGCCGAGATCAATTCGCTTGGCGTCGGTGGCTTGATCACCCTGAGAGACTAGGCGTCAGTGCGGCGCTTGAGTTCCGCTGATCGAGCGGAGTCGGACGTCAGAGCGATGGGACGTCGTCGTCAAGAGCAAGCAGACAGTTGTCGAAAGCCTCCAGCTGAAGCATGAGCCATATCCATAGATGCCGTATCACGGGAAGTCCGTACCCGCTCGCGCTCAGTCGTAAACCTTATGTACAGGCCGAGCCAGCTCTGCCGAAGCGAAGCCTTCACGTGCGACTCAAGTTCGTTCGACGACCATCTGCTATGAAGATCCATGTTTGCCGAACCTCCAGCGTGGATACCTGGTTTGCACGCGGGGAGCGCATGAGGCGTCTTCCTTATCGAGAGGAGCACGAAAATGATTGGTTTCATTCTGTACCTAGTGGTGATTGGATTGGTAGCCGGCTTTATCGCCCGCGCTCTGGTGCCGGGCCGCGACGCTCTGTCGATACCTGGGACCATGGCTCTCGGTATTGTCGGCTCGTTCATCGGTGGTTTCCTGGGCTACGTGCTCACGCACAACGACGCCAATGACGGTGCGTTTCAGGCGTCCGGGATCATCGGTTCGATCATTGGCGCTGTCGTGGCGCTCTTGGTCTACCGCGCTGTCAGCGGCCGTGGCCATCGGCACGTGCTGTAGGAGACCTCATGTCAATTCAACCAGATCCCAACTTGACAACCCTCAACCGAACCGCAACCACGGTCGACGCCGATGGCAGATACGTGGCGATGGAATCGCCAACAGTTGTGCCAGTGCAAGAAGTCGTGCTGGCCGAGCCCGCCGTGTATCAGAGGGTGGCGACCACGACCGGTGGCCGATTCGCGTTCGACTCCGTCATCGTCGGTATCGCCGGCGTCGCCCTGACCATCATCGGATTGATCGCCATCACTCGCGGCGGTTTCGACGGTCCAATGGATCAGCCTGTTGTCGATGTCCTCGGCTTCACGCACACGACCAGTCTCGGCCTTATCGAAATTGGTGTAGGCCTCGGTCTGCTGATCAGTGCAGCGGCGCGGTCACGGTCGGTTGCGACGTTCTTCGGGCTGATGTTAGGCATCGCCGGCATCGTCGGTGCGGTGCAGACCGATTCGTTCAGGCGTTCATTGGCGCTCGAGTCCAGCTTTGCCTGGCTCGCGGTCATCACCGCAGCCGTCATCGTGCTCGCCAGCCTGCTGATTCCGCGTATGGCCCGTACATCGACACGCGTCGAGTCCGTCTGATCTGTTCGCGTGGAGGAGCGGTCGGGGTGTTGTCACTCACCCGACCGCTCCTTCCTTTCGTAACCCGAGAGGTTGGCTCGCTGCAGGTGGCCCGCATCGTCTGGACATTCCGCAAAGGCGACGTCACGTAGAACCGGCGCTCGGCCAGCCGAAGTTCTAGGTGGCCCTCTAAGCGTGCTGCAGATCAGCGTCGTGCGAGCGATGGATCGGCTCGGAGCCGGACGGTGAACTGCTCCGGCTGGTCGACGGTGAACGTCAGGCTGGGGTGGCCGAGCAGACCGAACGGCAATAGCGCGGAGACGGGCTCGTGGAAGGTGATGCAGACGCCTCGGTCCTGGTTGGTTGCGAAGGTGACCCCGCCGTCAGCGAACGAAAGACGCGGTGGTCCTGCCACCTTGAGCTTTGCGTACGGCCCCGTGACGTCGATGCTGCGTAGGTTGGCGACCGGTGTCGCCGCCACCCAGCGGCCATAGCGCACCGTGAGAACACCGTCGTTCGAGATGCTGGCGTGCGCCCGATCGGCCCGAACGCCGAACACCCGGGCCAGCGCGCCGACGAGGCCCGAGAAGCGGAACGGGTAGGTGTCGGCCGTTCGTGGCGTCGTTTGCGCCGTGACCAAGGCCGGATCGGCCAGTATCGGCGAGTCGTCCGCTCGTTGCGCGGGCCGCTCCATCTCTGCGTTCACCTCGGCGCCGACGATGACGGACAGCGAAGTGAGGAACAGCCACAACATCAGCACGACCACCGCGCCGAGGGAGCCGTACGTCTCGTTGTACTTCGCGAAGTTCGCCGTGTACAGCGAGAACAGCAGCGACCCGACCAGCCAGAGGGTTCCGGCCACGATCGCGCCAGGCGACGCCCATCGCCACTTCGCCTCGTCTCGATCCGGGCCGTAGTGGTACAGCACAGCGAGGCCTGCCAGCAGACCCGCCAAGAGAACCAGCCACCGGACGATGCCAATCGCGAAGCGGCCCGGCGCGCCGAGGTTCGTCTTGGCGACCAGGGCCGGGAGGAAGCCGATGACGCCGACGGCGACTACCACGAACGCGATGGCCCCGATGGTGAACAGCAACGCCGTTGCCCTTCGGCGCACGACGCCGCGGGTCTCGGCCTCTTCGTAGGCGACGTTCAGCGCAACGATGAGATGTCCGATCCCAGCTGATGCGGACCACAGCGCGGCGACGATGCCGATGATCAACGCCACGAGCGTGGACGCACCGGACGACGAAGCGATGGACTCCAGTTGGGCCGAAACGAGCTCACGCACTTCACGGGGTGCCGCCCGGAGCGCGTTGACGATCTGCGCCCGGACTTGGTTCGGATCGGCGACCAGGCCGTAGATCGATACGACCGCAACGATCGCGGGCACCAACGCGAGCAGTGCGTAGAAGGCCACGCCGGCCGACAACAACGGTATGTGGTCGACCTTGGCCTGCGATCGCACTCGGGCGAGCACATCCCGCAGTCGCCGTGGCGGGATGTCGGTTGGCTGGTCGACCAGCTGACCGCGGGCCGCCTCGCGAGTAACGGTTGGCGCTACTGCGTGGGCCGCTTCGGTGTCAGGTTCTACCGATCCTGCGTACGATTCGTCTTCAATGGGAGAGCTCATCGGCCTGCTGTACCCGGTGATAGCCGAGACGAGACGCTGTCTCACAAGGTGAAGCTGCGCAGGTGCCCGAGGCCCATCAGTTCATGCTGTGACTGAGCGCAGGCAGGAGGCGTCACGATCCACACCGTCCGCGGTTCTCGGCGCTGAACGTCATGTCGCGGGTGGCGGGGTGCAGTGCTAGTAGCCGGCGGGCTCGGTCGCAGTCGACTGTTCGGCACTCTTGCAGCGGCTGGCACTGCGGACATGAGATTCATGGCGTCGCTAGGCCCGGCCCGGCGATGTGGTTCCACGGCGGAAGTGACGAGTGTTCACCTCCCTCCGGCTCTACGGCGCCGGAACGCACCGGGGTTCTAGCCGAGGATGTCGGGTTGTTTGATTCTCCTGGTGGCCGGTTAGATGGTCCGTGTGGAAAACATCGGTCCGACGTGAGATCCAGCCGCGCCTTTGCTCGAGCCAGGAATCATGTCGGTCAATATGACGACCTATGTCATGAATGGATTAAGCCTGACGGAGCTTTCGCTGCGTTGCACTGGCTCGCCGTTTCGCGTCGTTCCCTCATCCCGGCGACGATCGGCCGGGACGAGATCCTGGTCGATCTCGGTTGCGGAGGCGGTTTGACGTGTGACGGTCAGGGCAGGTACGTGCACGTCGGCATCGACCTGGTCACGTCGGCGCTAGAAATAGCTCATTCCCGCGGAGTACAAGTCGTCCGAGGAGATGTTGCTCTCATCCCACTCGCGGACAAGTGCGCTTCGGTGGTCGTCGCCGGCGAAATCTTGGAGCATGTGGCCGACGTCGCTTCGGTCGTGTCGGAGATCTGTCGGGTGTTGCGTCCCGGCGGGACCGTGGTGATCGACACCCTCAGCGAGGGCAGGTTGGCGACGTTTGCGCTGGTGACCATCGCCGAGCGGTTACCTGGAGGGCCGCCGCGCAACATTCATGATCCCCACCTGTTCATCGCCGCTGGACGCTTGCAGGCTCTCTTTGCCGAGCATGGAGTCGAGTTGCGCGTCTGGGGACTTCGTCCTTCGGTCGTGGACTACGTCCGCTTCCTCGCCGATCGGACTCGGCCGGTGAGAATGGTCCGCACGGGATCTACGGCACTGGTGTATCAGGGAGTTGGGATGTCACGATGATGGCGAATATCACCGGGTTCGGCTCGTCGTTCCCCGCACCCCTCGATCAGCAGCAGGCGTGGGACGATTTCTTTTCGTCTCACTTCTCCAGAACGCGAATCGCCTCGCGCGTGTGGCGCAGCGCTGGGGTTGATCACCGCCACTGCGCTGTCGATCCGCGCATCGAGGACCTCAGCCTCGCCTCCACTGCCACCCGGATGCAACGGTTTCTCGAGTTTGCCGTGCCGTTGACGTGCGAGGCAGTCTCTAAGGCGTTGTGCTCGGCGGGTCTCGAGCCGGGTGATATCGATCAGTTCACGGTCGTGTCGTGTACCGGTTACAGCACCCCCGGCGTCGACATGCTCGTCGCTCGTGAGCTCGGTATGAAACCGGGGGTGGAGCGGCTCAACATCGGTCACATGGGCTGCTACGCAGCCCTTCCGGCGCTCGCTTCGGTCGCAAACGCAGCTGTGGCTCGGGGACAAATCGGGATGCTGGCTTGCGTGGAACTGACAAGCTTGCATCTGCAACCAGCCACCGACGACGTCGAGCAGATCGTCGCCCATGCCCTCTTCTCCGACGCCGCTGC
>Ga0105046_10012893_pt1 | contig 12958 bp, 7 predicted proteins | sample MAT03_FD_78385 | JGI IMG/M metagenome (GOLD analysis project Ga0105046, IMG submission 78385) | Freshwater microbial communities from Lake Fryxell liftoff mats and glacier meltwater in Antarctica - MAT-03 (megahit assembly) | ecosystem: Environmental > Aquatic > Freshwater > Ice > Liftoff... | reverse complement strand
GCGGACCAGCGATCCCAGCGTGCTGCCCAGTGCGAGACCGAGCTGCGAGACGGCGACGGTACCGACCAGCTCCTGGCAAGGGATCGAGCCGCGCAGGTTCGCCGTCGCGACGAAGGAAGGCGCACGCGGGACGATGCGGCCGACACCCTCCAGGCGGAGCCTGCCGACGACGACGGCGAGCTTGTCGAGCGCGATGCCGTCGTCGCGAGGGCCGATTCGGAAGTCGAAGGCGGTCTGCGTATCTTTGCCGGTGGCGATGCCGTTCAGCTCGGGAGGATGCGGCGGAACGATCCCGAGGAGCGTCGCCTCCACGTGTCCTGTGAGGTCGCTGCGCGGGTCGGCCGACCACGAGCCGTTGAGCTTCGCGCGAATGGAGAACGTTCCCGGCCAGGGAGCCGCGTTGGGCACCTGCTTGCGACCGAACCAGCCCGCGATGGTCGGCGCCGGCGTCGTCGGCAGGTCGAGCGAGAGCTGTCGCGAGTCGAGATCGGCCTCCAGGCGAAGCGGCGAGCTCTTGAGAGTTTTGCCCAGCCCGACGGAGAGCAACGCGCCGCGCGCGTCCGCAATCAGGTCGACCGGGCCCACCACGAGCTTGGGCCGCGCGGCCGTGACCACCGCCCCCTTCGCGACGAGCGCTTCGCCGGGCTCGAAGACGACCTCGGCGATCTTGGCCTCGATGAGGGGCGCGTTACCGCTGCCGCCGCTGCCGCCGCTGCCTCCTCGCCCCAGCGCGGCGCGGACATCGGTGACGACGAACGGGACGAGGTCCGACTCATGGACGCGCCCGAACGCGAGGGCTTGCCGTACCGCATCGATGCTCGACGCCTCGACGTCCACGCCGCGGATCTTCGCGCCAGTCGGGTGCAGGCCCAATGCTTGGACCTCCAACAGATCGACGTGCATCGCCAGCGCGGGCACGCCTTCGAGGCGAACCGATGCGTTCCAGAAGGACGCCCGACCCCAGGTGACCTCCATCTCGCCGGCATCGATCACGATGCCGCGACGCGCCGCCTCGAGCAGTACGTACCAGCGGGCGATGGAGTCGAACCGGGCGGCGAGGACGATGGCCAGCGCCGCGAACAGAGCGAGCAATGCCACGGCGATGCGCCCGAACCATCGCTTCGCACGGCGTGGCTTGGCGACGGCTGGCTCGGGTCGGCGTCTCGTCTCCGCTTCGCGCGACGGCTCGATGGGCTCGATCTCGAGCGTTGGGGCTTCGTCGGCCGCCTCCGGCCTTCGGGGCAACTGGTGGGTGACGCGATCGCTGTGCGCCGACGGCTCGCCCGACGCCGCCCAACCGGCCGGCGTGGACGTACCGGATGATGGGAGGTGCGAAGGACCGTCCGCCGGAGGATGTGGCGGCGGATCGCGGCCTCGCTCGTCGTCGTCCATGTGTTTTCGTGGTTGTAGCTCGATCGGAGGATGCCGCCGAGCACCCATCGCCAGCCGGTCTGCCAAGTGGGCCGACCACGTCGGGCAAGGCGTGTAACCTTCGACGATGGCAAGTCGAAATGGCGTCTCGAAGGCCGTTCGCGATCTTCCGTCGGCCACGCCGCGTGGCGGCGCCCCCGCCCTCGTCGCCGTGAAGGCTGCGCCGGAGCACGACCCGCCGCGCTCGCTTCAGGCGCCCGACGGCGCGCGGGCCGAGCTGGTCGGCGACGCCTTCGAGGTGTTCGATCCCCAGGGCCGACTCCTCATTCGCTACCGCGACGGTGGCCTCGAGGTCGCGCCGGCGCAGGGAGATCTGATCCTCACGTCCACGACCGGGCGGGTTCGCATCGCCGCTGCCACGGACTTCGTCGTGGAGGCGAGCCGGGACGTCCACCTCGACGCCGCGCGCGGCTTTCGCGCTTCGGCCGGTCGGGTCGGTGCCGATGACGCCGAGCTCAGTGCGAGCCGGCTATCCCTCGATCCAAGACGTGCCGTGCTCGCGACGCCGTCGCTCGACGTGCGCGCGCGCACCACCCAGGTCGCGACGGGAGACGCGACGATCCTCGCGCGGAAGATCCAGACCAGCGCCACGCGGATCGCGACGACCGTCGAAGAGCTCGAGGTGACGGCGGGCCACGTCGTCGAGCGCGCCCGCGACGTCGTCCAGGAAGTGACCGGCGTGTTGACCAGCCGCATCGGGCGCGTGCGCGCGCTGGTCAAGGGCGCCTATTCGCTGCGCTCGAAGCGGACCGAGATGCGCTCGACCGACGACACCGCGATCGACGGTCGACGCGTCCTGCTCGGGTGACCGTGTCTACCCTGACCTCGGTCCACTCGGTCCCGGCGTGCGCGGCCGACACCATCGTCTGGCGCGACCCTTCGCGCGGAACGTTCATCGCCGTCGTTGCGAAGATCGCCTTTGCGTTCGCACCGGGAGAGACCTGCTCGCTCCTGCCGCCCGTCGACCTGGTACCGACCGAGCGGCACCGCGATCGCTCGCCCCTGCGCGAGATCGAGGCGCCGAGCGACGCCGCTCCTTTCCTCGCTCGGCCCGAGATCGTCGTCGTCGGGCACGCCTACGCACTGAGTGGGCGAAGCGCGGCGTCCGGCGTCGTGCACGTCTCACTGGGGCGCGAGGCCGTCACCTTCCGCAAGACGCTACATGTCTATGGCGAGCGCGAGACCCCTTCGTCGGTACCCACCCCGTTCCGGAGGATGCAGCTGTCCTGGGAGCGAGCGGTGCGCGCCGACACCAACCCGGTGGGCGTCGACCCGAGCGTCACGGCGCCATGCTTCGTCGACCCGCAGGATCCGTCGCGACCCGCAGGTCTCGGTCCAATACCGGCGATATGGCCACAGCGCCGCGCGCGAATCGCGGGCGTCAGCCGGAGCGATCTCGAGGGCGAGCCCATGCTCGTTCCCGCGGGCTTCGACGGCTCGTACTTCCAGTCGGCCTCGCCGGATCAGTGGCTCGACGCGTTGACCGGCGACGAGTGGATCTCGCTCGACGGTCTGCATCCTCAGCTCGCGCGGGTGCAGACGCGCTTGCCCGGCTTGCGCATTGCCACGCGCTTCGAAGGGCCGCGCGCCGGGCGAACCGTCGAGTTGCGTCCGGATCGCCTGCTCATCGACGCCGACCGCCAGCGGGGAATGCTCACCTACCGCGGGTCGCACGCCGTCGATCCCGCCGAGCTCGGCGGATACCGCGTCCTGGTCGGGCTCGCCCAACCCGGCGCGCCTGTCTTCTGGCCTGATCGTGCGGACCCGAGCACCCTCAGGCCGCACGTGCTGGTGCGCGGACCGGCAACCGTACCCGGCATGCCTCTCGGAGAGACCGCCACGGTGGATGGGCCGAGCGCGCTCCCCGCAGCCCCGCCCGCGCCGCTGCCTTTCGCGGGGCCCGACCCACGCGGGCTTGCGCCGATCGTTCCGCGCGTTTACGCCCCTGATGACGAAGACGATGAAGACGGCAGCACCCGGGTAGCGGACGCCAGCTCGTTGCGCGCCGTTCGCGCTGCCCTTCCTTTCGGGGCGACTCTTGCGCCGCCATTGCCGCCGGTCGCCACCGCCACGAACGATCCCGATGACGAGGAGACGTCCCAAGCGACCGGCAGGGTCGACATGCAGGCGCTTCTGGCCTCGCCGACGCCCTTCGGCGCGGGCGGTCCGCAGCCTGTCGTCGCGCCGCAGGTCGTCGCTCCGCCGCAGGTCATTACGCCGCCGCAGGTCGTCGCGCCGCTGCAGGTCGTTACGCCGCCGCAGGTCGTTACGCCGCCGCAGGTCGTTACGCCGCCGCAGGTCGTCGCGCCGCCGCAGGTCGTCGCGCCGCCGATTGCGCCGCCCGCGAGGATCGCGGCACCGCCGGTCGTGATCTCGACGGTGGGCATCGAAGAGGAAACGACGTTCGACGGTCTCGCCCAGCACCCTGCCGAGGCCTTGCCGTTCACTGCCACGCCGGCGACGGCTCCGCGCAGCGCCGGTTCGAGTGCCGGTCTCCCGTTCCTTGCACCACCAACGGTCGGGGCGCCGCCTCCCCCCCCGACGGTCGAGGCGGAACCCGACGATCCGGAGGCGCGTGGCGACGCGGTGCGGACGCTCTCGGATGGGCCGTTCATCGCGACGACGATTCCCTGGCAACTGAATCCGCCGAAGGATGCGCTGGTCGTCGTCGTGAAGGCGTCGTTCGATCTGGTGGACGGCGCCGTGGCGACGGCGCGAGCCGAGCCCGAGCTCTTCAGCGGCGATCGGTTCGTCGAGGACGAGCCCACGGGGGCCCTGTTGGGTGCTGGCGATTTCTCGGTCCTCAAGCCCCATTGCGACGTGATTTTCCAGGGCCACGCCCATGCGCCGGGCGGCACCGCGACCGCGATGCAGATCGTTCTCAAGGTGAAGGGCGCACACGGACGCGTCGACCGCACAGTGCATGTCTTCGGCGATCGCACCTGGCAGCGGGCGCTCATCGCCGTCGTGCCGAGCGAGCCTGCGCCGTTCGCGAAGCTGCCGATCACCTGGCAGCGGTCGTTCGGCGGTCCCGAGCTCTTCACCAATCCGCACGGGGTGGGTCATCGCGCGCGGCCGGGACCCGACGGCGTGGTCCGCCTGCCCAACTTCGAGACGCCCGGCCAGCAGATCAAGTCGCCCGACGACACCCCCCAACCCGCGAGCTTCGCGCCGATCCACCCGATGAACAAGGCGCGGTGGGGTCTCCTCGGGACCTACAACAAGGCATGGTTCAAGGAGCGGTGGCCCTACTTCCCGAAGGACTTCGACTACGCGTACTTCCAGTCGTCCCCGCCGAATCAACGTCTGGAAAAGGCGGTCGGCGACGAGGAGTATGAGCTGGTCGGGCTCGTCCCGGGGCACCCCAAGATCAAGGGGCGCCTGCCGAGCTTGAAGGTCCGCGCGTTCGGGATCAAGACCGCGACGGCGGGCGGCAAGCTCGTCGAGATCCCGCTCAAGCTCGACACGATCACCTTCTTCGGCGACGAGAGCCGGGTCGATCTCGTGTGGCGCGGGAACCTCGAGGTGTCCAACGACGACGCACCGGAGCTCGAGCGGATCTTCGTGACGTCGGAGCCCGTCGGCGGCCCCGCGCTGCTCGCGGTCGAGATCCGCGCGCGGTACGAAAAGGCGCTCCACCCCGACGAGCAAGCGCCGCCGTCGCCGCCGCCACCCGCGGAGCCCGTGGTCGAATCGCCGGAGGAAGTGGAGGCGCGTGAGGCGGACGCTGCGATGGCGGCGCTGCTCGATGCAGAGATGGCCGAGAACGAGAAGCGCCTCGTCTCCGCCATCGGCCCCGCAGGCTCTGCCCCCGACGCCGCGCCACCGGCCTCCGATCCGAAGAAAATGCTCGACGACCTTCGCTCGCTCGGCGCGACGCCCGAGGACATCGCGGAGATGGAAGCAGCACTCACCGAGCCGCCGCCGGACCTCGATGCGCCGCTGCCCGTTGTCGATCTCCGCAAGCTCGTGCAGACGCGGATCGCAGCGGGCGAGCCGCTCTCCAAGCTGGATCTGCGGGGCGCCGATCTCGCCGATCTCGACCTCGCCGCGCAGTGCTTCGACGGCTCGGATCTCCGGGGCGCGTCGCTCGCTCGGGCACGGCTCGAAGGCTCGACGTTCGTCGAAACCGTGCTGGCGGGCGCCAACCTAGAGGCGGCGCGGTGCAATGGGGCCAACTTCGAAGGCGCAGACTTCGAGGCGGCCCATCTCGACGCCGCGATCTTCGAGGGCGCCAAGCTCCACGGGGCCAACCTCTCCCGCGTCCAGGCCGAAAGAACGGTGTTCCGCGGAGCCGCGCTTCAAGCTGCCAAGCTGATCCGGGCCAAGCTAGCCAAGGCTCGCTTCGACGGGGCCGCGCTCGACGGTGCCGATCTCACCAGGGCGCAGCTCGACGAGGCGGTCTTCGATGGCGCCTCGCTCGCGAAGGCGCGCCTCTACGACGCGCGCGGGCAAGGCACCTCCTTCGCTGGCTGCGCCATGACCAACGCACGCGCCGAGGGAGCCGCGTTCATCAAAGCGTCGTTCGTTCGGGCGGTGATCGACGACAGCATCTGGGAGCACGCCGATCTGACGACCTCGACGTTCCAGGGTGCGTCGCTCGTCGCCGCCAGCTTCGTGCGCGCGACCTGCTGGAAGACCAACTTCAACGAGGCTGACCTCAGCAAAGCGCGGCTTCGCAAAGCGAAAATGAACGGCGCGACGTTCGTGAAGGCCAACCTGTTCGAGGCAACGCTCGAGCGCGCCGACTTCGAGCTGGCCGACCTGCGCGGCGCAAACCTCCACGCGGCGACGATCCTCAAGACCAACCTGCTCCACGCCAAGCTCGACTACGCAGTCACGAGCTACTCGGCGCTCGGGAGGAAGCAGCCGTGATCCGGACCCGCAAAGAGCTCGAGGAACGGATAGCGTCGGGCGCGAGCCTCGTGCAGGAGGTGTTCGAAGGCGTCGACCTCGACGGGATGGTGCTGTCGGATCTGAACCTCTCCGGCGTCGTATTCCGCGGGGTGAGCGCGCGCGGCGCCCGCCTCGCCGGCTGCTCGCTCGCGGACGCCCGCTTTGAAGCGAGCAGCTTCGAGGGCGCTCGCCTGACGAGCTGCGCCGCCAACGGCCTCGTCGCCGGGAGCGGCCCCGGCGCGGCGCCCAATGTGTTTCGCGATGCTGCCTTCGACGACTCGGTCCTCGACAACGCCAGCTTCGAAGGAGCTTCCGCGGTGGGCGCCTCGTTCAGACGGGCGATCCTCTCGAGCGCGAAGCTCGCCCGGGCCGACCTCACGGGCGCTTGCCTCGACGACGCAATCCTCACCAGCGCCGACCTGCGCGGTGCGGTTCTGCGCGGAGCGTCGCTCGACCGGGTGCTCACCGAGGACACCGCCTTCGAAAGCGCCGACCTCGAGGAGGCGTCGCTTCACGAGGTCGAGCTCCTGCAGTGTCGCCTGGTGGGTGCCAAGCTCGGTCGCGCCGATCTCACGGGCGCGATCGCCAACGGTCTCGACTTCGCTCCCCTCGGTGCGCCGCGCGCCCTCGCGGGGGCGTCGCTGGAGGGTGCCGGCTTCGTCGGGATGGACTTGCGTGGCTGCAATCTCCACGGGGCACGCCTGAGCGGCGCCAAGCTCGAGGGCGCGATGCTGAGCCACGCCGATCTCGGCGGGGCCGATCTCGAGAACGCTGTTCTCCGGACCGCGAGCCTCGAGGGAGCCCAGCTCGCCGGCGCGCGAGCCGACGGCGCAAGCTTCGTGCGCGCGGTGTTGACCGGCGCGGACCTCACCGGTGCATCGTTCGTCGGCGCCGACTTCGAGAGCGCGACCCTCCACGGCGCGAACCTCAAGGACGCACGGTTCGACGGCGCGGATCTCCGCGGTGTCGCGCTGCGCGAGATGGACCTCCGCGGCGTTCGGTTCGAGCGCTGCAAGCTCGACAAGCCCCAGCTAGCCGGCGTGGATTTGCAGGGCGCGCAGCTCTCCGGTGCCGACCTCGAAGGTGCGGACCTGACCGGGGCGAACCTCTCCGGAACGGATCTCGCAGGCGCCCATCTCGCCGGCGCGCGCCTCGGCGGCGCCAGGGTCGCGGGCGCGTCGTTCGAGAAGGCCGATCTCTCTGGCGCCAACCTCGCGGGCTGCGACTTGCGCGGCGCCAACCTCGAGGACGCGGTGCTGCGCGGCGCCGACCTCCGAAACGTTCGCTGCTTCAAGCAAGTGCTCTCCCACGTCGATCTCGAGGGCGCCCAGCTCGGCGGCGCGATCATCGTGCAGTGCCTGGTCGACGGCGCCCGCGCGCCTGGGCTCGATCTGCGCGACTGCGTCCTCGACCAGTCGACCTTCGACGGGACCGACCTCAAGGGCGCGAACCTCACCGGCATCTCCGCAGACCGCACGAGCTTCGCCGGGTGCGATCTCACCGGTGCGAAGATGATGCGCATGCGCGGGCCATCGAGCCGCTTCTCGAAGGCCAAGCTCGACGAGGTCGACGCCCGCGAGGCGGTCCTTCCTGCGGCCGCCCTAGACGGGATCACGGCAAAGAAGTCCCTGTTCGCAGGCGCGATCCTTGACCGGGCACGCTTTCGAAAGGCCGACCTGCGCTTCGCCGATTTCCGTGGGGCGAAGCTGCGCTACGCACGCCTCGACCACGCTCGCCTCGACCATGCCGACTTCCGCAACAGCGATCTCGAGCAGGCCAATGTCCACCGCGCCAGCCGCGAAGGGACCAAGCTGGAGGGGGCGAACACGACCGAATGGGTTCAAACAGACCCTGAAATTGCCAAGGGAGAAGAATTCGTGGCTGGACCAGGAGCCGGCGGGTCAGTGGCGAAGTAATCTCGCGCTCGGGCGGGGTTGGCGCGCGGCTGCTCTGCGCCCTGAGCGGGGGTAAGAGAGCCGTCTCAATCGGAAGGAGCCTCCATGTTTCCGGCAGCCACCAAAGAAGACGGCCAGGCGATTTGCCTGAGCCCGGACGTCTGCTACCTCCCGGCGCCGCCGCCACCGCCCGCCGGTCCGGGCGGCATCCCGACACCGTTCCCGAACATCGGGATGCTCAGCGACTCAGACGACACGACGACCAACGTGCTCGTCCGCAACAAGGGCGTGCTGGTCGAAGGCTCGACGGTGCCGCACAGCAAGGGGGACGAAGCCGGCTGCTCGACCATCGTTCCACCAGGCCAGAAGGGGCTCGCCTCCATGAAGAACATGGAGAAGGTCGAGTTCTCCCAGCACAGCTCCAAGGTGAAGTTCGAGGGAAAGGGCGTCATCACCCACACGGCGTCGTCGAAACACAACTCGACCAACACTGCCGGGGCGCACAGCGTTCCGTCGCAGACGGTCGTCCTGGCGGGGAGCTGAGGAGTTCATGGCGGAAGATCGAAGCGGCATCCACCTCGGTTTCTTCTCGGGCGCCTTCGCCGACTCCGGCGCGCTGCAGCTGCTCGGAGTGCGCGGCAAGGAGACCATCTCGCAGCTGTTCGAGTTCGAGCTGCTCCTGGAACGGCAGGGGACGCCCCTCACCGACAAGGAGCTGGAAGACATCGTCCGCAAGCCCTGCGTGATGGCGCTGGGACTGAAGCAGGGCGACCTGGTTCACGGCACGATCGTATCCATCGAGCATCTCGACGGTACCCGTCACGTCAAACAGCTCTATGTCGCGCGGCTCGTGCCGCAGGTCTCGCTCCTCGCCATGGGCCAGCGATGCGGCATCTACGAGGACAAGACCGTTCCCGAGATCGTCGAGTCGGTGCTCGAGGCGCACGGGATGAGCAAGAACAAGGACTTCTCGGTCCTCGTTGCTGACAGCGCGAAGAGCCCGTCCCGCGAGTACGCCGTTCAGTTCCAGGAGTCGGATTGGGCCTTCATCCAGCGCTGGCTGGAGCACGAGGGATACTTCTACTGGTTCGAGCACACGAAGAAGGGCGCGAAGCTCGTCATCGCCGACTCCAACGCCGACACCTCGAAGATCGACGGGCTCGAGAAGATCTCCTTCCGCGAGAAGAACAACCTCGCAACTGGCGGTGACGCGACCGTCTGGAACGTCAGCTTCGCGATGAGCCGCGTTCCGCAGCGGGCGAGCGTGCTCGACTACAACTATCGTCGGCCCAACGACATCCTCCTCGCCCACAAGGACATCGACCCGACCGGCTTCGGGCATTGCTACCACTACGGCGAACACGTGAAGGACCGCGACGTCGCCGCTGCGGTGGTGAAGCTGCGCGCCGAGCTCCACGCCTCCACCAAGCGGATTTTGCGCGGAACCACCGACTGCGCGCGCTTCCGCGTCGGCCACGTCTTCGAGCTCGAAAACCACCACATCGACGCGTACAACGTCAAATACCTCATCGTCTCGATCGAGCACGCGGCCGGTGTCGAGGTGCCGTCGCAACGCGTCGCCGAGCGCCGCACCGGCGACGCGGTCGCGCAGATCTACACGGCGACCTTCACCGCCATCCCCTTCACGACGCCATACCGCCCGCCGCGCGTCACCCCGTGGCCGCGGGTGAGAGGTCTCATCAGCGCGCACATCGAAGCCGATACGTCGGGCGACTATGCGCAAATCGACGATCAAGGCCGCTACCGGATCAAGCTGCCGTTCGACGTCGGCAACCGCAAAGGCCTCGCGTCCTCGCGCTGGATCCGCATGGCACAGTCCTACGCGGGCGCAAGCTACGGCCAGCACTTTCCGCTCCACAAGGGCACCGAGGTGCTGCTCGGGCACACCGACGGCGACCCCGATAGACCGGTCATCGTGGGCTCGGTGCCCAACCCGGCGACGCGCAGCCCGGTGACAGACGCCAACGCCACCCAGTCGGTAACGCAGACGGCGAGCGGCATCCGCGTCGAGTACGAAGACCTCCAGCAGTGATGCCTGGATGGGCCCTTTCGCGGTTCTCGATCTTGAAGGGAGACGGCGATGAGTGATTTCGAAATCCGAGGAGCGACCCCCGGTCTCGACGACGGCAAGGTCACGACGACGACCGGCATCGGCTTCATCGATCTCGACGAGCTGGCACCGCAGCTGGCGCCCATCGTGACTGCGCCGAACATGCCGATGATCGAAACCGACGAGCCAACGCGGCCCGCGACAGCGAGCCCGACCAACGGCCCGCATCGCTACACGATCGTCGTCCCCAACGCGGGCGGCAACTCGGAGAACTCGTGGTTGAACCTCGGCCAAGCCGACCCGAATCGCATCAACGACACCGGCATGGCCGGCATGTCAAAGACGCACATCCATTTCCACAAGTTCGCCGATCCGCCCACCATCGTCGCCCTCGGCGGCCCGACCAACCACGGCTGGTCGAGCTACAAGGACACGCCGCTCGACAGCATGCAGGGCTACACGATGGTGACGCTCGGCGCCTCCTATCAGGAGTCGACGGAGCAGACGTACATCGTGTCGACCGAGGAAGACGTGGTCTTGCGCGCAGCGAAGAAGCGGATCCTTCTCAAGGCTGACAAGGAGGACGTCGTCATCGAAGCGGCACACTACGTTTCTTTGGGCGCAAAGAAGTCGATAAAGATCGTCGGCGACTCCGGCCTGGACCTCGATGACCCGAGCTACAAGAAGGAAATCAAGGGAAAGCTTGAACACTCCTTCGACGTCAAGTCGAAGAAGAAGGCCGCGTCGATCACGGACACGGTTCAGTCCATCTACGGCGTCCTCGGCTCATTCATCAAGCTCAACGGCAAGGAGCCCGTCTGGGGGAAAGTAGAGTGGAAACCCGAGAGCTGGCTCGACGTGGTGAAGGGCCTCGCCGACGGCGCAAAACTCTACGCCTCGATCGGCCGGATGGTCGAGAGCGACGGCGCGAGCGGCAAAGTCGACATCCAGGCCGAGACGTTCGCGAGCATGTCGGCCGACAACGCGGCGTCCATCTACGGAACCATGAGCGCGAGCCTCACGTCGCTGGTCAGCGCCAGTGTTCTCGGCGGCACCGCCGGGCTCAAGGCGGCTACGTGGGCGAGCGTCTGGGGCGGCATATCCACCAGCGTGAAGGCCGGTAAAGATGTCACCGTCGAGGGTGAATACGGCAAGGCCAAGCTGAAGGGTCGACAGGACGTGAGCGTCTCGTCGACCAAGGCAGGAGTCATCGTCCAGGGCGAGACCAACGCGCAACTCACAGCCGGCAAAACCGCCTTCGTGGTCGGCAAAGAGAAGCTGGTGGTCGGCGGCGGCTCCGGGTCGGGCACCGGCATGGTGTGCACGCAGGACGCGCTCAAGATCGGGATGATTACGAAGGTGACCGAAGCCGGCGCCGCCGACACCGACGACAACGCGATCATGCTCAACCGCAACTCTCACATGAAGCTGAAGTGGGCCGACTCGAGCATCCTGATGGAGTCGGGGAAGACCACGATGATCTCCAACGATCTGAGCATCTACGCGAAGTCGGGAAACCTCGAGCTCAACGGCACTAAAATCCTAATCGGCTGAGCGCCAACCTCGCGCCGTCACGGAACGCAAGAAAGCGCGCAGATGGTGGCTGGAGGCGCAGGTTTCGTTCTTCCTGCAGCGATCACCGCCGCGGGCGCGCCGCGGATTAGCCGCAGATGCAGATCCCGAGCGACGAGAACTGCACCGCATAGTCGGCGCAGAACTGGTCCCACGTGCCGCCGTCGCAGCAGGTCGCGTCCGCGCTGCACACGAGTCCGACGCACTGGTCGGTGCAGGTGTCGTCGGCCGTTCCACCGGCTTGGCAGACATCAGGAGGGCATGGGGCGTTGCAGTCGGCGGGGCACGTGATCGATTCACCAGCATCGCAGACGAAGTTTCCGCAGTCGTCGGAGCACTCCTCGCAATCGTCCGGGCAGACCTTGCACGTCTCGGCGCCGTTGCAGAAGTGGTCGCCGCAGAAGGAGCCGCCGCCGCTCGACGCAACGCTGGTGCCGCCACCTTCGCCGCCAGTCCCACCTCCGGGGCCAGACGTGGACGCGGAGGTTCCCGGACCGCTGGTCGCGGCGCTGGCGGTCGCTCCGGGGCCGCTGGTCGCGGCGTCGGAGCTGCTCGCCGAACCGCTGCTGACGGAGGTCGTGGTCCCCGGCCCGCCGGCTGTGCTCGTCGCCTGGGCACTGCCCCCACCCCTCCCGTCGTCGCCACCCGCGCCACCGTCTTCGAAGAGCTCGGAGGATGCGCCGCTGCAGCCAGCGAGCATTGCTGCTGCGAGCAGGAGGGCAGAAACGGACTTGGTGGAAGAGATGAGCTTCATGGATCCTCGCGAAGCCCCGTATACGCCGCCCACGACGACGGGTCCCCCGCGAAAGCGTGCTAGCTCGCGACAACCCGAAGAGTCGACCCAGGTCGGAGGCGCCCTCGCAGTTGCGCGCGAGTCGGCGCCTCCCCGAGGAGGTCGACGCCGTCGTGGTGCTGTTGTGATCGGGGTTGGGACATGAAACAGCGCTTCGGCGCGGCCTGGGATCTGCTCTTCCATCCCCCGATCGCGCACCGGGGATTCTGGCGCCCCGACGGTGCGCCGGAGAACTCGCTTGGCGCGTTCCAGGCCGCCTGCGCCGCTGGCTACGGCATAGAACTGGACGTTCAGCTTTCG
>Ga0105046_10012891_pt1 | contig 12958 bp, 8 predicted proteins | sample MAT03_FD_78385 | JGI IMG/M metagenome (GOLD analysis project Ga0105046, IMG submission 78385) | Freshwater microbial communities from Lake Fryxell liftoff mats and glacier meltwater in Antarctica - MAT-03 (megahit assembly) | ecosystem: Environmental > Aquatic > Freshwater > Ice > Liftoff... | reverse complement strand
CTAACGAACCTTGCGTTCCAGTCGGACAAGCCGACTGGGGACGAGAGGAGTCGGGGGGAGCGATTCTAGCCGCTAACCTTTGCACCAGTTGGACAAGCCAACTGGGGGCAAGACAAAATTAGGGGAATAAAAACGACTAGTCTAAATATGGTGTCAATACCAGATTTTTAACAGCCCAGTCTTGTGCTCGTTGGTCGCAAATGCTTAATGTGCTAAAGCGTTCGAACTTGAACGCGCAGCATGCTCTGCCTCGCACAACACTCAGCCGCATATCGCTTCTGGAGGAATGCCTGCGGTGTGGCATTCGCTTGCAGGCAAGCGGCCTCTGGACCATAGCGTTCGTTCGACGAGTATTCTCAAAAGTGTCTCAAGACTGGACTGCGCGGACTTGGATTCCAAAGCGCCCAGCGCGCGTGCGATGGCTTCCAGCGTGCAAAGATGCCGGACATCGCGCTGTGTTCTCAAATGGTATTCGGAAGGAGGTCCGGGCGCAAGTTTGACATGTTGGATGCCCTCTATGGCGGGCTCGTGTCGCACGAATTTTGTCGTTTGTCGCCAGTTTGCGTCCGGGACAATCAAGTTGATAGGTAAGCTGATTCGCGATACGAATTCAGGACTGAGCTCGACAGCGATCGGGCTTGGGTAGAGAAGCAGCGAGGTTCGACCATCTTGAGTTAAATTTTCCGTTGCCATTCTTTCATCCCGTCGACCGTGGATTCGCACTTCACTATTGGTCAACGCTTTCGCGGCCAGTCTAGCGGTATTCGTGGTCAGAACTTCTTCGCAGGTGTGCATTAGGATGATGACACGAGTCGTGAGAGCGATCTGTGGGATCAAGGAGCAGAAGCAAAGCGGCTTGCGAATTTCGCAGCCCGGGCAACGGTGCGGAGCCAGGAAAAGTCGCATCATACTCCTTAGGAAACGAGGCCAGGGCATTGGCAAAAGAGACGGGGTTGGGTGACGCACATTAGATCGCATTTTGCCAAACACGGAACAGGTCAAAAGTCAAATTACAGCTTACGTGGTTGATCCGATACAATAACCTGCTTTCTTTCAGCGAACGATTTCTACTTTCGAATCAGGACAAACAAAACGATGGCATGCTACGGGACCGAGTGTCGAATTAGAAATTTCGCCATTTTCTTTTGTGTGATGCTCTTGTTCGGCGATGGTTTGCTCTCGCACGCAACCGAATCGGGAGAGCTGATTATCACCGAAAGTACGACCCTCGATCCTAATAAGACGTACACTCGGATCGTGATCAAGGCTTCGAATATTACGCTTGATGGTCGGGGTGCTTGGTTGATTGGAAAAACGGAGGGCAAGCCGACCGTTTATCAGGACACCGCGATCGTGGCCGACGGTCAAACTGGCGTAACACTGAAAAACATTCGCGCGAAAGGTTGGGAAACGGGATTGAAAGTAACGGATGGAAGCGGTTGGTTGGTCGAGGGTTGTGATTTCTCCAACAACTTCCACGACCCGGATTTTGGCTGGGGCGAAAGTGGTCGTCGCGGTGGAATCGTGCTCGAACGCGTACACTCATCGATATTGCGAGGAAACAAAGCCAATCAAGTTTGGGACGCGTGTGTGCTTGTCGATTCCAATAACAACCTAATTGCGGACAATGATTTCTCGCATACCTCGAACACGTGTATGAAGCTTTGGACATCCTGTGACAACACGATTCAACACAACAATTTAAGTCATGGAATTCGAATCTCGCCTGGAGAGGTTCACGCTCGCGACTCTACAAGCGTGTTGATCGAAAGTGGCTCGTGCGGCAACAAACTTTTTGACAACGATTGCACGCATGGCGGAGATGGCATATTTGTGCGAGTTTTAAATGGTTGGTGCAGTACGGACAATCTCTTTCAGGGTAATGATTGCTCCTATGCCAACAACAATGGAATTGAGTGTTGGGCACCGCGAAATACTTTTGTTAGGAACAAGGCAAATTACTGTAGTTATGGTTTTTGGCTGGGAGGCTCCGACCAATCTCGGCTGATTGAGAATGAGGCAAGCTATAACGGGCTCGCAACCGGAGCACATAATTCCCCGCATCTGCCTGACAAGGGGCACGCTGGCATCGTATTCATGTTTGGCAGTTCGACTCATACTCTGGCTCGCGGCAATGTTTGCATTGGAAACAACGGAGCTGGCATTGCATTGATGGGCGACTTGGGAAGTAAAGGGGCGAAGTGGCGAGCTTACCACTGGGTCCTCGAAGACAATCAATTAAAGGAAAATCGCTGGGGTGTCTTTGCCAAGCATGCCGATTGGATTGCGATCTCTGGAAACCGATATGAGAGAAACGAAGTGCAAAACGTATTGCTTGAGGATGTGACGCGATTGACGGAATCCAAGAATGATTCGTCAACTCCATTGCAGCTGTCGCAGGCGCGAATCGACGGACCTGCGTCTGTCCTGTTAGGGCAGCTAGGTACTTGGAAGGGTGCTGTAGTGACGAAGGCAAATACGGCTGAGCCTATCTTCACGTGGGACTTGGGTGATGGCGTGTTTCGAACCGGGAGCAAACTGACACACACATTTGATCGCGTCGGATTCCATCGCTTGGGATTCAATGTCACCAATGGCCAAAATACGGAAATCGCATGGCAAGACGTCTATGCTGTACGTGATGGTAGCGAGATAGGGACTGAGGGGCGAGCGAACGAGTGGTTTCTGGAAGATTTCGACGAGCGAACTCGCAGCGGTCAGCAAACTTCAAGAGCTGAATTTTCGAATGATGAGAAAGTGCGATTGATTGGCCAATCTTCGCTCAGTGTTGTCATTCGCCCATACCGCGGTTTCCGGGCTGCTCTTAATTTCCCAATCAAGGACATGGCCAGCGGGTTACTAAAGGGAAAAACTAAATTAACGTTTTGGTTGAAAGCAATCAACGAGGACACGACTGGTTGGCAGGGAGGCCCGTTTGTCACATTGTTCGAGGGGGAGAAGCCGTATTACATTGAACCCAAGGTGGGACGTGATCTAATGCGAGAATCCCCATATAGCGAAAGCCGGGAGGGATGGCGGCTATGGGAGATTCCCCTGAATGGAAACGAGTCTTGGCAAGGCGTAGGGGAAATGCCGAGTCAGATAGAACGGTTGTCTGTGGCTTTTGACTCGTGGGGTGCTCCCACACTTCGGTTTTGGCTAGATGGATTGGCCTTTGAGTAGAAGTCGTGTGATTCAGTGAGCGGGAAGGGCATTTGCGGGGAACTGCAATGTTTACAGAGATTTGCCGAGGATTTCGTTACGAGGGCTCAAATTGCACTCTGAATTTCGAGGGTTCGGGCTATTCTATGGGCAGTTTCATCTACAGCCGTCGCTTCGGAAAAATTCCGAATGGCCCCTTACCGTTTTTATCAATCGTCCATGACTCAATCTTGGTCTCCAGTTTCGTGGAAGTCGTTTCCCGTCTCACAGCAACCGACTTACCCTGATCCAAAGGCGCTTTCGCACGTATTGAATCAGATCAGCATCATGCCTCCGCTGGTAACGAGCTGGGAAGTGGATCATTTGCATGACGGAATCGCCGCGGCCCAACGAGGCGAAGCGTGGTTGCTGCAGGGTGGCGATTGTGCGGAGACGTTTGATCAATGCCAAACAGAGCCGATTGCGAGCAAGTTGAAACTGCTGTTGCAAATGAGTTTGGCTATCGTCTTTGGATCGCGAAAGAGGATTTTGCGTGTTGGGCGGATGGCGGGGCAATATGCCAAGCCTCGGTCGAGCGATACGGAAACGCAAAACGGGGTATCGCTCCCATGTTATCGCGGCGATTTGGTCAATCGATTTGAGTTTACGGAGGAAGCTCGACGTGCCAATCCAGAACTTCTGTTGCGAGGCTATGAGCGTTCAGCGCTGACTCTCAATTTTGTTCGCGCACTAAGCGAAGGCGGATTCGCGGATCTGCATCATCCTGAAAACTGGAACTTGCTCTTTGTGGATGAAGCCAAAGGGGAGGTTGCGATTCGATATCGCGAGTTGGTCAAATCCCTTGGCAACGCAATTCGATTTGTTGAAACTATTTTGCCAGAACGAACGAGCGACTTAAAGCGCGTCGATTTCTTTACTTCGCACGAAGCGCTGCATCTTGATTATGAAACGGCGTTGACTCGCATGAGCGTACGCGGGATCGGATACTACAACCTTGGCACCCACTTGCCTTGGATTGGCGAACGCACGCGGGCGATTGACGGAGCTCACGTCGAGTATTTCCGAGGCATTCGCAATCCGGTCGCGGTCAAAATCGGGCCATCAATGACGACGGATGAATTGATCGAAATGACTAAGCTGTTGAATCCGGACAACAAACCGGGGCGGCTAACGTTGATTCATCGGATGGGACGAGCCAAAGTTGAGTCCGCATTGCCGGCATTGATCGAAGCGGTTCGCCGGGAGAATCGGACGGTGCTGTGGGTTTGCGACCCGATGCACGGCAACACGGTGTCTACCGCTCATGGACGCAAGACAAGACGCTTTGATGATATCGTGGACGAGCTTCGATTGTCGTTCGCGATCCATAGAGCTTGCGGTTCCAGATTAGGTGGCGCGCATTTGGAGCTGACTGGCGAGAATGTAACGGAGTGTGTGGGTGGCTCACGTGGGCTGACCGAATCGGACTTGGAATCGGCGTATCAAACGCAGTTGGACCCGAGGTTAAACTACGAGCAAGCGCTCGAGATTGCGTTCGAGATTTCGAACCAGTTGTCGACCTACCGCCTTTAGGCATTGCCAAGCTTAGCCGCGGTCGATCAATAAATGTCCGATTTCTGACGTGGGATAGGCTTCCAGCCTGTCATTTTCAAAGCGACAGGCTGGAAGCCTATCCCACTAATTGATCGAGCCAAGCTTAGCCGCGAAGCTTGCGCTCCCACGAGTGAACTCGCAAGGGGCGAGGCGACCTGTGGTCCCCCGTGAGCTTGCTAATGGGAACCATAGCTTCGCAGCTAGAGCCACGTTTAGCGGCAGGGCGTGAGCACTCCGGTTTCGAAGCATTTATTAGGCAATCACCGGACGGTTTGCGCCGTTCCGCTAAAAGGCTAAATTAACGCCTACTTGCCAGCGGTTCGAATTAAACAGAAAATACAAGGCGACTCGATTCGATAGAAGACCTTTGCGGCGAGAGGACTGCACATTTTATGGCCGCTCCTGAGCAGATTGATTTGCATGCCGCGTTGAATCGCTTTGGCTTATCGGATTTCCGCAAGGGCCAACAGGAAGTCATCAGCCATATCATCGCCGGTCACGATTGCTTGTGCGTGATGCCGACGGGCGGTGGCAAGAGCCTTTGCTACCAATTGCCAAGCTTGGTGCGACCAGGCTTGACGATCGTCGTTTCGCCCCTCATCGCCTTGATGAAGGACCAGGTGGACTCGCTCTCCAATCGTGGCATCTCCGCGACATTGATCAATAGTACGTTATCTTCGGCGGAAGCGAATCAGCGATTGGAGCACGTATCCGGGGGGCATTACGCCATGGTTTATGTCGCACCAGAGCGACTTCGCAACTCCCGTTTTTTGGACGCGATTCGGTCGACGCCCATCCAGCTTTTGGCAGTAGATGAGGCGCACTGCATCAGTGAATGGGGCCATGATTTTCGTCCGGATTATCAACGCCTTGGGCGATTTCGCGAAGCCCTCGGTGGCGTGCAAACCGTCGCACTGACGGCGACCGCAACTCCCAAAGTGCGTCAAGACATCGTGGACTCACTGAAGCTGCGCGTTGCCAAACACTTCATCACCGGTTTTGCTCGCGACAACCTCTATCTCGGCTCAATGCTGTGCATGGGCGATCGCGAAAAAGACAAGCAACTCCTCGAATTCATCAAACATCAGCCTGGTGCTGGGATTATTTATGCCGCCACCCGAAAGCGTTGCGAAGCACTTGTTGAACAAATTGGTAAGGAACTAAAAATCAGCGTTGGTGCTTACCATGCGGGCCTAATGCCCGAGCAGCGCAAGCTGATTCAAGAGCAATTCATGGGCGGGCATCTCAAGGTCATTATCGCGACCAATGCATTTGGAATGGGGATCGATAAATCGGATTTGCGATATGTCGTGCACTACAATACACCTGGTACATTGGAAGCCTACTATCAAGAGGCGGGCCGCGCTGGTCGCGATAGTTTGCCATCGCAGTGCGTTTTGCTTTACAGTCCGCAAGATCGTTACATCCAAGAGTTCTTCATTGAAAACGCGAATCCTCCTCGCGAGCTTTTGGAATCCGTGTACGACCTGCTGGTCAAGCGACCTGAGGATCCCATCGAATTGACAGCAGACGAGATTCGAGAGCTTACGAACGCACCCGCCACAACAGAAGCCATCAACTCGTGCCTTCAGATCCTTGGCCGAACGACCGTGATGGAACGTCTTGAGATGTCCGGCGGCTTGGCCATGTTTCGAATCGATAACAAGCTGCCTACGCTGATTGATTTACTGCCCAAAGCAGCCAATGTTCAGCGCACTGTATTACGAGTCGTTGAGAAAGCAATTGGCGATCGACGCGAAGAACCAGTCTACATCCACCCAAGATGGCTTATGCAGCAGTTGCAAATGGACCGTGACGCTTTGAATCGGACTTTGCGGGAACTTTGCAAGCTGGACAGTTTTGAGTATCTGCCTCCGTTTCGCGGTCGTGCTATTCACTTTCGAAGACGTGACGTACCGTTTAGCGAACTCAAGATCGATCACGAAACGCTTGCTGCACGAAAGAAATCGGACTACGAAAAACTGGACCGAATGGTCTCTTATGCGCAGAGTAGATCGTGTCGGCAGCGAACCATCTTGGAGTATTTCGGTGACGCATCGGCTTCGAACTGCGGAATTTGCGACCGATGCCAAGGCAAAACCGGTTGGCCCAATATGCCCAAGGTGCAAGCTGCTCCCGCGATTGACAAAGCGATTGACAAAGCGATTGACAAGAATAGCAAATCGAAGGCGTCTGCGAACCTCCTTGCAAACGAGACGAAAACGTTATTGAGCTCGCCAAGTCAAATGGGTGTGAGCAAGACCGCCATCGCGGCTATTGCCACGACGCCACCATCTGCTTCGCCTCAAGATGCTATCAGTGCCAGCTCGAAAGCCACCACGGCACTTACGGTCCCGCAGACCGATACCACGCTGACATCGCTTTTGCCCAGCGAGGCCAAGCCGGCCTACGACCTGATTGTTACGATCCTCAAGGCGGTTGAACGCACTCATGGCTACCTGAGCAAAACGCTTTTGTCGCAACACCTATCTGGAGTCGAAAGCAAAGCGGTGCAGGGACTTCGTTTGCAAAGGCTCCCTGAGTTTGGAATCCTTAAAGATTGGAAAAAGTCGCACGCATCTGGATTTTTGGACCAGACGCTCGATGTTGGATTGCTCTGCCTTTCCGAATTGCGAGTTGGGAAACTGACTGTGTCCATTTCGGAAACAGGGAACGCGTGTATCGCAGGGACACAACCGATTCCTGGCCCGTTGATGCAGTATGTCAATCAGTGCATTGTGGCCGCTGACAAAATGGCTGAACAAGCAAATGAACGAGCAGCAACGGATAAACCCGCAACCGATAAAACCTCTGCGAGGAATGATGGGCTACCCGCAAGAGCCATTGCAGCGCCAGCGTTGACCTCTCCCAAGACGATACCTGAGAGTCGAAACATTCCCAGTTCGGCAGTTGCAACTCCGGTCCCTGTCAACGAAAACGCAACGCCATCCAGTGACGCGCTGGTTCGTCCGCTAGCGCATTTACCTCCCGCCGAAGCGACCGATGCAAGTTCCGGACGCGACGTCACGGCACCGATGATCGAGGATTGGCGATGGACTGTTCGACTGGTTGAGCATGGCTATCGACTTGGCGAGTGCGCACTCATTCGCGGCAAGACGCCTGACTCGATTCTCGAGGATTTGACAAAAGCACTTCAAGATGGAAAGCGGTTTACGATTGGGCAGTTGTTTGACCGGCGAACGCAAATTGCAGTGAAAGAACTGCGAGACCATTTTGACCGTGAAGCAAGTCCGCCGTCTATCTTTCAATCCTATCCATCCCTCTGGCGTTTCATCCAACGCTGGATTGAGATGGATTCAAGGTAATGGAAACCGCGATTGTTGATCACAAAATGCCTGTGGCGTAAAAGTCCTGACTCACTCTAGTGCTCTGCCCAACTTTATTTTAGGGTTGAGAGTAGAGCAATTGTCCCAATTGATCAGGAAAAAGATTTGGACAATTGTTCTACACTGATTTGCAACCCAATTTCTTAGGTTGGACAGCACCCTACGTTGGGCTGGGATAGATGCCGGCGACTGCGAATGCCGAGGTTGTGGTCCCATAGCAAACATCCAGAAAAACTTCGCTTCCATTCACGCGAATCGTGATTTGATCGCAAAGTAGCCCCGATGCGTGCCTCGAATGGTCGATGGTTCCTTCGAATGTTGCGTTCGTTAACCAGCCACGTTTCAACATTTGCACTTGGTTGCCATTGCCAGTCTTGGTCAGGATCAACGCCGATTTCGCTGGCAAACCGTTCCACGGTCTTCTCAAAAAACCAACGATCCTTTGGCTGTCCGCGGGCCATGACATGACTTTTCTGAGCAGAGGCAACAGCATGAGTTCCTTCATGTAGGCCATGTTACGCTTCACTCGAAAAAAGACCAAACAGCAGACTACCAGAATGCAGATATTCAAAGCGGTCGCCAAAAGCGGGCTATAAACGTAAATCGCCATCAGCGCTGCGCACAGGGACTTGTTCGTTAGTTCGAGCATCGCATCAATCGTTGGAAACGGAATCAACCAAACAAGCAATTCGATGAACAACTTGATCGTGTTCACGATCACAATGTTTAGGGCTGCCGCGACCGCAAACAACATATCGAGCGGCAAAGTTGCAATACCAGCAGTCATGACGACATGAGTTTGCGCGATATTCTCACTGTCGGGTATTTCAGCACTGCTCATGAACTTCATGGCTAAAAAAATGATGATGACAGAGTACATCTCCAATTTTTCGACAGCCATCGAAAAAGGTTTGCTGACCTTGGAGAATCTCGGCAGGCTTGTGCAAACTGTTAATACAAGCATTACCCAAAACAAGAGCGGGTTGTTGAGTGGGCTCGATTCACCGAACAGACTGCTTCGGCTTTGAAGCCAATCGGGTCCGTATGTGGCTGCACCGGACAAGCACGCTAAGCCAAAGAAAGGCGAGATCGCGATTGCGGAAAGGGGCCCTAACCATTCTTGCGTCGACACTTGCTGGGATAACCCCGAAGCCGCAGCGATGGCTGCGGTGCTATCGACTTGTGTTAACGAACGGGCTTGCAGGAGAACCATCGCAACCAACGCCGCAACCGTCCAACGCATCAGGACCACAGCTATCATTTTACTTGGCCCAGTCCATCAAGCCAACTTGAAATGTACCGTCGCTTTTCGCCTGGCCGCGCGCCATCATGGGTGTGTTGAATTGAAGTTCAATGTTGCCACTGGCATCGACAGCAATCAGTCCGCCCGAATCGGTTGGCAAAGTTGTTTGAATAGCAACTTTCACGGCCGCGTTGAGCGACTCGTTCAAGTACTCCATGCGAGACGAAACTGCGGATGCAATGTGGTGTTTGATGTAGAGTTCGCCAACGCCGGTGCAACTAACTGCGCAGGTTGCGTTCTTGGCATAGGTACCGGCTCCGATAATCGGCGAGTCGCCGACACGACCATATTTCTTCCCAAGCAGACCGCCGGTGCTAGTTGCGGCAGCTAGATTGCCCTGCTGATCGCGAACCACACACCCCACCGTTCCAAGATAGAACAATCGATCTTTGCCCATGTCATGGTCATTCTTGGATATTGCATTACTTTTGGCGGCTTGCTTTTGTTTCCACTTTTCCCAGCTCTCTGTTTGTTCGAGCGTCTTGAAATAGTCGAGTTTTTCGAGTGGCAACCCAATTTCCTTTGCGAAAAGATCCGCCGGTTCACCGCAGAGAAACACGTGCGGAGTTTTGTCTCGCACCGCGCGAGCCAATGCAATCGGGTTGCGAGGGCGTGTTACTCCAGCCACTGCACCACTGCTGAGATCGGATCCATCCATGATGCTGGCGTCCAAGGAGACTTCACCGACGCTATTGAGGACGGCACCGCGCCCGGCATTGAAATTGGGATTGTCCTCGAGCACTTGCACGACCGCTTGCACTACGTCAATGGCGGGAGCTGATTTCTCAAGCATCTCTTTGCCCTGCGACAAGGCCGCCTTTAAGCCGTTGATGCGGTCTTGGATTTGTTTGTCATTCCAACGTCCTGGCTCGCCGCCGGCGCCACCGTGGATCGCGATGGACCAAGTGGGTTTATTCTGCGTTAGTTTCCCAATTGGAATTTGCTGCGTCATCGTGCGATTGGTATGTGTGCTCTGGGGTGGAATCAAGTCATCGGATAGTGCAGAGTTGCAGACAACCGCGACGAATAATAGAAATGTTACTGGAGAGGCAACAGATACGGAAAACTTCATGGTACAGCTCTATCCTTAGTATCTAGCGATTTTCGGGTCAATTTCCAAGCTCCATTGGTCGATGCCGCCAGACATACTGGTGGCTTCCGGATGGCCATTCTGACGAAACCAATTGGCAACGCGGAGCGATCGGCCTCCGTGATGGCAATGGATGACAACCCGCTTGCCGTCGAGAGCCGCAAGCGCGTCAGCCGATGGAGGCCATTGCCCCATAGGCATCAAAATCGCAGTCGCAATCTTTGCAGTCTCGTACTCCCCTTGTTCGCGGCAATCGACCAATGCGATCGCTTGCCCGCTTTCGTCGGTTCCGGTTTGTATCCATCGATGGACGGATTGGATATCAATTTCGATACTGGACACAGATGCTCCTGGAGTGCAAAAGTTAGAACGGCTTTGAAGATGTGTTGAAGAAATCGTTTCTACATTACGATTAGACCGCACCTTTCAGCCGATGGCTAGTGCGTCGTTAGTTGCACGACGCTCCGCGTCGTGATTTCAAAGTACCCGTCACACTCCGTGTGACGTCCGCGTGACATCACACGGAGTGTGATGGGTACTTTCTTCGGATTCAAATATATCACAGCCTCTCCGTGCCGCGGGAATCACGACGCGGAGCGTCGTGCAACTAAGGCTTCACCCCAAAATTAAGAATAGATGATGCACTAACGTTCGCTGAAAAATGCCGAAAATCGTGTAAGATGCGACAATACGTACAGCCCAGTTCGAATATTCCCCCAGTGAATTGAGACGAAACATTAGCGACACAGCAAATAATCCATGGCACAACTCCGGATTAAACGATGCGGGCTTGGCTGCGATCGATGGATTGATGACCCTCGCATGCGAACCCGATCTTAAGGAGAGCTTAGTCGATCAACTGGTTCCGCTGTTCGATGGCTTCCCCAATCTAAAGCGTGGGCTTGTGCCGTTGCTGCGATTCATTGAAAACACGCGAAATCCCAAAAGTTTTTTGGTGTTTCTGGATCGGGATCGAGATGCGATGCCGACGTTGATGCAGATCCTTTCGGTCGATTCCAATGCCGTGAATTGGTTGATTGCGGATCCAGATAGTTTTGACTGGCTGCGGTTGAGCGCTGGACGGCCAGTGGACTCGGAGCACTTGAAGGATGTCTTAATCAGCGAAATCCATAACCTGGAGGACGAGGAGCAAATCCTGGCGAGCATGAGACGGTTTCGAAAGCGAGAAACATTGCGTGTTATTTGCTCCTTTTGTTTACAGGACATGCCTCCCAGCACCGTGGCTCAACAGCTGTCATGGATTGCCGATGCGGGTATCGCTGCCGCGTTGGTCACTGCGAATACAGAACGCAAAACAGAGCGACGATCTCGATCACAAAACTCAGGACCCGTATTGGACTTGTCCGATTCCCTTTGTGCGATTGGGCTAAGGGCATTGGGTGGCCAGGAGCTGGAGCTCGATGGCAAGTTGGAGATGGTCATTTTAACAGACTCCGAACAGTTTCCCGATGACTCTCGAGCGTCGTATGTTGCAGATGAACTGCAGCGGATTGCTCAGAGAGCGATAGCTATTTTGACCCATTCCAAGGGGGCGGGTTACTCAGTTGCGTTTCCTTACAATCCGGAAGGGAGTAGCCATGACGAAGTTTATGTACACGACTATCGAAGATGGATTCAAGCCATCGAGAATCATGGTCGAACTTGGCAGAGGCTGACACTGCTCAAGTCAAGGTTCTTGGCAGGAAATCCAAGCTTAGCGTCCAGGTTTTTAGAAGAGTTTCCAACTCTTGTGTATCGGCGCTATTTAACGCGAGCTGATATCGCAGGAATTGGCGCTCTGAAACGCAAAATCGATCGAGAGGGGCAAGCGATCGAATCGGCGGAATCAAATGGTCACAATGCGTCTATCGAACAGTTACTGAGGTACAAACGAGAAATCGAGTTCTTGACGCAGTTTTTGCAACTGATCAACGGTGGTGAACTGGCGGAGATTCGAGTTGCCAATACGATTCAAGCGATCGACGCGCTAGCCCAATCCAGTTGTCTCACTGAGCAGGAGCGATCGATTTTAGTTGCGGCCTATAATCGCTTTTCACAAACCGTGTTTGCGATGCAGATGCGAGACCCGTTTTCCTCCGGGTTGAGTGAACCAAACAGAACTGACGAAACATTGATGCTGCTCGCTGACCAGCCGTCTTGCCCAGTCGAGAATGCAAATGAGCTGCTCTTCGCAGACCTTGCGGATTCGTGGAGCAAAGTCAAGCAGATACGAAATCACATGCGAGGTGAGGTGTTTGCAGATGAGAATCAAGCGTCGGAGGAGACGGACCTCATTCTCGACCCCAATCCGAAACCAGAATGGATCGATGCCCTGCTGACCAAGTATCGCTTCAAGAGATCAAACGCAGCGTACCGATTTCTTATGGAGCTCTCTCAAGAAGAAGTGTCCATGCTTTCAACGCGACGTTGTCGGCATTTCTTGTCGAGCATCGCAACACAGCT
>Ga0105046_10012890_pt1 | contig 12958 bp, 7 predicted proteins | sample MAT03_FD_78385 | JGI IMG/M metagenome (GOLD analysis project Ga0105046, IMG submission 78385) | Freshwater microbial communities from Lake Fryxell liftoff mats and glacier meltwater in Antarctica - MAT-03 (megahit assembly) | ecosystem: Environmental > Aquatic > Freshwater > Ice > Liftoff... | reverse complement strand
TTGCCCCGCTGGAACCTAAATCCAGTGCGTCTACCAATTTCGCCACTCTCGCGTTAAGGGAAACGCGTCGTTCAGGCGAGGCGAACGGCGCGCGGGATTGGTGGGCTGCCAGGGACTCGAACCCCGAACCTACTGATTAAGAGTCAGCTGCTCTACCTTTGAGCTAGCAACCCGCATTATCGATCTGCAAGCCGCATCCATGTGCGCCTGCGAACCCGCTCACCAAGGCTCGATCAGCCGCGGCAAACAAACAAGGAAGCTGCCAGCCCATCCGCGGCTGACGCGCAACGCCATCCAAGCGCTGCCAAAAATTGGGGTGGATGACGGGGCTCGAACCCGCGACAACCGGAATCACAATCCGGGGCTCTACCAGCTGAGCTACAACCACCATTCAACGATTCAACTTATTGGTGCGCCCGACAGGAATCGAACCTGTAACCGCCGGCTTAGAAGGCCGGTGCTCTATCCGATTGAGCTACGGGCGCAAGTCCGCTTGAGCACAATCGTCAAAGCTGGTCGGGGTAGAGGGATTTGAACCCCCGACACCCTGCTCCCAAAGCAGGTGCGCTACCAGACTGCGCTATACCCCGGTTAACTCGATTCCTGACGACCTTGTCGCCGCATTGCTGCGCCGGCAAGCCGCAAAGTGTATAGAAGGAGGAAGGACAAGGTCAATGCAATAATGCAGACCGAAAGTGCGCTGGCACTTCTAATTTGGTGCGCCCGGAGAGATTCGAACTCCCGGCCTCATGGTTCGTAGCCATGCGCTCTATCCAACTGAGCTACGGGCGCTTTGCGAGCCGCGTATTAAAGCGAATCGGGGCGTTCGATGTCAATCGCCCAAACAGATATTTTTTAGTCGAGCAGCGCGACCGGATAACTACCCAGCACTTTGACCATGGCTGATGCCGGCCCCAGCTTGCCAAGCACCGCCTTGAGCTTGGGCTCCTCAATGTGACCTTCCACATCAATGAAAAACGCGTAGTCCCATTTGCCCTGGCGCGAGGGCCTAGACTCGATGCGGGTCATGCTGATGCCAGACTTGGCCAGTGGGTCGAGCAAATGGTAAAGCGCGCCCGGCTGGTCGCGCACCGTCAGCAGCAGTGACGTTTTGTCGCGCCCCGAGGCGCTCAGAATGTCGCGCCCGATCACCAGAAAACGGGTTGTGTTGTCGGCACGATCCTCAATGTGACGCGCAAGAACGTTCAGGCCATAAATTTCGGCGGCGTGTTCCCCAGCAATGGCGCCTGCATCTTCCGCATTGCGTGCCCGCCGAGCGGCTTCGGCGTTTGAACTGACCGCGATGCGCTCGGCTTTGGGCAGGTGCTTGCGCAACCACCCGCGGCACTGCGCCAGCGATTGTGCGTGCGAATAGACGCGCTCAATGCCCTTTAAATCCTGCGCTTTGCTCATAAAATTTTGGTTGACCTTGAGCTCAACCTCGCCTGCGATCTTGAGATCCGACGACAGGAACATATCAAGCGTGGAATTGACCGCGCCTTCGGTCGAATTCTCAACCGGCACCACGCCGAAATCGGCCACCGCGGTTTCTACTTCCTGAAACACCTCTTCAATTGTTGCCAGCGGCAAGCCTTTCACCGAGTGTCCAAAATGCTTGAGCACGGCGGATTGGGTAAAGGTTCCCTCCGGCCCCAGATAGGCAATCTTGAGCGGCTCTTGCTGGGCCAAACAGGCGCTCATGATTTCGCGAAAAACCCGCAGCAGCTCGGCGTTGCTCAAAGGCCCCGCGTTGCGCTCAATCACCATGCGCAAGACCTGGCTTTCGCGCTCGGGCCGGTAGTAATCGACCGCCGCCTTGAGCTTGCCCTTTGCAATTCCAACCTGGCGCGCAAATTGGGCGCGCTCGCTGATCAACGCCTGGATCTGGGTGTCGATCGCGTCGATGCGGGCGCGCACATCCGCGAGCTTGAACGGGGCCTTGGGCACGGTCTAAATCACGCGCACCGAAAGGATGCCGTCGATTTGCTCAATCGCGGCTTTGGTGGCGGCATCCACCGCGGTTTCCACGTCCAGCACGTTGTAGGCCACCTCACCGCGCGAGGCGTTTTGCATCTGCACGATGTTGAGCTTGGCATTGCCCAGCACCTGGCTGAGCTGCCCGATCATGTTCGGCTGATTGAGGTTGGCCACACACAGCCGCGCAGCGCCTTCGCGGGCGAGACGCAAATTGGGAAAATTCACCGAATTGGAAACGTTGCCGCGCTCCAAATAGTCGCGGACCTGATCGGCCACCATCATCGCGCAGTTTTCTTCCGCTTCTTCGGTTGACGCGCCCAGATGCGGCAGCGAAATTGCGCCTGGGTGACCGATCAAATGCGCGGTCGGGAAATCCGAAACGTAGCGGGCCAGCTTCTTTTGGTTGAGCGCATTGAGCAGTGCCTCTTCGTCAACTACCGCTTCGCGCGAGAAGTTCAGCAGCACGGCGCCGTGCTTCATCACGTGAAACGCCGATCGACCGATGATGCCGCGGGTCGCGTCGTTCAACGGCACGTGCACGCTCAAAAAATCTGAGTGGCTGAGCAGATCCTGCAGGCTGGCGGCTTTTTCAACGTCTGATGAAAGCTTCCAGGCGCCATCGATGGTCATATGCGGGTCGTAGCCCAGCACCCGCATGCCCAGGGCGCGCGCCGAGTTGGCAACCTGCACACCAATCGCACCCAAACCGATAACGCCCAGGGTTTTCTTTGGCAGCTCCACGCCGACGAAGTTTTTCTTGCCGTCTTCAATCGCTTTGTTGAGGTCCGGCGATTGTGGATCGAGGCCCGCGACAAAGGCGAGCGCATCCGGAATGTTGCGCGCCGCCAGCAAAATACCGGTCAGCACCAGCTCCTTGACCGCGTTTGCGTTTGCACCGGGGGTGTTGAATACCGGCACGCCGCGCTTGGAGTAAAGCGCAATCGGGATGTTGTTGGTGCCGGCGCCTGCGCGCCCAACCGCCTTGATCGACGCAGCAGGCTCATATTTGTGCAGGTCGAAGGAGCGCAGCAAGATGGCATCGGCGTCGCCTAAGTCTTTGCCTAGGCGATAGTGATCCAGCGGAAATCGGTCCAAGCCGGATTGCGCAATGTTGTTAAGCGTCAGAATTTTGTACATCGGGGTTTATCCGTTGCGGCGAGCGAACTCGGCCATGAATTGGGTTAAGGCATTGACGCCATCGATCGGCATCGCGTTGTAAATCGAGGCGCGCATGCCGCCGACATCGCGATGACCCGCAAGCGCCGACAGGCCTTCGGCTTCCGCCTCTTTGACGAACTTGGCATCCAGATCTGGGCTCGGCAAGCGGAAAATCACGTTCATCATCGAGCGCGCGGCTGGCGCAATTGGATTGCTGTAGAAGCCAGATTGATCAATAAATCCATACAGCGTGGATGCTTTGAGCCCGTTGCGCTCGGCCATCGCCGCCAAGCCGCCCTGCGCGAGCAGCCACTTGAAGACCAGGCCGGCGAAGTACCAGGAAAAAGTCGGCGGCGTGTTGAGCATCGACTCCGCCTCGGCATTGGCCCTGTAGCTAAAAATCGGGCTTAAATGCGCCGGCGCGCGCTCCAGCAAATCAGGCCGAATGATCAAGATCACCAGTCCCGACGGCCCGATGTTTTTCTGCGCACCCGCGTAGATCACCCCGTATTTTGAGACATCCAGAGGCCGCGACAGCAGCGTTGACGAAAGATCCGCAACCACCGGCGCATCGCCAAGCGCCGGCAGCTCGTGCATCTCGATGCCGCCAATGGTTTCATTCGGGGTCACATGCACGAATGCAGCATTTGCGCTGAGTTTGTAGCTGGCTGGATCGGGCAGCGACTCAAAGCGCGCGCTTTCTGAGCTGGCCGCAATGTTTACCCTGCACAGGTGTTTGGCATACGCGGCGGCCTTTTTGCCCCACGCACCGGTGATCACGTAATCGGCCGCTTGGTCGGGCGCCGCAATGTTCATCGGAATTTGCGCAAAATGCTGGGTCGCGCCGCCCTGCAGGAACAGCACCTTGTAGTCGCTGGGGACGTCAAGCAGCGCGCGCAGATCGGCTTCGGCCTGTTTGGCTGCCGCGATAAATGGCTTGCCGCGATGAGAAACCTCCATCACCGAGGCGCCGGTGCCGCCCCACTCCAGCATCTCATCGCGAACTTGCTGCAAAACAGCAAGCGGCAGCGCGGCGGGGCCTGCGCTGAAATTGAACAAACGTGTCAAGGGATTGCCTCTCGTTGGGAAGCGCCAGATGGCTTTTGGATGTTATGACGCAGCGCAACAGGAAGCAACGTACTCGCAGCGGTGCGCGCGATCGCTCAAGCCAAGCGATGGCGCAGGCGCGGTTTTAAAAAACGCTGCTCGAACTCTTCAGCTGGGATCGGGCGCGAGAACAGATAGCCCTGTGCCTGATCACAAGAAAGGGTGCTCAAGTAATCGAGCTGGCTCTGCGTCTCGACGCCCTCCGCGACCAGCTCCACGCCCAAATCGATCGCAAACTGGGCAATCGTGCGAACAATCGCGCGGTGGCGACGGTTGACGTCCAGATCGGCAATAAAGCTGCGATCAATCTTGAGCGTATCGAACGGCGCCAGGGAAAACGACACCAGCGACGAGTAACCGGTGCCAAAGTCGTCAACCACCAGCTTTACGCCGAGTTTTTTCAGCGCTTCGAGCACGCCCACGGTTTCGCCTTCGCGGTGCCGAAAAACGGTTTCAGTGACCTCCAGGCGCAACAGCCCCGGCGCAAAGTCGAGATCGGCCAGCGTGTGCGCCAGCTGCGAGACGAAATCGGGCTGCTGGAACTGCGAGTCGTCGATGTTGACCGCCATGCCGGCCGGCGCGAACTCAGCGTACGCTCGGATCCAGCGCTTAAGCTGCGTGCAGGCTTGCGAAAGAACCCACCAGTCGATCTTGACGATCAGCCCCGTCTCGTCGGCCACTTTGAGAAAACGATCTGGTCCGATCAAACCATGCACCGGGTGCTCCCAGCGCAGCAATGCCTCCACCGCGACCACCTCACGGGTCACCAGCGAGACAATGGGTTGATAGAAAACCCGCAGCTCGTCGCGGTCAATCGCTAAACGCAGCTCCGTTTCCAGCTGCTGGCGCAACACGGCGCGTTCGCGCATGGTGCTGTCGAACAGCGCCGTGGAGGCTTTTCCCTGCGCTTTCGCCTGATACAAGGCAACGTCTGCATCGCGCAAAATGTGCTCGGCGCTATCGGCGCTGTCGCTCGGAATCAAGGCGATGCCGATTGACGCCGATGAAAACACCAGGTGCTGACTCATTTGGAAACCCGGCCGAATCCCATCCAGCAGCGTCCGAGCCAGCGCTTTTGAAGCGGCTCCGTCCAGATCGTGCGCGAGCAAAATGAACTCATCGCCGCCGTAGCGCGAGACCAATGTTCCCGCGGGGCAAAGCGCTTTGATCCGCTGTGCAAAGTGGACCAATAGCTCGTCGCCCACCGCGTGGCCGAGACTGTCGTTGACCACTTTGAAGCCATCGAGATCGATCAGCAGCACGGCGCCGCAGCGGCGCTCTATCTTTTTCTGCAGGAACTCGTTCAGCGCAGTGGAAAAGCCAAAGCGGTTGAGCAGGCCGGTTAGCGCATCGTGCCGCGCTTGGTGGTCCACCTTGATCTCAGCGATGCGGCGCTCGGTGATGTCCTGCACACTGCCCTCGATACTGACCGCCACGCCGCTCGCGTCAGCAACTGCGCGCACGTTGCACAGGATCCAAATGCGTTTGCCGTCGCGCCTGACCAATTGCCGCTCAACATTGAAAATACGCCCCTCACTGCGCAGCCGACTTCGCGTTAGCTCGCGATCGACCGCGTTCGCATAAATGTCAGCGACGTTGCTGACGTTGGCCATGGCCAGCGCCGGCGACTCATAGCCAAGCAATTCGGCCAGCGCCTGATTGAGCTCAAGGATTTCGCCGCGGAAATTGGTTCGGAACATCCCGACCACCGCATCCATGAACAGCGCGCGATACTTGGCTTCGGCCTCTACCAGCAAGCGCTGCGCGAGCGCTTCTTGGGTCACATCGCGCATGGTTCCCGTCGAGGCGATCTCGCCTTCGTAGTCCACGGCGTCGGCGCGGATGGCAAAGCGTCGGATCGATTGGTCTTTGCACAGCAAGTCGATCTGATAGGTCTGGACCACACGCGAGCCTTTCTCGCGATCGAGCTTGCGCGCAAGCTGCTCATTGAACGAACTGGCAGCGACAAAAGCCATATAGCGCTGGCCCACCACCTCGTCCGGGCGATACCCGACCATGCCCGCAAACGCGGTATTGCAGAACTTGACGGTCCCATGTTGAATCAAAAACACGCCATCGCGCAGGTCTTCAACCAGCGCCCGGTAAAGCTGATTGGATTCGCGCACGCGGCGCTCTCGATCTACCAAGTCGGTGATATCAACCAGCGTTCCTTCGTAAAACAGCACGGCGCCGTCTTGGCTGTAAATCGCGCGTGCGTTTTCACTGGTCCAAAACTCGCGGCCGTCACCGCGGCGCATGTGCGCAACCTTGCCGGTGATGTGCCCCTGCTTAAACAGCTCTTGAGAGATGGCGCGACCAACCTCCTGATCCACATAGAGATGAGAAACCTGGCCCGATATCTCTGACATCATTTGATGGGTGGATGCGTAACCAAACATGCGCGCGAGCGCTGGGTTCACCGCCAGAAACCCCGCGTGGTCGGGCAGGCTGCGGTAAATGCCCTCCTGCGCATCGCGAAACAGGGAAAAGTAGCTGTCGAGCTCGACCTGCATGGCCTGCCAACGATCCGCATGCGCGAGCACGCTGTGGATCATCAAAAACGCACACGACTGACCATCGCGCTGATAAGGCTGGAGCAAGGCAACTCCACTGAAATGCGCACCTTGGGCGTCCACAACGCTCATCGGTTCACTGAACCGACTGTCGCTGTGAAGGAGCATTTCTTCCAAGACTCGGCGCTTTTGGTCGTCGCGGAAAAGCCCAAGGTTGATCAGCGATTCCCCGATCAGTGCCGCGCTCTCGCGTCCGACGAAGCGCGCAAACGCGTCGTTGAATTCCAGAATGCAGGCGTCTGGACGGCTGAGCAGGACAACCAGCGCGCGGTCCGAAAAGCCACTGGCGAAGCCGTCAAGGTCAGCCATTTGTATAAATCCCGGCAGCAGCGCCGTCTCGGCTAGCTGCGCAGATACCACACCAGCAGGCCCGATCCGATCGCAATGATGATGATCAGGGTGAACCACAGCCAATCCGGCATCTCAGTTACAAAATCGACGCGCGAGCTTTCGCTTATGCTGGCTGGCTCCAGCGCTGGCTGTGCGTTCAATGGCGGTGGCTGTTCGGTTTCGATGCGCCGCATCACGCCGGTGACGGACGGGTTTGCGATCGGCAAAGGCGTGACCGTCACCGGACGATAGCCCGGGGCCTCGACCAAAAAGCGCTCGCCGCCAATCACCACTTGATCATTGGGTTTGAGGACGACGGACTCAAACGGATGTCCGTTGACTTCGACGCCATCCCCAGCGCTTTGCGCGCGCAGGAAAATACCCTCCATGTCTAGCTCAAGCTTAGCGTGCAGCGCGCTTGCCTTTTCGGACGGGAGATCGACATCGCAGTCTGGATCGCTGCCAAAGGTCAGGGTTTCTTTGAGACGCGCAAAGCGCCCAGTCCAGTCCCCCGACAAGCCGCGCAAAATGACCCGCGGATAGGTGCCGCTGACGGCGAGCCTTGATTCGCCGCGGGCTGGAGGAACGTCGCGTTGGCCGTCGTTGCTTTTAAGCTGCACCACGATCGAACCAAACTCAATGCGATCACCCGCACGCAAGATGGCCAGCTCTGCGACCAAGTGACCGTTCACCCGCGTTGGCGCACCTTCCTTAGCCAAAACCGACAGCACCATCCCCCGCGGGTCGATCGAAAGCACCGCGTGCATTGCGCGAATATCGGGCGATTTGAGCGAGAGCGCGCAGGCAGGGTCCGAGCCGACAAGGAGCTCTCCTTGATCGAAACTGATCGGCTCGTAATCGCCGCTGGGAAAGGTCAGGCGCATGTCACATTCTACGTTGAGATGATTTTATTTTGACAGGATAAAGACGCAAACTTGACGATATTCACAGCTGCCAGCTGAAATCTAACAATACCCGTTTCGTGTGCTTTTGCAGGTCATCTCGGCGTTCGATGAATCCCGCTAGGCGCACGCTCATGGCCTCGTTGATCCCATAAGCGACCCACGGCATGTAACCGTGCAGGCGCGATTTGAACCACCACTCATCGTCGCCGAACGCGGCGACGACGGCGTCGCGCTGGATCCGTTCGATCGCGTAGCCAAACTCAAAGCCGCCTGGAAGCCGCCGATCGCCGAGCACCACACTCAAGCGCCCGCCTTCGTTTAAGTCATCGGCGCCGCTGTTATGAACGCCGTCTAGGTGCACCGTCAGTGGCCAATCGGCAACACGCGAGCGCAGGATCAGCTGCGCGTCGAACAGTCGAAAATCAGAGACCAATGCACCACGCACGACCCGATTGGTGCGGCCCAACTGCTGCTGCACCAGCGTTTCCAGATCCTCAAAACCGAGATAACTCAGCAGGAGCTCGCCTTCCACGCTGTTGCTTAGGCGGGTGCGCAAGCTGAGCTGCGCCGCGGCAATCCGCGAATCGTCGCCATACAGATGGTTGCCCGCAAAGTATCCGCCGGTTGCGCCAATCGTGAAGCCGCCGTCGGTTTCCCACTCGCCGCTAATAGCCGCTGCGATCGGGCGCAAATCGTGATCCCACAGCATCGGCGAAAGCGCAAGCGGCAGCGCGGTCTTGCCTACAATCGCCTGCAGCTCAGGGGTAAATTGCCAGGCAACATAGAGCTCGTCTAGCCCGGCAAAATCCGAGCGTTCGTTGTCGAGATTGCGGCGGTTGTCGCGGTTATCGTCGCTCCCGATGGATGCCCTGATCGCGGCACCAAACTCAAAGCCAGAGGCGTTCTCATAGCGGGCACCATAGCGCAGCCTGAGCTGCGCTCGATCGAAATCAGGCCGATTCGACGGCAGCCCACTGACCGAATCGTAGCGTGCGTGCAAATCGCCGAACAGGCTAAAGCCAGCAGCGCTTGATGCCGGATCGAATCCCTCGTCATTCGTTTGCGCGAGCAGCGGCTGCGCGCCCAAGGCGAGCAGCGCAAGCATCAGGCTCATCGACATCTTCATGACCAGTCCTCCCCAACGCTTCGTGAATTTGCGGTTTGAATTTTTGCCGAGAGTACGACAATCGCGACTGCGAGCGATAAAAACGGCCTAAGCGCGCAGTTCGCCGAGTGCAGCGCCGAGATCGCTGGCGCTCGCGTAGCGATCGTCGGCTTTCTTGTTTAGGCATTTAAGAATGATTTGTTCAAGCTCAGGCGGCACCTCCGGCCACAGCTCCGATGGCTTGATCGGCGGCAGCTGCATGTGCGCCACGTAGATCTCCATCGTGTTGTTGCCGGAAAAAGGCAGGTTGCCGCAAAACATTTCGCACATCATCACGCCAGTCGAATAGATATCGGTGCGCGCATCTACGCCTTGGCCACTGAACTGCTCTGGCGCTGCGTACAGCGGCGTACCGAGGAAAGTACCGTCGTCGGCCAGCTGGCTGCTATCGGTGCGGCGCAGCGAGCGCGCAATCCCAAAATCCATCAGCTTGGCATTGCCGCTTTGATCGAGGATGACGTTTTCTGGCTTGATGTCGCGATGCAGAACGCCGACTTCGTGCGCGGCGTTGAGGCCCGCGCAAAACTGCTTGGCCAATCGCAGCGCGGCTGAAAACGGCAGCCTGCCGCGCTGGGTCAGCAGATAGCGCATGGTCATCCCACGAACGTATTCCATGCTGATGAACGGCAGATGGTTGATCTCGCCAAAATCGAAGGTGCGGACCACGTTGGGGTGAGTAATGCGGCGCGCCAGTTTGATCTCGGTCTTGAGCGCTTCGAGCTGCTCTTTGTCGGCTGCGGTTGCCGCGCGCAGCATTTTTAGCGCGACAAAATCATCCAGATCAAGATCGCGCGCCTTGTAGACCACGCCCATTCCACCGGTGCCAAGCACGGCCTGTATTTCGTAGCGGCCACCAAAAAGGCTGCCTGGCACGGGCAAAGACTCGCTGTTGAAATCAGGCGCAGGCACACCCACCGTGGGCGCACCGACTGTGCTGGGAGCGGGTTCCGGCATGACCATCGCCGGCAGCTGGCTCGGCTTGAGCGCAAAAAAGCGTTTGCCGCTGACTGCGCCCTGCGCGACCGGAAGCGAGGCCTGCATGCCGCGAATGCGCTTGACCTTGTCTTCAAGCTGCGGCGCCAGAAAAACCAGACCGGGGCTTGCTTCTTCCAGCAGGCGCGAAACCATCAGGCCCGGAATACCCAGCGTCAGATAAACCGGGGTGCCGCCCAGATCATGCAAACCGCTAAGCACATCACCAAAGGCGAGCGCTGCGGCCGGCACGCGTGAACTTCCGCGTGCATCAGGCGGGGCAAATTCAATGAGAAGCTGGCCTAACGATTTGAGCGCCCGTTCGGCACCATCCTCACCCGCAAAACCTGTAATCAGACGAAGCCCCGCAACGCTTAACGTACGGCCACCGGCTAGCGCGAATAAGGTTTCTGCGCGGCGGATAACGCGGCCTAGTTCGGCCAATGCATCGCTGGCGGATAATTCCGGATTGAGCTTGGCGAAACTGCGGAATTCCACGCCGAGCAGAGTGAGCGCTTCGCGCCGTGCCGCGGGCAGCGGCGTCCGGTTTGACCGCACTTGGGCTAGGGGTTGCTGCGCGGGATCAGGCAAATAGCGCGAAAGGTCGTAGACGTAGCCTTCCATGTCTTTCTTTTCGCGAAGCTCGCTCATTAATGAGTTGAACGAGCGCGTCATCCTTCCAAGTTCGTCGGGGTTGTCAGACTTTAAACGCACCTGATAATCGCCCTTCGCGGCGGCATCGGCGGCGTCCGCCAACTGGCGCAGCGGCTTGAGGATCCCGCGCGAGAGCGAGTAAGAGAGTACCCAGGCAAGCAGCACTGCCAGCACGCCACCAATCAGCAGCGCGTTAAGTATTTGTCGAAAGCCCTTAAGTGCTTCATCCAGCGAAGTGAGCGCGAGTGAAGCGCCAACGACTTGCCCCGAGGCATCGGTTAGCGGCGTTAGGCGGCCAACATAGCGGTCTTGGCCCAGCTTGAGATCAAGCCGTTCGACCGTTTCGCCTTTCTGCCAACTCGCCATCGCTTCGGTGTCGGCTGTGAGCAGCGCGAGCAGGCGTTTGCCCACCTCAACGCTGGTGCTGGAAGCCGCCAGCACCACGCCTTTTGCGTCGGTGCTGAGGTAAACCACATCGGTGCCGCTGACCGTCTGGATGGATTGCGCCAGCGCGTCGTTGATGTTCAAACCAATGACCAAATAGCCCTGCACGTTGTCGCCTTCGACCAGCGGCGCGATCGCCACTTCAAACAGCGAGCCGTCGCTGCGCCAGATTCCGCTTGCCTCGCCTTCTTCCATGGCTTGAGCAACCAGCGAATCTGCAGCCATTGAGGTATCGACCGCTTCGCGCTCATCGGTTCGCGCCAGCACGTAGCCTTCTGCGTCGAGAACGATGGCGAGATCGAATCCAAGCGTTTGCTGGCGCTCATCAAGCTGATCGCGGATTGATGCCGTGTCGGTTTGCGCCTCGCCACCGAGGCCAAGATCACCCGAGGTCGCGCTGGTGATGTAGGAAACGAAATTGGGATCCCCCGCGAGGTTTTGGGTGATCAAACCAAGCTGGCGTGCGCGGGCGCGCTGGAACGCACTCTGTGCAGATTTGGCGCTCTCAAGCTTGGTCGCCACCGCTTCGTTGGCAACCTTATTGCCGCGCAAATTGGTGATCAACATCGCCAAACCAACCGACAGCGACACCAGAAACGCCGATGCGAGCAGCACCTTCCAGCCCAGAGAGAGATTGCGCAACATCAGTACCCCTGGTCGCGACTGCGACGGTAGCTTTGGCCAAATTTATTCTGGTGCGGCGGCAGGCGACGCACGGTCAGATCGATGGTGATTGACAACGCTGAAGCGTCAGCGGCCAGCGGCAGCACCAGCGCTTTGCGCGTTAGCCTGGCGCGCTCATGCCAAAGCAGAAGCTCACCTGCCCCGTCTGGCAGGCCATCGAGCGAGAAGCGACCGCTGGCGTCTGGGCGGGTGAAAAACGGCGTATCCAGCACCAGAATGTTTCCGACCATGCTGCGATGCACGTTGCAGAACACCTTGACCAGCCCTGGGCGCTCGAAGCGCTGCACAAAGGTTTCGCCCTGCCCATAAAGATTTCCATCAAAGCGACTGTCAGGCGACACCGAGAACGCATTGTGCAAAATGATGTCGTCATTCGGAAAACTAACCGAAGAGCCAACCGTAATTGGCAGCGCGCGCGGAACAAACTGCTTGCGGTACATCTGCATCTGATAGGGCGCGTCGGACGGTTTTATCGGCGAAGGTTTAGCCGGCCGAAAGTACACCACCGCCTCTTGCGCCGTTGCCGCGCGCATCGGCTTACCGTCGCTGGTTAAAGCGACTTGGCCTTGCAAAGAAGCCGCCTGCACAGGTGCGCAAAACGTCAAGCTACTGAGAACCAAGGCTGCCCATTTCGATTGCATCAAACCGTCCCCGCGGGTGATTTTGTCCGATCATAACAAAAGCCTTCCGGGCTTCACCCTGACCGCAGCGGGTGGACGGAACGGCCACGCCCCTTGGGCTCGATTGCAAACAATTGCCGACGCGCGCAGCCGCGCCCCTTTTGCGCGCAAACTCGCTGCTATGCTGACCGCTCACATTACTGCTGGAGACAGTTTCCATGAGTAGCTTGATTGAATCGCTGATGGGTTCACTGGATCAGCGCGCCATCGGCCAAATGGCCAACCAACTCGGCGCAAGCCCCAAGCAAACCGCAGGTGCGGTGCAGGCCGCGCTGCCGATGTTGCTGGGCATGCTTTCGCGCAACGCGC
>Ga0105046_10012889_pt1 | contig 12959 bp, 10 predicted proteins | sample MAT03_FD_78385 | JGI IMG/M metagenome (GOLD analysis project Ga0105046, IMG submission 78385) | Freshwater microbial communities from Lake Fryxell liftoff mats and glacier meltwater in Antarctica - MAT-03 (megahit assembly) | ecosystem: Environmental > Aquatic > Freshwater > Ice > Liftoff... | reverse complement strand
GCAGCAGCCGGTGCAGCAGCGGCAGCCGACGCGGGTGCAGCGGCAGCAGGGGCAGCAGGGGCAGCTGCGCCAGCCTTGGCTTCGGTGTCGATGGTGGCAATCAACTGTTCAGCCGCAACGGTGGCACCGTCGGCTTGAACGATGCTGGCCAACACGCCGGCCGCAGGGGCTGGCACTTCCAGCACGACCTTGTCGGTCTCGACCTCAATCAGGATTTCGTCAATCGCCACGGCGTCGCCGGGCTTCTTCTTCCAAGTCAGGAGCGTGGCCTCAGCCACGGATTCCGAGAGTTGCGGAACCTTCACTTCAACAATTGCCATGGTCTATCTCGATTTGGTTTTTTGATGTTCGCCGCGCAGGGCGGGCACCGCCGCCCGGACACGGGGGTGGTCTCACTTCGTGAGGACGAAGCCCTTGAGCTTGACGAAGGCTTGGTCGAGCAGCGCCTTCTGCTGCTCTTGGTGCAGGTGCGAGTACCCCACGGCTGGCGACGCGGAAGCTGGCCGCCCCGCATACCCCAGCTTCTGGCCTTCCAGCATGTTCTCGTGCACGTAGTGCTGCACGAAGAACCATGCACCCTGGTTCTGCGGTTCGTCCTGGCACCACACCACGTCGGTGGCGTTCGGGAAACGCTTCATCTCGGCGGCGAAAGCCTTGTGCGGGAACGGATAGAGCTGTTCGACGCGAACGATGGCCACATCCCAAGCCTTCTTCTCGTCGCGCTTCCTGATCAAGTCGTAGGCCACCTTGCCCGAACAGGCAATCACGCGCTTGACCTTGTCGCCTTCGATCTCGGTCCGCACGGGGCCGATGACGGTTCTGAAGTCGCATTTGGTGAAGTCGCTCAAGGGGCTGGTGGCATCCTTGGCACGCAGCAGGCTCTTCGGCGTGAAGATGATCAGCGGCTTGCGGAACTGGCGCACCATCTGCCGACGCAACAGGTGGAAGATCTGGCTGGCAGAGGTCGGCTGCACGATCTGCATGTTGTTGTCGGCTGCGAGTTGCATGAAGCGCTCAAGACGCGCGCTGCTGTGCTCTGGGCCTTGCCCTTCGTAGCCGTGCGGCAGCATCAGGGTCAAACCATTGACGCGACCCCACTTCACTTCGCCACTGGCGATGAACTGGTCGATCACGACCTGCGCGCCGTTCACGAAATCACCGAACTGCGCCTCCCAGATGGTCAGCGTGTTGGGCTCGGCACTGGCGTAGCCGTACTCGAATCCGAGCACCGCTTCTTCGGACAGCAAAGAGTCGATCACGGTGTACGGGGCTTGCCCGTCGGCCACGTTCTGCAGGGGCACGTAGGTGCCTGTATCCCACTTTTCGCGGTTCTGGTCATGCAACACGGCATGTCGGTGCGTGAAAGTGCCGCGGCCGCAGTCTTCACCTGACAGCCGCACGGCATAGCCAGAGGCCACGAGCGACGCGTAAGCCAGCGTCTCACCCATGCCCCAGTCGACGTTGATCTCGCCGCGACCCATCGCCGCACGATCGGCCAGCACCTTCTCGACCAGCGGGTGGACCTTGAAGCTGCTCGGGATGGTGGTCAGTCGCTCTGACAAACGCTTGATCTCGGCCAAAGGCAAGGCGGTGTCTGCGGCATCGGTCCACTTCTTGCCAAGGAAGGGTGTCCAGTCGACCGCGTACTTGCTCTTGAAGTTGGTCAGCACCGGGTCAGCGGTGTGTCGGCCTTCATCCATTGCAGACCGGAAGGCTTTCACCATGTCGTCAGGGCCGGTGGCGGGCAATACGCCTTGCGCCACAAGCTTCTCGCCATACAACCTGCGTGTGCCAGGGTGCTTGGCGATGACCTTGTACATCAGCGGCTGCGTCAGCGACGGTGTGTCCTGCTCGTTGTGACCCAGCTTGCGGAAGCAGATGATGTCAACGACCACGTCCTTCTTGAACTGCTGGCGGTAGTCCATGGCCAGTTGCGTGCTCCAGACGACTGCCTCGGGGTCGTCGCCGTTCACGTGCAACACCGGCGCTTCGATCATCTTGACCACGTCGGTGCAGTACAGCGTGCTGCGCGTATCACGCGGGTCGCTGGTGGTGAAACCGATCTGGTTGTTGACCACCAAATGCATGGTGCCACCGGTGTAGTATCCACGCGTTTGCGCCAGGGCCAGCGTTTCCATCACGACGCCTTGACCAGCGAAAGCGGCGTCGCCGTGCACCAGAACCGGCAACACCTGCGCGCCAGTCTTGTCGCCTCGGCGGTCCATGCGCGCCTTGACCGAGCCTTCGACGACGGGGTTGACGATCTCCAGGTGGCTGGGGTTGAAGGCCAAACTCAGGTGAACCGGGCCGCCAGGTGTCGTGATGTCGCTGGAGAAGCCTTGGTGGTACTTCACATCGCCTGAAGGCAACTGTTCAGGCGCGGTGTGATCGAATTCGGCGAACAGGTCGGCTGGCATCTTGCCCAACGTGTTCACCAGCACGTTCAGCCTCCCGCGGTGGGCCATGCCGATGACGATTTCCTGCACGCCGTTGGCACCCGCGTGCTGCACCACCTCGTCCATGCTGGCGATGAAGCTTTCGCCACCTTCCAGGCTGAAACGCTTCTGGCCGACGTACTTGGTGTGCAGATAGCGTTCCAGGCCTTCGCTGGCCGTCAGGCGGTCCAGGATGTGGATCTTCTGGGCGGTCGTGAAGGTGGGCTTGCTGCGGCGTGATTCCAGGCGCTCTTGCCACCAGCGCTTTTCCACCGGGTCGGTGCAGTGCATGAACTCGGCACCGATCGTGCCGCAGTAGGTCTCGCGCAGCGCCTGCACGATTTCTCGCAAGCTAATGTTCTCGGCTTTGCCGAAATAGGTGTTGCCGGCCGAGAACGTGATGTCCATATCCGACTCGGTCAAGTCGTAGAACGTCGGCTCGAGTTCGGGAATCTTCGGGCGCTCGGTGCGCTTGAGCGGATCGAGATCGGCCCAGCGGCTGCCGAGAAATCGATAGGCTGCGATCAAGCTTTGCACGTGCACTTGCTTGCGGGCCACCGCGAGATCGGCTTCACTGGCCTTCAGAGCGAAGGCGTTGGCCTTGGCGCGCTGGGCAAAGCTCTCGACCACGGGCGCATGGGCCACGTCGCGGGCGTCGCTGCCGTCGCTGGCGGGTACGTGCTGAAGGTTGTCGAAGTAGGTGCGCCAGTTCTCGGGCACGCTACCAGGGTTGTTGAGATAGGACTCGTACAACTCTTCGACGTAAGGGGCGTTGCCCCCGAACAGGTACGAATTCGACCTGGATTGCTGCATCATCTTTCGCTCACCTTTCGCACCGGGTTTTCCGGCGCTCTGATGGGTTGATCAACCTTCCGCGGCCCCGGCTGCACCGGTTGGCGGACTAGCGACCCGCCTTGCTTCAGTTAGCGCTTCAGCAAGGGGACGGGAAGGACCACTACTTCTTGGATGGGGGACTCTATCACTGGCACCTGACCCCAAGCTGGCAAGAAATGGGCATTCAAAGCCCGCTAGATCAGGCGAACGCCACGCACCGCGGCACCCAGACTGCGGGGCTATGCCAACGAGCAGCCCGCACAGGGTCATCCTGATTCACCCCGATGCCCCCGCCAAACCAAGCGAAGGCGCGGCTTGCAATGGCTGCGGCGTGTGCTGCGCTGCCGAGCCTTGTCCGCTGGGCGTTCTCCTGAGCCGACGCGTGAGCGGCCCTTGCAAGGTGCTGATGTGGGACGCTGAAAACACGCGTTACACCTGCGGCGCGCTCAGCGCACCGGGCATCTGGCTGCGCTGGCTGCCCAGCGCGCTGGCCCGGCGGCTGGTGGTCCGATGGATTGCTGCCAGCCGAGGCTGCGACTCCGACCTGGAAGCAGCCTGATCGCTGCACATCAGAGTTTCCCGCGCTGGTGCAATCGGCTTGTGGCTCTAGGATTGCAGCTTTCGCCTACTGGAGTCCCGATGACCCTGAAGACCTTGCTGGCCAGCATCGCACTGGCTTTTTCGATAACCGCCGTGCCGCTGCACGCCCAGACTGTTCGTTGGGCTGCGCAGAACGACATCCTGACGATGGATCCGCATTCGCAGAACCACGCCACCACCAACACGGTGCTGGCGCACGCCTACGAAGGCCTGACGCGGTACGGCATCAACTACGAGATCGAGTCGGCACTGGCGACCAAGTGGACCTTTATCTCGCCAACGCAAGTTCGGTTCGATCTGCGCAAGGGCGTGAAGTTCCACGACGGCAGCCCCTTCACGGCCGACGATGTCCTGTTCAGCTTCAACCGCAGCAAGCAGCCGCAAGGCACGATGGCCATCTACGTGACGGGCATCAACGAGATGAAGAAGATCGACGACCACACCGTCGAGATGACTCTGGCCGGGCCCAGCCCGATCCTGCTGCGCAACCTGGTGAATTTCTTCATCATGAGCAAAAGCTGGGCCGAGAAGAACAAGACCATCAACGTCCAGGACTACAAGGCCAAAGAAGAGAACTTCGCATCGCGCAACGTCAACGGCACCGGCGGCTTCCGCATCACAGGCTGGCAGCCCGAGCAGCGCGTCAGCATGGTGAGCAACCCCGACTGGTGGGACAAGAGCGGCGGCAACGTCAAGGAAGTGTTCTACACCCCGATCAAGAGCGACCCCACCCGCGTGGCCGCCCTGCTGTCGGGCGACATCGACATGCTCACCGACATCCCGACCCAGGACGTGGCCCGGCTGCGCTCCGAGACCAAGCTGAAGGTGATGGAAGGGCCTGAAGTTCGCACCATCTTCCTAGTGATGGACCTGGGCAGCCCCGAGTTGAAGTACAGCAGTGTCAAGGGCAAGAACCCATTCGCCGACAAGCGTGTGCGTCAAGCCCTGAACATGACCATCGACCGCGAGGCCATCAAGCGAAACATCATGCGTGGGCTGTCGGTGCCGGCCGGCATTTTGGTGGCGCCGGGCGTGAACGGACACAGCCCGGAGCTGGATCAACCGGCCAAGGTGGATGTCGAAGGTGCCAAGAAGCTGCTGGCCGATGCTGGCTACCCTAGCGGATTTGAAGTGCGCTTGAGCTGCTCCAACAACCGCTACGTCAACGACGAAGAGGTCTGCCAGGCGATCGTGGCGATGTGGGCGCGCGCCGGTGTGAAGGCGCAGTTGGCGGCAGAGAACTTCGCCACCTTCAGCCAGAAGTTCCAGAACTTCGATGCCTCGCTGTACATGCTGGGCTGGGGCGTTGCCACCTACGACGCGCAGTACAGCATCCAGTCGCTGATCCGCACGCGAACGACGGGTGCCGACGGTAACTTCAACTTCGGCCGCATCAGCGATCCGGTCATCGACCGCTTGAACGACGCGATGAAGAGCGAGCCTGACGTGGCAAAGCGCAACGCCATGCTGAAGGAAGCGCTGGTGCGCATCAAGGACGAAGTGCTGGTGATCCCGCTGCACCACCAGGTTCGCCCTTGGGCCATGAAGACCAACGTGACCACGCAGCACCGCTCGAACGACAACCCGCACATGCGCTTCACCACGGTGAAGTAATCGCAATCGTTGTCGGAAACTGAAAAGGGCCCCGCGGGGCCCTTTTTCTCTTCCTGATGCCGATCTCATTCAGCCGGTCGCTTCGCTCACCCGAGCTGCGCCGTGCGCGATGCGACGCGCTGCTGCGCCACGGCGAACTCGCGCTTCAGGCGCGCGACCAGCTCGCCAGCAGGCAGCACCGACTTCACTGCACCGATGCCCTGCCCACAACCCCAGATGTCCTTCCACGCCTTGGACTTGCTGCCTTCGCCGCCGCCAAAATTCATCTTCGTGGGATCGCTTTCCGGCAAGTTGTCAGGGTCCATGCCGGCGCTGCGGACGCTGGGTTTCAGGTAGTTGCCGTGAACGCCGGTGAACAGGTTGCTGTAGACGATGTCGTCGCTGTTGCTGTCGACAATGCACTGCTTGTAGGCTTCTGAGGCACGAGCCTCTTCTGTCGCGATGAACGCCGAGCCGATGTAGGCGAAGTCAGCGCCCAAAGCTAGCGCAGCAAGCACCGAATCACCCGTGGACATCGAGCCGCTCAGCGCCACCGGGCCTTCGAACCATTCGCGAATCTCCTGCATCAACGCAAACGGACTCTTCACGCCCGCGTGGCCACCGGCACCGGCCGCCACCGCGATCAGCCCATCGGCGCCCTTTTCGATGGCCTTGTGGGCAAAGGCGTTGTCGATGATGTCGTGCAGCACCACCCCACCCCAGCTGTGCACGGCTAGGTTGATATCGGTGCGTGCGCCCAGGCTGGTGATGACGATGGGCACCTTGAACTTGGCGCAGACCTGCATGTCGTGTTCAAGGCGATCGTTGGTCTTGTGAACGATTTGGTTGATGGCATAAGGTGCCGACTGCTGCTCCGGGTGGGCCGCGTCCCAGGCCGCCAGGGTCTCGGTGATCTCGGCCAGCCAATCTTCCAGCTGCTCGGCTGGGCGGGCGTTCAAAGATGGCATCGAACCGACGATGCCTGCCTTGCACTGCTCGATCACGAGCTTCGGATTGCTGATGATGAACAGCGGTGAGCCGATGACGGGGAACGGCACACGTTGAAGAACTGCGGGCAAAGCCATTTAGAAAGCCTCGAGAGCCATTGCAGTGACGGATTCGGCGCCTTCGACGATGCTGTCGCGCAGGCCCGCCGCCTTGTTGAGGATGTGGTCGCCATAAAACCGCGCCGTGGCGATCTTGGCCCTCATGAATTCGACTTCCTGGCCTTCGGCCAACAAGTCTTCCGCGGACATCAGCGAACGCGCCATCTGCCAGCCGGCCATCACGGTGCCGGCCAGCATCAGGTAAGGCACGCTGCCCGCGAACACGGCATTCGGCTGCGCTTTGCTGTGCCCTGCGACGAAGCCCACCGCGTCGGTGAAGGCCCGTCGGCCGGCAGCCAGGCGCTTGGCCATCACGCGGCAGGCTTCGCTGTTGCGGGCTGCCAAGGCGGCTTCGGTGGTTTCGATCTGGGCAGCAATCGCCATGGCCACGCCACCCCCGTCGCGCGCGGTCTTGCGGCCCACCAGGTCGTTGGCCTGGATGGCGGTAGTGCCTTCGTAGATGCTCAGGATCTTGGCGTCGCGCAGGTACTGTGCGGCACCGGTTTCCTCGATGAAGCCCATGCCACCGTGGACCTGCACACCCAGGCTAGCCACATCCAGACTCATCTCGGTGGACAAGCCCTTCACCAGCGGCACCATGAACTCGTAGAAGGCTTGGTTTTCCTTGCGCACCGCTGCGTCGGGGTGCGCATGGGCGGCGTCGTAAGCCGCAGCAGCCACCAGAGCCATCGCGCGGCAGCCTTCTGTTTGGGCACGCATCGTCATCAGCATGCGGCGCACATCGGGGTGGTGAATGATGGCGCCGGGGCCCGCCAGCGAACCGTCCACCGGGCGGCTCTGCACACGGTCACGCGCGTACTGCACGGCTTTCTGATAAGCCCGTTCAGCCAGGGCGATGCCCTGCACGCCCACCGCAAAACGCGCCGCGTTCATCATGATGAACATGTATTCAAGACCGCGGTTTTCCTGGCCGATCAGTTGCGCCACCGCGCCACCGTTGTCGCCGTACTGCAGCACGGCGGTCGGGCTGGCCTTGATGCCCAGCTTGTGTTCGATGCTGACGCAGTGCACGTCGTTGCGATCACCTGGCGAGCCGTCCGTATTCAGCATGAACTTCGGGCACAGGAACAGCGAAATGCCCTTCACGCCCTCGGGAGCGCCCACCACGCGCGCCAGCACCAGGTGGACGATGTTGTCCGCCATGTCGTGTTCGCCGTACGTGATGTAGATCTTCGTGCCGAAAAGTTTGTAGGTGCCGTCAGCTTGCGGCTCGGCACGTGTGCGTACCAGGCTGAGGTCGCTGCCGGCCTGCGGCTCGGTCAGGTTCATGGTGCCGGTCCACGAGCCGTCCACCATCTTCGGGATGTAGGTCGCCTTCTGCGCGTCGGTTCCCGCAGTCATCAGGGCCTCGATGGCCCCGTCGGTCAGCAGCGGGCACAGCGCGAAACTGAGGTTGGCGCTGTTCACCATCTCGATGCACGCCGCACCGATCAACTTCGGCAGGTTCTGACCCCCGAAGTCCAACGGATGCTGCAGTCCCTGCCAGCCACCCTGCGCGAACTGCTGGAACGCCTGCTTGAAGCCGGGCGTGGTGGTGACCACACCACTTTTGAAGGACGAAGGCTGCTGGTCACCGATCCAGTTCAAGGGCGCAACCACGTCTTCGTTGAACTTGGCGCACTCTTCCAGCACGGCCGCCGCGGTGTCGTAGCCGGCATCTTCAAAACCGGGCAAGGAGGCGACGGCATCGATGCCGGCCAACTCCTTCATCACGAACAGCATGTCCTTTACCGGGGCGACGTAACTCATGACTTGGTCTCCAGATAGAAAAAGGGCGCCATTCAGGCGCCCTTCACAGAGGTTGAATCAAAGACTGTTGATGAGCTCGGGAACCGCCACGAAGAGGTCGGCCTCCAGGCCGTAGTCGGCCACGCTGAAGATGGGCGCTTCGGGGTCTTTGTTGATGGCCACGATCACCTTGCTGTCCTTCATGCCCGCCAAGTGCTGAATGGCACCGCTGATGCCGCAGGCCACGTACAGCTGCGGTGCAACGATCTTGCCGGTTTGACCCACCTGCCAGTCGTTGGGCGCATAGCCGGCATCCACGGCCGCGCGGCTGGCACCGAGCGCGGCACCCAGCTTGTCGGCCAGCGGTATCAGCACTTCATTGAACTTCTCGCTGCTGCCCAGCGCACGACCACCACTCACGATGATTTTGGCGGCGGTCAGTTCAGGGCGATCGCTCTTCGCGATCTCACTGCCCATGAATGTGGTCGACACCGAGGCCGCCACCGCAGTCAGTGCTTCAACAGCGGCCGCACCACCCGTTGCTGCGGCAGGATCGAAGCCGGTGGTGCGCACCGTGATCACCTTGATCGCGTCCAAGCTCTGAACCGTGGCAATGGCATTGCCAGCGTAGATCGGGCGCTCGAAGGTGTCGGCGCTGATGACTTTGGTGGCATCGCTGATCTGCGCCACGTCCAGCAGCGCGGCGACGCGAGGTGCCACGTTCTTGCCACTGGCCGTGGCGGGAAACAGGATGTGGCTGTAGCTCTTGGCCAGGCCCAGCACCTGGGCAGCAACCGTTTCGGCCAAGCCGTGATCAAGACCCGCATCGTCAGCGTGCAAGACCTTGCTGACGCCGACGATCTGCGCGGCTGCTGCAGCAGCGACCGAAGCACCCGCGCCGGCCACCAGCACGTGCACGTCGCCCCCACAAGCCAGGGCGGCGGTCACGGTGTTCAGCGTCGCGCCCTTGATGAACACGTTGTCGTGCTCGGCAATAACCAGTACAGCCATGTCAGATCACCTTCGCTTCGGTCTTGAGTTTGCTCACCAGCGTAGCCACGTCGGCCACCTTGATGCCCGCACCGCGCTTGGGCGGCTCGCTGACATTCAAGGTCTTGATGCGTGGCGTCACGTCCACACCCAAGTCAGCTGGCTTCACCACATCCAGCGTCTTCTTCTTGGCCTTCATGATGTTCGGCAGCGTCACGTACCGCGGCTCGTTCAGGCGCAAGTCGGTGGTGATGACGGCCGGCAGCGTCAGCTTCAACGTCTCAAGGCCTCCATCGACTTCCCGGGTGACGCTGACATGGCCATCGGCCACTTCCACCTTCGAGGCAAAGGTGGCTTGCGGCCAGGATGTCAGCGCAGCCAGCATCTGACCGGTCTGGTTGCAGTCGTCGTCGATGGCCTGCTTGCCCAAAATGACGAGGCCCGGTTGTTCCTTGTCGACCAGGGCTTTCAACAACTTGGCCACGGCCAAGGGCTGCAGCTCGTCGGCGCATTCGACCAAGATGGCACGGTCGGCACCGATGGCCATCGCAGTGCGCAAGGTTTCCTGGCACTGGGCGACGCCGCAGCTGACCGCGACGATCTCGGTCACCACGCCCTTTTCTTTCAATCGCACGGCTTCTTCGATGGCGATTTCATCGAACGGGTTCATGCTCATCTTGACGTTGGCGATGTCCACGCCCGTGCCGTCGCTTTTGACGCGCACCTTGACGTTGTAATCGACCACCCGTTTAACGGGTACCAGCACCTTCATGAATATCGCTCCTGGGCTCGATTGACGTTTACGTTAACCAACTTATTTTAGAGTGCGCATTGACAAAATTCGCCCTGGGCGCCAAAGAAAATAGAACGATCATTCTAATTTGTCACTTTGGCAGTAGGAAACAAGTCTGCCGCTGCGAAAGATGCGCGGCAAATTTCGTGTGGCAGCACCGGCTGGTCCACACCCATCCGCTACCGCTCACAGCAAGGCCGCGTTGCTGTTGCGAGCAATTTGTGGCGCCGGAAAGATGAGTCTCAACCACATCAACATGTCCGAGCGGCGTATTTACAGCCGGAACCCGTTCGGCACCGAAGCGAGACTCGTGCTGCCAGATGGGCCAAGCTGGCTTGCCCGCACCTTGGATATCGGCGTGGGCGGGGCGGCCGTCGTGACAGATGTCAATCTTCCGATCGGCACAGCGTTGGCGATTCACATGAACTTGCCGGCGCGCCCCAAGGGGACTGCCCCTTTTTAAGCAACCGCCACCGTCGCGAACACGATCTTGGTGTCGCGCGACGGCGGATTCCGGATTGGGTTGCAGTTCAGCCCATTGGAGCCACAGCTTCCTCGCTGTAATGAAGGACTGTCTGCCGTAAGGATACGGGGACATGACAAGAAAAAAGCCTCTAAGTGCTTGACTCACCTAGAGGCCTGAGCCTTCCTGCGCCGACCTGAAACCTTGTTTTGGTGCCCGGAACGGGACTTGAACCCGTATGCCCTTTTTAGAGGCGGCGGATTTTAAGTCCGCTGCGTATACCGATTTCGCCATCCGGGCGTGCAGAGGTCGGTGCCCGTGCGTGTCGATCCACGCCAGGGAATATAGCGGGGGTAGGGATCTTGCCGGGCGTTCGCAAGCTGGTCAACGCAGTGCGGTACGGCCGGTCTTGCTGACTCGGTGACCGCTCGACATGCCAGCGGGTAGCTGTCAGACCCTCACCGCGAGACTGCGGCCAACAAATGCTGCACTTCTGGGCTTTGGTCTTTAGCGGCTCTGCCGATACTGAAGTTGTGTAGCCTTTGAACGTCTTATCTATACCTTGTCATGAACACAGATTGGTCAGATAACGGAATGCCTGCCACTCAAGACGCAGGAGCGACCTCTTCGCTCTCAGGCAGCTTGCGCAGCAACCTGCGCGGCGGCGCTATGGCGGCGATGTGGGTGGCGGCTGCAAGCGCGGTTTGGACCGGGCAGCCGGTGTTGGCGGCCTGCTTCTGGCTAGGTGTTGCGCTGACCGCAGCCTACCCCTTGCTGCGCAAACGGCTGCGGACCCCGCCGCACACCGCCGGTGGCCTGGGGGTAACGACCGAACCGATGCCGGCCGAGGCCACCGCCGCGCTCATGCAGCGACTGAACGAGGCCGCCCGCACCTGGACCACCCACCTCGCCACGGCCCAGACCGAGATGCACGAGGCCACGGCCAAACTCTTGCAGGGCTTCGATGAAATCCTGACGCAGCTCGACACCATCGTTGCTGCGCCTGAACAGGCGGCAGCCGGTGGTGTCGATGCACGCAGCGCCGTGCTCGAAGAATGTGAGTCGCAGCTGCGCGGGCTGATCGACAACTTCCACGGCTTCGTGCGCTCGCGAGAAGACATGATGGGTTCGGTGCGCACCTTGTCTGGGGCGTCATCCGGCCTGCGCGACATGGCCGAGGACGTCGCCAAGCTGGCACGCCAGACCAACTTGCTGTCGATCAACGCCGCCATCGAAGCGGCGCGCGCCGGCCCCAGCGGGCGCGGCTTCGCCGTCGTCGCCACCGAAGTGCGCCGCCTGTCGGCCGAGTCGGGCGACACCGGCCGGCGCATCAGCGAGCGCGTCAACGAGTTCGGCGCGCACATGCAGACCGCGCTGACCCAGGCCGCCGAGCACACCGAAGCCGACGCGCAGGTGATCCACGAGTCCGAAGCGACGATTCACCGCGTCGTCGGCCAGGTTGACCAAGCCGTGACCGAGCTGAACCAGCGCGCCGCCGAGCTGGGGCAGCGCGGCCAGATCGTGCGGGTGCAGGTCGAGCAATTGATGATGGCTTTCCAGTTCCAGGACCGCGTCCACCAGATCGTTGACCAAGTCAACAGCTCCATCCACTCGGCCGTGGCCTGCTTGCAGCAAGCGCTGCCCACCGGTCAAACGCCGCAGGCCGAAGCCTGGCGCACGCTGCTCAGCGCCGGCTACTCCACGCAAGAACAACGCGCCGTGCTGGCGGGTGCGGGTGCGCGTGCGCGTGCGGGTGCCGCAACCCCGGCCATCGCGCCACGCGACGCCACGGGCACCCGCACCGAAACGACTTTTTTCTAACCTCGGGCAACCGACCCATCCCATGGCAAAAACCATCCTGATCGTTGACGACTCGAGCTCGCTGCGCACCGTTGTGCGCATGGCGCTGGTGCGCGCCGGGTACGAGGTGATCGAAGCCGGCGACGGCAAGGAAGGCCTGAAGGCGCTGGAAACCGCGGCCAAGGTTCACCTCATCGTCAGCGACGTGAACATGCCGAACATGGACGGCATCACCTTCGTGAGCCAGGTCAAGAAGCACCCGCGCCTGAAGTTCGTGCCCGTGATCATGCTGACCACCGAAAACCAGGACTCGAAGATGCAGGAAGGCCGCCTCGCCGGTGCCAAGGCCTGGATCGTCAAGCCCTTCAACCCACCGCAATTGCTCGACGCGGTGTCGAAGTTGATCCTGCCCTGACCCGTACGGATACCAGGACCAGGACCAGGACAAGGACAAGGAGCTCGCATGGCCAAGCGTTCCAAGAAATCCACCGTTCCGCCCGCCGCTACCCCGCTGGTGTTGCCGCAGGAACTGACGATCTACACCGTGGGCGAATTGCACCCGCAGTGGCTGGCGTGGCTGGCGCAGGCCGCCGAAG
>Ga0105046_10012887_pt1 | contig 12961 bp, 9 predicted proteins | sample MAT03_FD_78385 | JGI IMG/M metagenome (GOLD analysis project Ga0105046, IMG submission 78385) | Freshwater microbial communities from Lake Fryxell liftoff mats and glacier meltwater in Antarctica - MAT-03 (megahit assembly) | ecosystem: Environmental > Aquatic > Freshwater > Ice > Liftoff... | reverse complement strand
GCTGCTGATGCTCGTCGCGGGCGCGCCCGCTTGGGCCCAGGCCGGCGCACCCCCGGCGATTGTGACCCCCGCGCCGCAGATCTTCTCAACCCAGCAGCTCGCGGCGGAGGTCTGGTCTCGGGCCAAGGCCAATGACCTTGACGGCGTGCTGCGTCTTGGCGCGTCGATCCCCGCTGATGCCGCGGACCCCAGCGTTGCCGAACTCTCCAAAGCCTTTGCCCAGCTCAAAAACAACCTGGCCAAGCGCGAGGCCGACCGTGCGACCCAAGAGGCCAAGGTCAGCAAGAAGCTTGAGGAACTGCTGGCCAAAGACCGCACGCCGTTGACGCTCAGCAACGCGCTGAAGGAGGCCGTGGAGCTGCACATGCTCGCTGCGCCTGGGCTGAAGGACGGCGTGCTCGCCAGCCCGCTGGTGATGTCGGCGATCGAGCAGTCGGCCGTCGCGGCCCGCCAAGCTGAGGACGCCGGGCAGTGGCTGATGGCCAACGAGCTGTTCGGGCGTTTGAACCTGCTTCTCGAAGAGCAGGCAACCTACAAGCACGACGCGCGCCGGCTCTCTGACCGCCTGACCATGCTGCGCTTCTACAACCCCAAGCGCTTCTACGACCTGCGCAACGAGCGCCAGCTCATGGACGACAAGAAGCCGCTGCCGGCTTACAACCCCTCTGGCGAGGACCCCTTCGCGAAGCTCCGCGGGATCACCCGCGCGGGCATCGTGCAGGCCATTGATCTTGCCGCCGAGCGGCACGTCGAGCGTCGCAAAACGTCCGAGATGATCATCGGCGGGCTGTCGAGCATCAAGACGATGCTGACGACCCACGACCTTGACAACGTGTTTCCTGAGCTGAAGAACGACGCCGCCCTGGCCCGCGTGATGGGTGCCATCGACGCCAAGGTTGAGGAGATGCGCAACCCCGCCCAGCAGCCCACCAGCGGCAAGGTTGACCTGCTGCTGGCCGACCTGACGGCCCTGACTCGCTCGGCGCTCAAGCTGCCCGACGAGGCCGTGCTGCACGAGTTTGGTGCCGGGGCCTTTGACCGCCTCGACGAGTTCAGCGAGATCATCTGGCCCGACCAGGTCGCGCGGTTCCGCCGCATGACCATGGGCTCGTTCATCGGCGTAGGCGTGCAGATCCAGTTCGACGAAGAGTCGCAGTTGATCAAGGTCGTCCAGCCGCTCGAAGGCACCCCGGCGCAGAAGGCCGGCGTGATGGCCGGTGACTTCATCAAGAAGATCAACGAAGAGTCCGCCGTCGGCATGTCGCTGGACCAGGCGATCGAAAAGATTACCGGTCGCGCTGGCACTCCGGTGCGCCTGACCCTTGAGCGTGAGGCCAAAGAGGTCATCTTCGACCTGATCCGCGCCCGCATCCCGATCCGCACGGCCAAGGGCTGGAAGCGGACCGGCCCCAGCGATACCGACTGGAACTGGTACGTCGACCCCAGCCAGGGCATCGGCTATGTGCGGCTCTCGGGCTTCAATGACAACACCACGCGCGAGCTGCACGCGGCGATCCGGGCCATGGGTCCGCGCTTGCAGGGGTTGATCCTGGACCTGCGGTTCAACCCCGGAGGGCTGCTCAACGAGGCGGTAACCGTCTCGAACACGTTCATCCCCGAGGGCAAGATCGTCTATACCGAATCAGCCGGGGGCGTGCGTGAGCAGACTGAAGAGGCCGACCCTGACGCGCAGTTTGTCAAAAACATCCCGGTGATCGCGCTGGTCAACGAGGGCTCGGCCTCGGCCAGCGAGATCGTCTCGGGCGCGCTGCGCCATTACGGACGCAACAACTCCATCCAGGCGCTTGTGCTTGGCTGGCGGTCCTTCGGCAAGGGCTCGGTCCAGAACGTCCGCCAGCTTCGCAGCGCCGCCGATCGCCCCATGGAGATGAAGCTGACGACGCAGTACTACCACCTGCCCGGCGGCGAGCTGATCCACCGGCGCGAGGGCGCCAAGACCTGGGGCGTGGAGCCGTCGCTGTCAGTAGAGATGCTGCCCAAGCAGACCTCCGACTCGCTGACGCTGCGGATTGACGCCGACACCCCGCCCGAGGGCCGTATCGCCCGCAAGCCCATCGACGGCGAGGCGCCCCTGGGCGAGCCTGAGCCCGATCGGCTTATCACCGAAGGCTTTGACCTGCAGCTTGAGGCGGCCGTGCTGCTGCTGAAGGCCCAGAGCGTCGGCAAGCGCCCGAACGTGACGCTCCAGCCCCGCCAAACCACCGGCGGCTAACCCCAGCGAGGTGACGTGACTTTCGGAGGGCGGGTGTTCCAACCCGCCTTCTGACCTTCGTCTTCCGGGGGACCGGCTTTCGACCGGCCTTTTGGCTGCACGCGCGACCCTCAGCGCTCGTCGCTCGTCGCTCGTCGCTTGTGGGTGACCAAGCCCCACTGCCGGCCCGCTCAACCGCCAACCTCAGCCCGAAGCTGCGCCAGCAGCGCCTTCTCATCCTCAGTCTGCGGCGTGGACTTTACCTCCGCCAGCACCGCCTTGGCTCGCGCCGGCTGCGCCAGGTACCGCGCGCACGTCAGCGCCAGCATCAGCCGCACGCGCAACGCACCGGCGTCGGTCGCGTGGGCCGCCAGGAACGTCTCGTACGCGTCGGCGGCCTGCGCATGCCGACCAAGGGCGAACAGCGCGTTGGCCAGCTCTTGCTGCGGCTTGGGCGTCAGTGACGCCGCGGCCTTGGGGCCCCCCGCGCGCTCCAGCACCGGCACCATCGCCGCCTCGGCGCGCGCCCAGTCGTTCACGCTGACGGCCCGGGCCAGCTCCATGCGAGCGGCAGACAGTTCGTCGGCAGCGCTCGCGCGACCGGCGCGGGCGGTCGTGGGTGCCACGCCCTCGCCCCGTCGCTGTGAAAGCTCGGCAGCGGCGCGAAACTCAGCCCGGCGCTTGGCCCGTTTGGCCATGCTGAACAGGTCGTACATCTCGGGCTTGAGCACGCCGCTGGCCAGGAGCCCCGCGCTCACGCCCATGCCCAGCAAGTAGCCGCCGATGTGCGCCAGCGTCGCGACGTTGCCGGTCATGCCCAGCCCGGTCATGACCACGTCCTTGGCGACGGCGAAGGCGATGAACCACCACGCCGGGATCTGCGTGACCCCGATCAAGATGAAGAAGTAGAAGATCCGGACCAGCGTGTGCGGGAAGAGCACGATGTACGCGCCGGTGATCGCGGCAATCGCCCCCGATGCGCCGATCACGCCCGCGCGCTCAAAGACCACGTGCAGCCCTGCCGCCGCCGCCCCGCCCGCCAAGAACAGCGCCAAGAAGCCGATGCGTCCGAGGCGGTCCTCAACGTTGGGCCCGAAGATCGCCAGGATCAGCAGGTTACCCGCCAGGTGCATGAGCCCCGCGTGCAGATAGGTGTACGTCAGAAACGTGTACCAAACAGGGCTCTCACCCGCGACCGCCAAGGCCCGCGTGATGCCCGCGGCCTGCCTGGGGTCAAGCCGGGCCACGCCCGCGAGCGCCACGTACGCCAGCGCAATGCTGATGCCCAGCGTCCAAGTCAGGATCGGGGTGCGTTTCAGCGGCCTGTCGGTGCCCAGCGGGATGATCACGCCCGATGGTAGAGGCCCGCCGACGCTGCCCGGCCCGGCCCGCGCCTTTGCCCGGATGGACGGATGGTTCTACAGTCGGCTCCCGCCCGGTTGCCGCTCTTTGTTCAACCCCCGGCCCACCCGCCACGGCTTATGCCTGAGCTTCAAGGAACCCCGCATGTCAGCGCCCGCCGCCGCCAACAACGCGCCCCAAAACCCCGCCCAAGCCCCCGCGCAAAGCCCCGCGCAGAGCTGGAAGAAGGGGCTTGAGGACGTGATCGCAACCGACACCAAGCTGTCGTACATCGACGGCGAGAAGGGCGTGCTGGAATACTGCGGGATCCCCATCGGCCAGCTCGCCGAGCACAGCACCTTTGAAGAGACCGTCTACCTGCTGTGGAACCAGCGCCTGCCTAAGAAGCTTGAGCTGGAGGCGTTCAGCGCCGAGCTTCGCAAGCGCTACGAGCTGCCCGCGGGCATGGAGCAGCGGCTGCTGGCCCTGCCGCGTGATGCCAAGCCCATGCACATGATCCGCACGATGGTCTCGGCGCTCTCGATGCACGATGTGAACCCCGACGCGGCCGACCCCGCCAGCCTGCGGTCCAAGGCGCTGAGCATCCTGGCCCGCGTCCCCACGCTGCTCGCCTACTTCCATCGTTACCGCAGCGGGATGCCGCTGGTCCGGCCCGATGTGACGCTGCCGGTGGGCGAGAACTTCCTGTACATGCTCAACGGCGAGCGCCCCAAGCCCAGCATGGCCAAGGCGATGGACGTTTGCCTGGTGCTGCACGCCGACCACGGGCTCAACAACAGCACCTTCAGCGCGCGGTGCGTAGTCAGCACCCAGAGCGACATGTACAGCGCGGTGACGGCGGCGATCGGCAGCCTCAAGGGCCCGCTGCACGGGGGCGCCAACGAGGGCGTGATGGTCATGCTCGCTGAGATCTCAAGCGTTGACGCCGTCGAGAAGTATGTGCTCGAGAAGCTGGCCCGCAAGGACAAGGTGATGGGCTTTGGACACCGGATCTACAAGGCCTACGACCCACGGGCCACGCACTTGCAGGTGCTGGCCAAGCAGCTCGCGTACGACACTGGCAACGCCGCGCTGTACGAGAAGAGCAAGCGGATCGAGGAGGTCATGAACACCGCCGTGGCGGCCAAGGGAATCTACCCCAACGTCGACTTCTACAGCGCCACCACGTACCACTGCATCGGACTACCGCTTGATTTGTTCACGCCGGTGTTCGTCATCGCGCGCATGGGCGGTTGGGCCGGGCACGTGATCGAGCAGCTCGGCGACAACCGCCTCTACCGCCCCGACGCGGACTACCGCGGGGCGCACAACATCGCGTACACCCCGATCGCCGGGCGCTAACGCCATGAACACCATGCCCACACTCGCCGCTGAGCTGGCCGCGTACCTCGCAGGGGCCGATGCGCCCGCTCGCGGCATCGCCGGGCTCAGCAACGAAGAACTCACGCGTTCGCCCGCGACAACCGCCAGCAGCGGCGCGAACCTCGGCCGCTGGAGCGTTCATCAGGTCATCGTTCACCTGTGGCACTCAGACCTTGCCGCCACGCACCGGCTCACGCGCATTGCCGCCGAGGACGTCCCGCTGCTGATCGCCTACGACGAGACGGCCTTCACCACTGCGCTGGACTATCACGCCGTCGACGTTCACGACGCCTGCACGCTCGTTGCCATCAACCGCCGGCACACGCACCAGCTTTTGCGCGGCCTGCCCGAGACTGCCGCGACACGCGCCGGCGTGCACAACCAGCGCGGGCTTGTCACGCTGTCGGGCATGCTGCGGCTGTACGTCCAGCACGTTGACCATCACATGGCGTTTATCGCCGCCAAGCGCACCGCGATGGGCAAGCCGATGTGAACTGTCATGGGCTTCTGCCTGGCGTGCTGCAGGATTCCATCGCGCATTCCGGCCTTCTGGAGGGCCGTTCCCAACCCCGGCCAGAGGGCCGAAGGCCCGAACCATCACCGCCCATCACTCCGAGCCTCCATCTGCTTTACCAGCGCGCTTGCCAGTGCGGGCACGAGCGTGGCCTTGACGTCCGCCATGCTCGGGCACGCCGCGCCAAGCCGCTGTTTCAGGCTCGTTACCTCGCGGCCCGCCAGCCCGCACGGCACAATCAAATCAAAGAACGAAAGGTCAGTGCTCACGTTCAGCGCCAGCCCGTGCAGAGTCACCCAGCGGCTCACGCGCACGCCCATCGCGCACAGCTTGGCGCTGGCGACTTCACCGGTCGGCACCGTCCAGACGCCCGTCGCGCCCGCGTCACGCTGCGACGCCACACCCATCGCGCCGCACGCGCCGATGACCGCGGCCTCAAGCAGCCGCATGTAGTCGTGCAGGCGCAGGTGCAGGCGGTTGAGGTCGACAATCGGGTAGACCACAAGCTGCCCCGGGCCGTGGTAGGTGATGTCGCCGCCGCGGTCGGTTTCATGCACCGTGACGCCCATGCTCGCCAGCAGCTCTGCCGAGGCCAGCAGGTGCGCGCCCGCGCCGGGCCGGCGTGAAACCGTGATCACCGGCGGGTGCTCAACCAGCAGAAGCTCGCCAATGAGGACACCACTGGACGCACCCGGCGCTTCGCCCTCGGCCCCCCGCGCCGCCAGCACGCGCGCGTGCGACCTGTGCTGCTGCTTGATCGCGTCTGGGTAAGGCATCACGCCAAGGTCACGCACCACCAAGCTCGCGCCGGGCGCAAGCTCGAACGCGCCCCCAGGCCCGGACTGCCCCAACGTGCCCTGGAGGCTCGCCGCCTCGGTCGCCGGCGGCTTGTGTTTGCTTGCCTCGCTCACAGCCCGAGAGGATACGGCCTGAAGGTGGTATCCTGCCGTCATGCCCGATCGACAGATCCACCCCTCCGCCGTGCTCAGCCCTGAGGTCAAGCTTGGTGAGGGTGTCAAGATCGGCCCCGGTTGCGTGCTGACTGGCAGCGTCGAGCTGGGCGACCACGTAGAGCTGATCGCCATGGTCTATCTCCAGGGGCCCGTCAAGATCGGTGCCCGCACACGCCTTTGGCCCGGCGCGTGCGTCGGGGCCGACCCGCAAGATTACAAGGTCAAGCCCGGCTTCGCGACCCCCGGGGTCGTCATCGGCGAAGACTGCCTGATCCGCGAGCACGTCACGATCCACAGCGCCACCAAGCCCGAAGCCCCAACGCGCCTGGGTAACCGCGTCTTCATGATGGCCGCCAGCCACGTCGGGCATGACGGGCACGTTCACGACGATGTCGTGCTGGTCAACAACGTTCTGCTCGCCGGGCACGTAGAGGTGTTTGAAAAAGCGACCATCGGTGGCAGCACGGCCGTCCACCAGTTCTGCCGCATCGGTCGCCAGGCCTTCCTGTCCGGCCTTTGCGCCATCGCCACTGACGTCCCGCCATACGGCGTGACGGTCAACCGCAACAACCTCGTGAGCATCAACATGGTCGGGATGCGCCGCGGCGGCGTCTCGCGCGAGCACGTAACCCTCGCACGCCGCGCCTTCCGCGAAGTCTTCCGCCGCAACCTGCCCAGGCCCGCGATGATCGAGACCCTCGCTCGCTTGGACCAAGAGGCCGGCGGGTGCGTTCCGATCCGCCAGATGCTCGAGTTCGTCCAAACCGCCAAACGCCCGATCTGCCCATACCGCGGGAACCCGCGCATCACCGGCGAGAGCGGCGCCGATTGAAATTGCTCTTGCCTCTTGCCTCTTGCCTCTTGCCTCTTGCCTCTTGCCTCGCGTGGGGCAGGATTCCATCCTGCCCGAACCAGCTCTGTATCATGCATTCTGGCCGTCCGCCGCCGCCGACCACCATAACCCCGCACACACCCGCACACACCCGCACGAATCTGCTCAAGGACGTCATGGACGACGCCTCGCACACCCCGCCACCGCTCGCGCTGAGCCCATCGCTCGCAACGAGCCCACCGCTCGCGCTGCGCCAACAGTCGCCACGGGTGGCCGCGGTGTCCGCGCCTGCCATTTGGCCCGGCCTGTTCACGTCCGAGCCCACGGCACGCTGGGCCCGCCTCTGCGTGCTGGGCTCAGGCTCTCGCGGCAACTGCAGCGTGCTTGAGGTTGGCCTCGCCGCTGGCAGCACAACGCGCGTCCTGATTGACCTTGGCCTCTCGCCGCGCGTGACGCGCGAGGCTCTGCATGCCGCCGGGATCAGCCTTGAGCAGATCGATGGCGCGCTGCTGACGCACATGGACGCCGACCACTGTCACCAGGGGTGGTCCACGGGCCTGCCCCGCCACGCCGAGGTCTTCGTCCACCGCCGGCACATCGGGCGGGCCAATCACTGCGGGCTCAATGCCGGACGCCTGCACGCCTTCGACGGCGCGCTGGTGACGCGCCACGGCGTGGTCGTCCGCCCTCACCTGACCCTCCATGACCGCCTCGGCTGCGCGGTCTTTCGATTCGAGCTGCCCGGCCTGGGCAGCGTGGGCTACGCCACCGATCTAGGCCGCGTGACCACCGAGGTCGTGGACCACTTGCGCGGCGTAGATGTGCTGGCTATCGAGAGCAACTACTGCCCTGACGCTCAGGCCGCCAGCGATAGGCCCGACTTCCTCAAGCGCCGCATCACCGGCGGGCGCGGGCACCTCTCTAACGCCGAGTCGCTCCAGGCCATCGAGGCCATCGCCCCGCGCAGGCACGTCGTTCTGCTGCACCTCTCGCGTGACTGCAACGACCCGCAGTTGGTCGCCGCGTTGCACGAGGGCAGCGACTACAGCCTGACCATCGCCACCCAGCACACGCCGACGCGCTGGGTCCGCCTCGGGCGCACGCCTGACGCAGCACCCACGCCGGGCTCCCCTCTCGCGCTGCCCATCGCCATGCCCGTAGTTGTGATGGCCGCTGCCGCCCGGACCAGCGCGGGTATGCTCGGGGTGTCGTGACCCCCAGCACCCCCACCCCTCCCAGTACTCCCGACGCGCCTCCGCCGCCCGGCACAACTGGCCGTCGCAAGCCCGCGCTGCTGTTTATCTTCTTTACCGTCGTGCTCGAGGTCCTGGGCTTTGGGCTGCTGATCCCCGTGGCCCCATCGCTGGTCCAGGGCCTGCTGACCTTCGCCCCCGGCACACCGCCCGCCGAGCAAGTCGCCCAGGCCACTTGGTGGTTCGGCATGCTGTTGAGCACCTACTACGCGATGATGTTTCTCTTCGCGCCGTTTATGGGCGCGCTCTCTGACATCGTCGGCCGCAGGCCCGTCATCCTCATCTCGCTGCTCGGCTCGGGCGTTGACTACTTCGTACAGGCCTTTGCGCCCACGCTCTGGGTGCTGTTTCTCGCGCGCGGGTTCAACGGCCTGACAGGTGCCAGCTTTACCGTCTGCCAGGCCTATGTCGCTGACGTCACCGAGCCGTCAAAACGCGCCGGCGCTTTCGGCCTCATCGGGGCCGCCTTCGGCATCGGATTCGTCCTGGGCCCGCTCATGGGCGGCTACCTCGGTGATCCCAAGAACGTGATCCCGCTGCTCGGCCCGGGCAATGTCCACTACCCCTTCATCGCCGCCGGCGTGCTCACAATCATCAACTGGTGCTACGGGCTCATTGTCCTGCCTGAAAGCCTCCCACGTGAACGCCGCGCCAAGTCTATCGACTGGCGTAAGGCGAACCCCATCGGCATGCTCCCGCGCTTGGCAAGCTACCCGCTGGTGCTCAACCTCGCCCTCGCGCTCTTGCTGCTCAACCTGGCCATGTTCGGCCTGCACAGCACCTGGGCCAAGTACACCGAGCTGCGCTACGGGTGGGACCCCCAGGCCATCGGGCTCTCGCTCTTTGCCGTTGGCCTCGGGGCCGCGATCGTCCAAGGCGGGCTCACGCGACGGATCGTCCCGGCTCTGGGCGAGCCGCGCAGCTTTCTGCTGGGCGTGCTCGTGGGCGCGATGGCCTATGTGGGGTACGCGCTTTCGACCGCCGGGTGGATGATCTACGCGACTGTCGCCGTCGCCAGTATTGGCGGGCTCGCGCAGCCCGCGGGCCAGTCGATCATCACCCGCACCGTGCGCGTTGATGAGCAAGGTGCGGTCCAGGGCGCGCTGACGAGCCTGACCTCGCTGGCGGGCATCGTGGGCCCGTTGATTGCCACCAACGCCTTCCACGCCTTCAACGGGCCGCAGGCTTGGCAACCACTGGGACTGAGCCTGCCCGGGGGGCACTTCTTGATCGCCGCCGCCCTCGCCACTGGCGGGCTCCTGCTGGCTTGGCGGGCACTTGCGCGCTACTGGAAGCCCCAATCTTGAAGTTCCCGTAAGTTTTCGCCCCTCCCCCCGCATGATTCTGGTCACAATCTGGGCCGCCGCGCGGTTTCGCTCTTGCGTGAGCCCCGCGGGTGTGGTAGCCTTGCGGTGCCGTGACGTTCGCGGCACGCCTCCGATTCCCGCGCCTTACCGCGTGGCCCGGCGGCTCTTGTTCTCGCCCTGCCCGTGCCCTTGCTGGAGCCTGCGCTATTTCTCGATTCCCTGCCCGTTCCGGTTCTGGTGGCCCGCCTCAGCGGACCCGCATCAACCACTTCATCAGGATCACGCCCATCCGCCTCATCGGCGCGGGCGGGGAGCAGATCGGCGTCGTCGAGACGGCGCAGGCGCTCCGCATGGCCGAGGAGCTCGGCCTCGACCTGGTTGAAATCTCGCCCGAGGCGCGACCGCCCGTGTGCAAGATCATGGACCACGGGAAGTTCAAGTACGATCAGTCAAAGTCCAAGAAGACCTCCAGCAGCAAGGGCAACGAGCTCAAAGAGGTCCGCCTCGGACGCTCCATCAAGATCGACCCGCATGACGTCGAGATCCGCGTCAAGCAAGCCCGCAAGTTCCTCATCGCCGGGCACAAGGTCATGATCACCCAGCGCTTCCGCGGGCGTGAGATGGCCCACCGCGACCTCGGCATACAGCGCCTCCGCGGCATCGCTGACAAGCTCGCCGAGGTCGGCAAGCTCGAGAGCGCGCCGCGCTGGAATGGCCCCAGCGCGAGCATCCTCTTTGCGCCAGACAAGGCCAAGATCGACGCCGTCAAACGCATCGAGGCCCGCGCACGCCAGCTCGCCGAGGACGAAGCACGCCGCCTGGGCAAGAAGCTTCCGCTGCCCGAGCCTGAGCCGGAAGAGCCCGAGGACCTCGACGACGACCTGGACGATGATGACGATGACCTCGACGGGGTCGAGGGTGTTGACGGCCCCGAAGCAACCGAAGCCACCAGCGCGCCTCAGGCCGCCGATGCATCGGCCAAGCCCGAGGCGTCAGGCCCGGCTCATCAGGACGACAACCAGGCCAAGGCGTAACTGTCGCTTACAACTTAAGGTCTTCGAAGGGCGGGTTTTCTAACCCGCCTTTTCTTTACTTCGTGCCTCCAAAGTAAGGCGCGGGTTTCCGATGGCCCGGTGGACATCAGGCTTGAAAACGCGGCGGCCAGAGCGAGAGTTTACTTCTTGCGGGCGATGGCCTTGTGGACCTCTTCGATGAGTCGTTCGGCCTGGAAGGGCTTGAACAGGACGCACGAGAGGCCCTCTTGGCTGGCGCGGACGATGGAGTGGTGCGGGTCGTAGCCGAAGCCGGTCATCAGGATCACCGGCAGGTCGATGTTGATGCGTTTGGCGGCGGCAAAGATCTCGTAGCCGGTCTTGTCGGGCAGGCGGATGTCGCTGACGAGCAGGTCGAAGTGCCTTGGGTTGGACGTCGGGGTTGATGAGCCCGCGCGTTCATCGCCTGCGCGGGCGGCGGAGGACAGCCCGCCGCCGGTGAGCGCCGCGATGGCGGAGGTGGCGTCCTCACAGACAACGACCTCGGCCCCGCGGGCGGAGAGGACGTCACGGACCACTTGGCGGATGCGCGGCTCATCGTCGGCAACCAGGATTCTTTTGCCGGCCATGACGGGGTCGAGCGTGACGTCTGACAGGGCCTTCTCTGCGCCCAAAACGGTCTGCGGGCCGCTGGTGACGTCCTTGACGCGCTGCTTGAGGCTTTCGAGGTCTTTGGCGAGGCGCTCAACGTTGCGGGCAAGGGCCTGCGGGTCTGCGCCCTGAATGAGCTTGAGGCGGTTGACGTCGGCGGTCAGCTCGGCGATGGGCTGGGCGAGCTCGTCCTCGACGGTGTGCCCGACGGTCTGGCCCGTCTCGACACGCTCGACGACAAGAAGATCAAGGATGTGCAGGGCGAGTGCGACGTGGGTGGCGAACATCTCGGCGTACTGGCGGTCTTCGTCGCTGAACGCGGCCGGGCGGAGGCTCTCGACGTTGAAGACGCCGATCACGCGGTCGTTGAGGCGGAGCGGGACGGTGAGGCTTGAGCGGGCACCTTCGACGCCGACGACATAGCGGGCGTCGGTGGTGGTATCAAGGCAGACGTACGAGCGTCCGGTGGCGGCGACGAAGCCGGAGATGCCGTTGCCCTCGGCGCGGGCGTAGAGCTCGACTTCCATCGCGGCGCTGGGGAGGCCCTTGCTCATCACCAGCTCGAGCTTGCTGGTGCGGCGTTCGATCAGCCTGATGGCGAAGTGGTCAAACGAGAGCAGCTCGTGGGCGATGCGGATGATCTTCTGCTCGAGGACGCGGAGGCGTTCGCCGGTGTGGAGGGTGCGGATGGTCTCGGCGTCGATGCGGACCAGCTCGCTGCCGGCGCGTTCGATGGCGGCCAGCTTGGTGCGTCGCTGGCGTTGCGCCGAGACGTCGGAGACCACGCCCGCGACGGCGCGGAGCACGCGGGTCCCGCGCATGCTGGGGGCGTCTTCGAACAGCGGCGAAACGAGGACTTCGAGGAAGACGTGCTCGTCGGCGCCGGGGACCTCGACGCGGCGCGAGCGCTCGGGGCGCGAGAGGCCCATGGCGGCGGGGTCTGTCATGGCGCGGACGGCCTGGCGGCAGGCTTTGGCGACGCGGGCCTGCGTCTCAGGCTGGTAGCGCAGGAAGCGCTCGTTGCACCACAGGACGCGCCCGTCAAGGTCGGCCAGCAACGCGCCGTCGCCCAACGCGCTGAGCAGGTCGCCCTCGCGCTGGCGGCCGAGGTCTTTGGCGAGCGCGTGCAGGTGCGCGGCCTCGATGACCACTCGGTCGAACCGCGCGGTCTCGAGCATGACGTTCATGGAATCGGGGGTGCAACAGGTAACATCAGCGATGGCCGCGAGCGAGGCGGCAAGTTGGTCGGCGTTGGGATTGTTGCGGGAGTAGGCGGGGTGGTCGGGGCTGCGCGTTAGAGGCGGCGCGTGATGGTTCTTCCCGGCGGCTTCTATGGCCGCGGGCATGACTACCAGCACTTTGGGTCGCTGCTCTGGTGGCATCTGGCGGTTGCCGCGGTTGAGCATACGGGGGTGGTGGTGTTCGGGGTGGGGAGGCAGTGGAGTGGAGTGGCGTGCAGAAGGTTGGGGGTGTCGGGGGCGGTGGGGCTGTTTGGAGTATGCGGGGTGCGGGGGGTGAGGGGG
>Ga0105046_10012883_pt1 | contig 12963 bp, 7 predicted proteins | sample MAT03_FD_78385 | JGI IMG/M metagenome (GOLD analysis project Ga0105046, IMG submission 78385) | Freshwater microbial communities from Lake Fryxell liftoff mats and glacier meltwater in Antarctica - MAT-03 (megahit assembly) | ecosystem: Environmental > Aquatic > Freshwater > Ice > Liftoff... | reverse complement strand
GGTTGATTCGCCGTTATCTGGTTTTACAATAGTTCCAACCGGCGTTCCCGTAACCGGTTCCGTGTTAAAGGCTTCCAGCTGACTGCCGCACAGGCAAAGGAATACCATGATAAAAGCGTGCATGATGATTTTCATGACCTATTCGTATTAAAATTTCAGCGCCTACTCTCTGCGCTTTTCGGCCTCCGCGCCCGTACTCTGTTGAGGATTTTCCAGGTACCTCCTCCCTGCGGCCGCTGCCTTTGGCGCCTTAGGGCAGCTTTCGCAAGTGTTTGTTTGCCTACTCTCTGCGCTTTTCGGCCGTCGCGCCCGTACTCTTGGGTGGATTTTCCGGGGGACTCCAGTTTTCACCCAGCCGCCAGGGTAATCGGCAAAGGGGGATTAAAATGAAAGCCGGCATAAACCGGGCGAACTGTTTTTGGAGCCCATCCAGGCGGTGAGAAACGACACGACGCAGGTATACAGCGGAGTTTTCATGGTGATAAAGGAGTAAATGAAACGTGAAGTGGATTAAAACGTGTTTTGATTGACAAGACAAATGTAGGCGCCTTTTTCATGGCTGGTTTCGACAACAGCACCTGATTCCGGAGGGTTATTTTTGTGGGAATACGTGCTTTAATTTTACTTAATCAATTGATATATAAGGAGTTATTTGAAATTAAATTGGTCGCGGCCATTTCATTTATTTCAGATCGAAATGACCCCCCTTTGGCCCGGCAGATCATTTTGCCATAGTTGCCAACGCGACGCCGATAACGTCAAGTGAAAAAAATCAGGCGACACAGGGCACATTTTCCGGGGTCAAAACACATACTGTCATATTCAACACCGCACCATTTTTCACACAAATCCATCTTCAATATCATGACAATGATCAAAAATTTCTTTTCCACACTGTTCCTCCTTGGCATCGCCACCGTTTTCACCAGCAATCCCGTTTTGGCGCAATCTTCAGGCGGCACCGCCAATGATACCCAAGATTTTGTGGCTGGTGCCAAAGAAACCCATATCCTGATCGGCATGTTGCTGCCCGCAGTGCAAAAGGTGCGGGAGGCAGCAAGTCGCAGTAACAACCTGCAAGAGTTGGAATCCTTTACCAAACTTCAGAAAAGCCTGGATAAACTGGATGTACTGGCGGGAAAAGTAATCGCAGCAGGCCCGGGTATGAGCACAACGCAGCAGGCGGGTTTCCAAAGCCAACTGGACCGGATTTCAATAGATATGGGCACGGAAGGACCGGGCCGCGATTATGCAGAATGCACTAAAAATTGTAATAGGGCGGGGAAAGACACCTGGTGGGCAAAGGTATGTGACCTCGGTTGCGTGAAAGCACTACTGCCAAAATAGGGAGACTGACGGTGCGTTATTCCGTGGTTATCGGCAGGGCGCCTACCGTAATTTCCTGCCAGTTATTTTGCACAAAAAAGACCGCCCAGCGCATTCAGCGCGGGCGGTCAGGCATTTCCAGGGCAATTTAGCGCCGGCTACAACAGGATGTCGCCAGTGATGATGCTCCGCTTGCCGGGAGTGCCGGACGGAATTGAAAGGGGGATTAGGGATTGTGAAAGCATGGTTTGGTAAGTTATACAGGTGAAGTGAGTTGACCGGACAAAAGTGGGGGCGTTTTTCCGGCTGCTTATCGACAGAAAGCGCTGTTTTCGATAGGTATTTTTTAAAAATATATTAATTTATTATTTTTATAAATACTTAATAATCAATTATTTATATACGTATTATAAAAAATATTGCAGTCGCCAAGCAGGTTTTATGCTTCTTTAAATGCCTTGGGTCGGGCGGAATCATATTGAAAATCTGTAGTAAAAAGTAGTTTCTTCAATTTATAATGTAAGTAGCTGATAACCAATAAATTAATATAATATCATACTTACAGAGACGGTGAATGCGCTGGAGCCTGGCTGGGCATTTAAATTCTTTATCCGGCAAAACTTCCAAATAAAAGTGTTATATTTTATACTACGCAAATACCCCCATTTTTGATCTGTAATGTATTTGTTAACCAAAATAAAGCACGGCTATATGGTCAAGGAACTCAATGAATTGGTTTGGTATGTAGATAACTCCCTATGGCGCGAAGAAGCGCTGTTGGCCTTTCTTAGCCGCGACAAAAAGGAGCCCCGCGTTATTTATGCCTCGTTGCGCAAACACAATTTTCGTACCGATGCAGAGGCAGCCAATGGCATCGGTATCGGCCTGAGTTCCTTTAAAAAATACGGTAAAGTGTTGAAAAACTGCCTGCTTGATATGGTGCTTTTTTTCAATGATGAAAAGGCAAAAGCCGATTACCGGGTCAAGCACACCATTGGCAGTTACAAAAACAGCGCGATCGCCAAAACCCTCTTATCGCTCGGCTACCGTGCTGCGGGCCGGGAAGTTGCCGAACAACTACTCCGAAAAGGCCTCGAATTCGACTGTCCGGAATTTGTCGTCGAAGCCGCGCTCCTGCTAAAGGAATGTACCGCTCGTACGAACGGCAGTGCCGCTGATTTTGAACGCTGCGCGCACCTGCACCGGCAATACAAAGATTGGCTGGACCTGGAACACAGGGCCTTGGAGTACTACCAGCGCATTACACTTTTCAGCCAGAAAAAAGTGGGCGTGAGCGGGCATTCGCCGGACCGTACGGAATGCTACATCCGGGAATTAAAACCGTACGCGTTTAAAGTACCGTCATTCAAATTTCACCTGTGTTATTTTCTTATCCTGAACCATTATTGCCTGGAAACATTTGATTATCAAGGTCTTCTACAACGTTGCACCGAAGCGATCCTGTTTTTTCAAACAAAAAAATACCCGGTTTCCAACCCGCTTTCCATTTTTCAATATATGAAGGTGGTGGCCTGTACGTACCTGGGCCGTTATGAAGAAGGTCGTGTAGCGGCGGAGGCAAGTCTGCGTTTAGCAAGCGAGGGCGCCCCCAGTTATTTTAAGGCATTGGAGGCCTATCTATATTTAGCCGTGCATACCCGCAACTACGTTAAAGCATTCGAATTACACCAAATGGCGGTTACCCACAAACGGCTTCATGCGGTACCGGAAGCTCAGCAGGAGATATGGCGCATCCTCGGCGCGTATTGCTATATCCTCCATCGGCTCAGCGGAACGCCCTTGCCGGAAGGGTTTCCACTGTTCAAAAGCAGCCGTTTTTGTAATGAGGTTCCGCAAAGCGCCCAGGACAAAGACGGCCTGAACATCGCTGTGCTGATTGCGCACGTGTTGTTGCAGCTGATCGAAGGCAAGGATTTGGCATTGTGGGATCGCCTCTCAGCCCTGAGCAAATACCGGGAGCGGTACCTGCGCGACGACGCGTACCTGGCCCGTTCACAGGTTTTTATCAAAATTCTGCTCGTCATCGGCAAAGAAGGCTACCGGCGTGATGTTTTTCTACAAAAGGTGTCCGGACTGCTGGAAACACTGCGCAACTTGCCCTTACAAAGCACGAACCAGGCCCACGAGTTGGAAATTATTCCATTCGAACACTTAGTAGCGCTGATCGCGGGGCAGTTCGACAAACGCGGGCGCGGGCTGCGGGAAAATTCGGCTTCGTTTGCCGTGTTCTCGCCGATATAGAAGCACTGCTCACCCAACTTGATAACAATGGGCCCATTGTTATCAAGTTGGGGCAAAACGAATCAAGCCGCCCAACCTTTTCCCCTCAGCCTGCGTATTGAAAGTATTACCGCGTAGACCCAGCTCCAGCGGAGCGATCATGTTGGTAGCGATATGTCGGTAATAAAATAAATACAAGGTCAAGCAGCAAGATGCCCAGTGTGCGTATCTTTCGGCTGCCTACGAATTATTTCAAAACCATTACCAAACTTTATCATGCGTAAATTAGTACTTGCTTTCACAGCGCTCCTGGCAGGCGCCAACCTGCATGCCCAGTTGTTTATCGACAACAACTACACCATTGACCAGATGATCCACGGTTTTTTCGACAATTCCGGGGTCGCTATTTCCAACGTTACCTATACCGGCATCCCTTTGTCGCTCGGCTTTTTTGAAGGAAGCCAGTCGAACATCGGCATGAACGCCGGGTTGCTCATCACGTCCGGAGAAGCGACCAATGCCATCGGCCCGAACGACAGCGAAAGCATGGGTACTGCCATGAACATCGGCGGCTCTCCCTGGCTGGATGCCCTCATCCCCGGCTATGTAACCTTCGACGCGGCGGTCATTGAAATGGACGTGGTGCCCAATTCAGACACGCTTCTTTTCCGCTATGTATTCGGCTCGGAAGAGTATTTGGAGTTCGTCAACACCAATTTCAACGACCTGTTTGCCTTTCTGGTGGAAGGTCCGGGGCTTCCTCAGGGCGATTCCATTTGGGTGCAACCAGATACGACGATTTACCAGAACTGGGATTCCTGCTATGTCTGCATCGATACGATGATCGTCAATTCTGGCGTCAATTGTTATTACGATTCACTGAACATGCTGGATACCTGCATCGCCTGGTCGGATACCGCCTGGCAATGGTGCTATTTTGATCAAAACTGCACTCCGGGCGGCGATACGGTCACTTACCCCGGCTACTGGTATTACTCGCCCGGCGGCGTCAACATCGCTATGGTTCCCGGGACCAATTTACCCGTGGCGATCAATACGCTGAACCAATTCGTTAATACCCAGTATTTTATCGAAAACCCCGGCGGAACAAGCGTCCAATACGATGCCTTTACAACGCCGCTTTGGGCAAGTGTGCCCGTGCAGGCCGGTCAAACATACCATATTCGAATCGCCGTAGCCGACGCAGGCGATCCCGTTTTCGATTCCGGCGTGTTCCTCGGCATTGAAAGTATGGGCGCCGATTCCCTGTTGCCGGCCGTACCCGATTTCCTGGTCCAGGCGCCTAACGGTTCCACCACAGTTTCTTTCCAGAATACTTCCTTATGGGCCACCAAATACCATTGGGATTTCGGGGATGGTATCACAAGCGACGAGAAAAACCCGACCCACGACTATGCGCTGGCAGGCGTTTACAATGTGTCCCTCACCGTGCAGAATTGGTGTTCCACCAAAACCTACACCCAAGAAGTGCTCGCAGGCGTAAGCAGCACCACGGCAACGGCTTCCGATATCTTCCGGGTGCTGCCAAACCCCACGAACGGCGTATTCCGACTCGACCTGAAAAATGACGAGCGCGCGCAAACCCGCTTGTTCAGCCTCGACGGTCGTTTATTGCTGGATGATGAGCTGAACGACGGTGCCCGGGTAGATTTGAATACCTTCGGCAAAGGCATTTATTTGTTGCAGGTCGTCTCAAACGGACAAGTGTATTCGAGCAAAATTGTCAATCAATAAGAATAGAACAAGTTGAGTATTAGAACGCCGTGACCCTTAGTTGGTCGCGGCGTTTTTTTATGAAAGGAAAAAAGGAAGCAGGAAAAAGGTTCAGGATTTAATAATTCTTTCGTCCTTTATTCCTTCATCCTTTTTCATCCTTTCTCTTTTTATGATCCGTATTTTATTTGGCCTTCTTCTGCTCTTTATTTTCCAAACGGTTACGGCGCAGCGCAGCCTGTTTTTTCCCCGAAACCTGAAGCCCGCCTACGAAAAAGGTACGCGCAGCATGGACGGCAAACCGGGCCCGAATTATTGGCAAAACCGGGCTTCTTACCGCATAAATGCTTCGCTGGAGCCCAAAACACGCCTGCTCAGCGGCGAAGAGACCGTCACCTATTTCAATAATAGTCCGGATACGCTGAAAATTATCCGTTTCAAACTTGCCCACGACCGCTACCGCAAAGGCGCCTCCCGCATGGGCGACGTGACGCCCTCGGATGTGAGTGATGAAGGCGTCGTAATACACAGCCTTACCTATAACAGCCAGGCCGTTGCGGAAAACAACCGACGCAAAGTCAATACCTTTCTCGACGTACGCCTCGGCGCGACACCCTTGTTACCAAAAACAACGGCAACCCTGACCGTCAAATGGTCGTACGTGCTGCCGGCCGGCGAAGACGCCGCCCGCGAATGCGTCTGCGATTCTTCCACGTTTTTCGTGCCATACTGGTACCCGCAAATTGCCGTGTACGACGACCTCGGGGGCTGGGCCAACGCGCCTTACACCGGCTTGCAGGAATTCTACCACGAATTTGCCGACTACGACGTAACCTTCACGTTGCCAGAAGGTTACATGGTTTGGGCCTCCGGCGAACTGCAAAATGCCGCAGATTTGTTTACCGCTCCCGTTCTGGACAAATGGAACAAAGCCCATAGCTCCGCCGAAGTGATTTCCATCTGGACGGAATCGGATCTGAAAAAAGGCGGGGTGTTTAAACCAGCCGTCCAACAGGTATTCCACTTTAAATCGACCGATGTACCCGACTTTGCCTTTGCGGCCGGCGACCACTACAACTGGGACGCATCTTCGGTAGTCGTAGACGACAAAACCGGGCGGCGAAGCTTTGTCAGCGCGGCATACCATACGGATTCGAAGGACTATTACAAGGTAGCGCGCATTGCCGCCGACGGTATTCGCCTGATGAGTACCTGGCAGCCGGGATACCCATACCCGTACCCAAGTATGACCGTGTTCAACGGCAATGATGGAATGGAATACCCAATGATGTGCAACGACGCCAGCACAGGCGACCGGGACCCGACGAGTTTGACGGTACACGAGATTTCGCATACTTATTTCCCGTTTATGATGGGTATTAATGAGCAGGACTATGCGTGGATGGACGAAGGCTGGGCTTCTTTTTTCGATTATGTGCTCACGGATTCGCTCTCGGGTCGCAAATCGGGCAGTGTGCGCGGTTATGGTAATATTGCCGGAACCGACAACGACGTGCCGCCCATGGTGCGCTCGCGCAACCTGACGACAGCGTACCGGAATGCTTCCTACCAGCGCCCTCAGGCAGCTTATCTGATGTTGCTGGATCAACTGGGCTACGAAACATTCCATACCTGCATGACCGAATACATGAACCGCTGGAAAGGCAAACACCCTGCGCCTTTTGATTTTTTCAACACCTGGAATCAGGTGTCGGGCCAAAACCTGGATTGGTTCTGGAAACCCTGGTTTTTTGATTGGGGATACCCCGATCTGGGGATTCAGGGCGTACTGCGCGATGAAGCCGCCAATTGCCCGGTAGTGGTCGTGGAGCGCAACGGCAATCAGCCCGTGCCGATACACCTGGAACTGGAGTATTCGGATGGCGCAAAACAAACGTTCCATCAATCAGCCGACATCTGGCGCGACGGCAAAACCAGCGTCCGGATTAATTGCGCAGCCGGGAAAAAACTGAACAGTGTACTGCTCGGCAACAAGATCATTCCCGATACTGACCGGAAAAACAACGAGTGGAAAAATTAACCCTTAGGTCATACCTTTACCCCACCTAACCCGTTCATTCTGACCTATTAACCTTTCACAATAAAAATCAGTACGACATGCGAACGAATAATTTGCTGACCTATTTATTATATGCCCTTTTGTTAGGGCTCATCGCAGCAGCCGGTTTCAAAGCCTGCCAGATGAAAAAAGAAAAACAATTGTTAGCCGCAAAACAGGAAACGGAACTGCAACAAACACTTCGCGATATGGGGTATAAAACGGAGGATTCCACGGCTGCTGCAGGTAGTACATATGCCGGTGGCGACCCTGCGGTAAAAACAAATACGCCTGCTACCGAGACCAGTAAAGATGGAATCGAAGACGAGCCCGACGCCAGTAAGCCAGTGAGTAGTAGCAGTAAAACAACTGCCGCTACTACGCCTAAAACGGATGCTGTCACTACGCCTAAAACGACTGCAAAGACGGTGGAAAAGCCCGTGGTGACTGCTCCATCGACGGCCGTACGCGATTTAGATACCAACCCGCGCTCGGGCCGCTACCGGGTACAAGCCGGTTCATTTACCAAAATGGAAGGCGCGCGTCGCCAGTTGGAAACCGTCATAAAAATGGGTTATCGCGATGCAGAAATCGGCAAAACGAACCGGGGTAAATACGCTGTTGTCGTGGTCATGCGTACCGATAACAAAGGCGAAGCCATCCAGATAGCCGACAAATTAGAAGCGGCGGGCCTGGATGCGGCGGTGATTGATAACCGGAGAAAAAATTGACGAGACGCACTCAAAAAGTAATATGAGTCATCCCTAATTTTTGCAGGTGACCTACTTTTTTTGGCAAAAGATTGATCGTGATCGAAATAACTTCCTACATACACCCGTAGCGTGATGGGCACGCCGATGACACGGACAACGCGGATTTACGCGGATTTTTGAAATTTCAGGTAGCAATACGTTTACTAAACTTTCAAAGTTTAGTAAACGTGGCCTCTCTCCATGCACAAAACATGGCGGTGCGAAGTATAACAATACAAGTTATCGCAAAGCAAATCCGTGTCATCCGCGTGCCGATTGTTGTCAAGTGCGCGTACCACGTACAATCGTTCGAATACTTTTCAAAATTCGGGATGACTCATGTTATTTCAATCTCCCACCACAATTTTCCCCCAACCCGCCTGCTCGCCGTTTCTTTCTATTTTAAATACATAAACGCCGCAGCTCAGGCCTTCCCGCTCCAAACGGAATTGCGGCCGGTCATTGGGAATCGTTTTGATTAAATTTCCTGTGATCTTATACAGGGATAGTACGTAGCGATCATTCGGCGGCGCGCCGCTCAGGGTGATCCAGCTATAAGATTGAAACGGGTTCGGCGCAATTTGAACCTGATATTCAGGCTCTTGCGGGTACCAGGCGCCGACGATAACAAAATTCTCCCCGATCCGGTGCCTCGTGGTATTCGTGATGATCGGCTCATTGAAATCGAAATAAATGGCCGCACTGTTGAAGATATCGCTGTTCAAAGGCACGTCGCTACGGGGCGCAATGCGGAACTTGACGAACCCGTGAGAGGCTGCTTCGTTGTGGTTACTATCGGGTAAAATAATGTTTTGAAAATCAAAGGCCAGCACGCCGGGCCCATTGAACAAAAGTTCGTACGGATGGCTGCTCGCTCCGGGTCGAATGGTGACGGGATCGAACCAGGCAGATAGCGTATCGAGGATCACCACGTGAAAAGCAGTGTCTGTGCCGGTATTTTGAAAACGGATCAGGTATTCGATTTCAAGGCCAGGTTTTATGTAATGATTGATGCCGTAACCGATTGGGAAACCCTGTTTGTCATTCGGATCATACGAACCGGTCACTGTCGTACATTCCACATCTACCCACTGATCGGCGTCGTTTACAGGGAATTGCGGTAGGAAACCGGTACTAAAGACCCCGGTGTTCGGGCACCCTTCCACCGATAAAACGGGTACGGATTGCCCCGGGAAATACAGCTCCTGATTAGCTTCCAGGCGCCAGGTGCTGCCGTTGGCCGGCACCACCACCTCCATAGAATCGCCGGACAACAAGGGCGGGACTGTTCCTGAGCGGCCCATAATACCGTCCTCGATGACGATATAGTCTAGCGCGGTCGTCATAGTACCGAAGCCGGTATTTTTCAATATAAAATGCAGGGAGTCGGCGTCACAATTGGCGTTCAATTCCACCTTGGCGCCCGACCACAGCGGGTTTACCGGCACACAAAGCGTATCCGGATAAATATGGACTTCGGAACACAAACTTTGCCCCAGCGTGGTCTGACACGATACGTAGACTAAGATGTTGAAATCGGAGCATACGAACGCCCCGACCGTTCCCAGGTTGAAACGATAAAGGTTGTTTCCCAAGGAGTTATAGGGAACGACGGCTGATAACAAAACAATGTTCGGGTCTAATTGAAGGTCGATATAGGCATCCGTAGCGGCCACCGGGCCCGTGTTGCAATAATGGACGTAATAATAATTGTTGCTCAGGCAACGCCGCAAAACGGGCGCCGTCAGGTCCACCGTCATGGCCGGGCATTCGGGAAGATCCTGTACGGCAAAATCGGCGGTGGCTTCATCGCCGTTCAAAGGAAGCGACACGCCAATCTCATCCTGGCAAATGAAAACCGGCATATTTGCGGGCGGCACTGCGGAAACGGCGTAATCGCCCGGCTTAACCCGTATCTCGTATGTGCCCGCCGTATCGGTAATGCCATAGTAGGTTTCCGCCCCAATTGCCCGGACCAACCAGCCGACAAGACTCGTTTCAGAATCCTCCGCTACACAATCTTCATTCAAGTCGAATTTTACCTTGCCGGTAATTTTGGTACAGGGTATGGGTATGGGCGGTACGTACACGTCCTGAATGCTGGTGCAGCCCTGAGTATCCGTGACTGTTATGCTGTAATTACCGGGCGTTAAGGTCGCCAATGGCCCGGCCGCCCCATTGCTCCAGGCGAATTGAAAAGGCGAAGACCCTCCCGTAGCCTGAACGCCCACCTCCCAATCGCAAAATACCGGAGACGTAATAACAATGGCCGCCGGAGCGGTCAAAATAACCGTTGAAACGGCCGAGCAGCCTTCGGAATCGGTAACCGTAATGGTATAAGCCCCCGCACTTAAATCAACCGGATTCTGGCTGGTAGAAGTAAAGCCGTTCGGCCCGCTCCAGGCAAGTAAAAAAGGAACGGTCGCGCCGAAAATATCTAACGAAATAGCCCCGGTATTTCCGCCGAAACAGGTAACGTTGGTTTGTGTAAAGGAAAGCACAATGGCAGGCGGTTGGGTTACGGTTGCACTGCTTGTTATCGTACAACCGGCTGCATCCGTCACGATGACAGTATATACGCCCGCTGCAAGGCCCGACAAATCCAGTACGGTCGCTCCATTGGACCAGAGGTAGGAATACCCTGGCGTCCCGCCGCTTACGGTGAGGTCAATAGAACCATTCGATGCCCCAAAACAGCTTACGTTACCGATGAATGCAATGTTGATCGATGGAATATCGGGCGCTTGCGTCACTACGGCCGCATCGGTAGCCGTACAACCGTTCGATGGGTTGGTGATGGTCAGGGTATAGGTGCCCGCCACGTTCACCACCGGGTTGGCCACATTCGAATTAAACCCTGCCGGCGAAGACCATTGGAAGGTAGCGCCCGGAATATCCGAACTTCCGGATAAAGTAACAGAGGGTGATAAACAGCTCAATACCTGGTCCGGCCCGGCGTCGGCTGTGCATTGTGCGCTGGCCGACATACCGCCGGCAAACAAAGCAATCGGTAATAAAAACAAGCGTACGAGTATTTTCATGAGCCGGAAATTGAAAGATGGTTTTTAATGGTACAAATGTGCCTCAAATCATGCTGCCGGACAAAGACAAAAAAAGGCAGTTGTAGGAAATTTACCTGCATTCCTTTTTATAAAATATTGATTGTCTGTGAAATTAGAATTTAATTTGTAGCCGAAAATATAAATATCGCCAGCCTTAATTCGCAGCGATTACCCTTTTTATGGTATCTGTTCTTTTGCCTAAATATTGTTGAAATGAAGGCTGGAGGCTCTCTAAACCCTCTAAACCTTCTAAACCACCCTCTAAACCTTCTCTAAACCCATACATCCGCATGGAAAAAACCTTACTATGGGAAGCCTTCGACACCTTAACCAAACCAGAGCTCCGGGATATGGACAAATTCGTGCGCTCTCCATTTTTCAACCAGAAAGCGCATCTGATTACCCTGTTCGGCTACCTGCGCCAATGCCGGGAAACGAATAAGCCGCCACAGCCCAACGCCGCTTTTACGTTTTGTTTTTCAGGGCTTACATTCGACGATACCAAAATGCGCTTAGCCAACAGCGACCTGCTGGCTTTGCTGGAGCGCTATTGGATTGTCCGGGAAAGCACCGCCGACCCAGAACGGAACCGTCTGCGATTAGCCGCCGTTTACCGCAAACGCAACCTAATCAAACCTTTACAAATTACCCTGCGCGAAACACGCTCGGCAGTAGAACGGCAGCCCTGGCGGCATGCCGAACACATCAGCTTGTTGCACGACCTTGAACTGGAGGAATTTCAGGCCGCCTCCGTAACCCGTCGTTACGAAGCCTTCAACCTTCAGGAGATTTCCGATCTGCTCGACACGTCTTTTATCACTCAAAAATTAAGACATGTTTGCTTAGCGCTTTCCCACCAGGCCGTTTTTAAAAAAACCTACCGTTTCGGCTTGCTCGAGGCCATAGAAAGGTACGTGGAGCAGGAAAACCTCTTGCGTTTCCCGGCGGCGGCCCTGTATTTTCATGCCTGCCGGTTTTTGGCCGACCCCGCCGCTGAAGCGTCGTTTTTTCGTTTCCGGGAAACCCTCACGGCGCATGCCGATCATTTCCCGCCGGGAGAACTACGCACCCTGTATTTGCTGGCCATCAATTTTGGCGTAAAAAAAAGCAATGAATCCGGCCAAAACTGGTTCCGCGAAACCTTCGAACTCTATAAGGAAGCCCTGCACCGCGACTTGCTGCTCGACAACGGCACACTGTCCCGCTTTGCCTATAACAACATTGTCAGTGTGGCTGTGCGCCTTGGTGAAATCGATTGGGCAGAGGATTTTATTCACCGCTATAAACCCTTCCTCGAACGCCAGTATCGGGAAGCCTCTTTCAGCCTTAACTTAGCCAGAGTAGCCTTTATGCGGAAAGACTATCACGCGGCATTACTAAACCTGCAACGCGCTGATTACAAAGATTTTATCAATAGCGGAAATGCTAAAATCCTTCAATTGAAAATCTACTATGAAATTAACGAAACCGATCTGCTGGAAAGCCATTTAGACAGCATGCAAAACTATATCCGCAGGCAGGACTCGGCGGGATACCACCGGGAAAATTACCTGAATATCGTGCGTTATACCCGCGCCCTGCTGCGCAGCAATCCGAATGACGTGCAGGATACGGAGAGCCTGCGCCGCTTAATCGAAGCAGAGCCCGTGCTCACCGAGAAGGAATGGCTGCTGGAGAAGATAGCGGAGGGAATTGAATGATGAATGATGAATGATGAATGATGAATGATGAATGATGAATGATGAATGATGAATGATGAATGATGAATGATGAATGATGAATGATGAAT
>Ga0105046_10012882_pt1 | contig 12964 bp, 9 predicted proteins | sample MAT03_FD_78385 | JGI IMG/M metagenome (GOLD analysis project Ga0105046, IMG submission 78385) | Freshwater microbial communities from Lake Fryxell liftoff mats and glacier meltwater in Antarctica - MAT-03 (megahit assembly) | ecosystem: Environmental > Aquatic > Freshwater > Ice > Liftoff... | reverse complement strand
AGTTCGATCCCATGAAGATACAGTCGACGGGGCATGGCTCGACACACAAAGCACAGAACATGCACTTGGTATAGTCGATGGTGAACCCGTTGATGCGAAACCCCTTGCCGACGGGGCTCTTCTCTTTTTCAATGTAGATGCAGTCGACCGGGCAGGCGACGGCGCACTTATCGCACCCGATGCAGGTCGTCAGGTCGAACCGGTGAAAGCCGCGGTAGCGGGCCTTCACGGGAACGGGAGGCTCGGGGTACTCATAGTTTTGAGCGAACGCCTTGCGTTCATAGGTTTTCGTCATTGTCCGCAGCGTGATCCACATCCCCTGCAGCACAGTGGAGATCGCGGACCAGACGTTGCGGAACCACTCAAAAAAGGCCTTCATCCGAGCCTCAATTCACAAACCAAACCCCGGGAGCGGAGTTCGGAGAAACATCGCCAGAGAACACTATCGCTAGAGTATACGGGAGGGGCTATACCCCGCAACCGAGGGTTCCCGGACTCGGGAGCAGCTATCCGGAATGCGGTGGATTCCGAGGCCCGTTTCTCAGCAGTGAGAACAATTGCGTCTCGGCCTGCGGGTGTCCATGATTCGTGGATGGTGGTCGCTCGTCCTGCGTGTGTGGGACTGGCGGGCTTCAACTCTCTGACAGATTGTGATTGTTGTGTCTTCTCCGATTCGCGCTGTAGTGTTTGATCTCGATGGCCTGATGGTGAACACCGAAGAGGTATTCCACCTCACCGGGCATGAGTTGCTCCGGCGGCGTGGCAAGGTCGCGACGCAGGAATTGTTCAACGCCATGATGGGTCGGCGGGCTCGCGAAGCCTTTGCCGCCATGATCGAGATGGCCGAACTCACCGACACGATCGACGACCTGCAAGACGAATCAGAAAGCATCTTCGACGGGTTGCTGGAGACCAAGCTGCGGACGATGCCGGGGTTGCTGGAGTTGCTCGACCATCTCGAGACCCGGAGCATGCCGAAGGGGGTCGCGACCTCGTCGGATCGGGTTTACATGGAGCGGATGCTGGGGCACTTTGACCTGCTGCACCGGTTCCCGATGCGGCTGACCGCTGAGGACGTGACGCACGGGAAGCCGAACCCGGAGATCTATCTCAAGGCTGCCCAGCGAATCGGCGTTCAGCCTCACGAGATGCTGGTTCTCGAAGACAGCCACAACGGGACAAAAGCCGCAGCTGCCGCCGGGGCGCATATCATTTCGGTCCCGCACGAGCACAGTCAGCACCACGACTTCAGCCCGGCGAAGCATGTGGCAACCAGCCTGATTGACCCCGTGATTTTGGAGCTGATCGGCAAGCGGTAGCTCGGTCTTGGGGCACGTCGAGAACGTGCCCCGCGACGACGGTCAATTCGTCTTCAAGCTAATCAGCCCCAAGAGCGCCAACAGCGCTGAGATGATCCAGAACCGGACCACGATGCGGGTCTCCGGCATTTGGGCAAAGACGAAATGATTGTGCAGCGGGCTACAGGCGAAGATTTTTTTGTCCCGCCAGCGACGGCTCGCGAGCTGTAACATGACACTTACGGTTTCGGCGACAAAGACGCCGCCGACAATGGCATAGAACAGCTCCAAGCGGGTGGCGAGTGCTCCGACGGCCAGCAGCGCCCCCAGCGGTAACGAACCGGCGTCCCCCATGAAGACCTGTGCGGGATGGACATTGAACCATAGGAACCCGAGGACAGCTCCGACCATCGCTCCCAGCGGCACTGCCAGCTCACCGACGCCGATGAAGTGCGGAATCCCCAGGTAACCCGACAGCTCGCGATGGCCGGATAGATAAATCGCCAAGGTCACTGCTCCTCCCGCGAAGAGGGTGCAACCGGCGGCCAGACCATCGAGTCCGTCGGTCAGGTTCACCGCATTCGAAGACCCGACAATGACGAGCGCCGCCCAGGGGATCAGCCAGACTCCCAGCGTGAATGTCCCCAATCCGAACGGCCACACGAACGCCGTCCCCGAGGGAGCTTCGGCTTGAATCTGGTAGAGCCAGATCGCCACGATCGCCGACAGCACGCACTGCCCCAGCAGCTTTTGACGAGCTGTCAGCCCGCGTTTTTTCGTCGTGAGTTTGATCCAGTCATCCATACTCCCCAGCAGCGTGAACGTGACGGTCACAAACAGAGCCATCTGCACGCGGGCATTCGCGAGATTGCCAAACGCCAAGACCGACAGCACGATCGCCAGCCCGACAAAGACCCCGCCCATGGTCGGCGTCCCGGCCTTCGCAGCGTGCAACTCATTGAGCCGGTCCGAGGCACTGTCGATCCGCTCACAGAACCGCGACCGCAACCAGCGAATACAACACGGCCCAAACAGCAGTGTCGCCAAAAACGACAGCACCGCAGCCAGCCCGATGCGAGCTGTCAGATAGACAGGAGGCGGAGTGAGTGGAGACACGACCGCATCAGAGTGCGCGGCAAATCGATCGATCAACCAGAGCAGCATGGACTCATTCCAGCCAGACGAAGCGCGTCCGATCGCGACGGTAAGGTTCGAAGTGACCGGAGGATACCGGCTTGAAGCCGGGAGATATAGACCTTCGCCTTGGCCGTACCCAGTGGGGGGATTTATCCATCGAGTGAGCGGACTGGCGCTAGCCACCGGCTCCCCTCGCTCGCTTTACTCACCCGAAGCGTCAGCCAGGGCGAGCGGAGGACGACGTTCTCTGAGTTTTAACGCTCATGCATTTTGGTTGTTGATCTAAACCAAGTACCGTTGGGCGAGCGCCAGTCCGCTCACGGAAACACGTTACGGGTGGATTTGGTCGGTTGCCAGCGATGTCAGGCCGAGGTGGGTTTTGAACTCGGCGTAGGAGGTTTTGGTCTCGGCTGCCGACTCGTGAGATTGACGTTTAGTGGCGCGGATGAGCAGGTTCTTCGGGGTGTGGTCGAGGTCGACGAACTCCAGAATCTGCGTCCGGTAGCCCGCCGCTTCAAGGGAGGCAGCGCGCAGCGCATCGGTGGCCAGGGCAGCGAAGCGCTCCTTGAGGATGCCGTGCCGGAGGAGCAGCTCGAGCGGCTCGGATTGGATCGAGAGAGCGACCTCATGTTGGCAACACGGGACTGCCAAGATCACATCGGACTGCCAGCGCACGGCTTGAGCGAGGGCTTGATCGGTCGCACCATCGCACGCATGCAGGGCGACGGCGAGGTGAACCGCTTCCGTTTGCTCGACGGCGGAGATCGGTTGGGCGACGAACTCGATTCCTTCCAGTTGAAGTCGCTCGCACAATCCCCGGCAGGTCTCGATCACGTCGGCGTTCTGATCGATCGCCAAGATCCGGACCTCGCGCTGCTCGACCCGCGCCAGCAAATGATGCAGTGCAAAGGTCAGGTAACTCTTCCCCGACCCAAAATCGACCACGCGCAGCTGGCCTTCCTTCGGGAGGTGCGGGACGACGTCGTGGACGAGTTCCAGAAAGCGGTTAATCTGGTGGAACTTGTGAGTCATGCTCGCGCGGACTCGCCCGTCCTCGGTCATGACGCCGATCGCTTCGAGAAATGGGCAGGGCTGTCCCTCGGGGATGAGGTATTGCTTTTCGCGGTTGTGTGAGACCGGCGGGGGCTTGCGCTGGGTCGACTTCTGGCTGGCTTTAACCGCCACGCCATCCCGCGAACGGAACTGCGAATCAGCTGCAGTCGTCAGCAGGTTCGCCTCTCGGAACGTCATCGGGAAGACCGATTCCAGCCGGGAGAGGCTGTGGTTCAGGCTGAGGTTTTCGTGAACCTCTTGAGTACCGACCCGGGCGGTCCATTGCAGTTGGAGTCCGTCCTTGAGCTGGACGCAGCGGACAGTGTAGCGCGACGGTTGCCGCTCGGGGAGTGGTTTGGCCCCGGGCTTGGGAGCACTGAGGACCAGCTTAACGAGCGTCTGCGATTGGACGGCAGCTTCGAGTGCCAAAGAGAGAGCGAGCCGCATGGCACTCCGGGGTCTTTCGTGTGACCGACTGGCAGACTTAGGGACGAGTGCCGTCGCAATTCTGCAAATGGTTGATGAACTCTGGGAGCAGGCTGTGGTGCGCGCTCCGAACTTTTGACCCTAACGCGGTCTCGCCACATCGCCCGGTGTGGCGACCGCAGGGAGAAACCTTCAGTCAATCGCCTCGGAGTGAACGAACCCCAACAGGGTTCCAGCCTCGTTCGCACTGGACGCAACCCCTTGGGGTTGATGAGCTGATGTTCCTTCTCACCCCGCGTAGGCTCCTGCGTCGTCAACTCTGGGCGACTGAACGAGACCCCGTTGGGGGTCAAGAGTCTCAGGCTTGTTCAAGCGACGATACTGGGGGCGTCGCTGGGGGCGTCAATTCCGACGGAGCGGACTTTGGCGGCTCGAACTTCGGAGACACGATCGAGTCATTGAGGTTCGCCAGCGGCTCGGGCCGTTTAGCGGTCGGACTCGGGGTGTACGTGGACGAAGAGGATCTGGAGGAATTGCCATTCATCTCGTCTTGGAAGCCGCTGAGTCCTTTCTTGAACTCCGAAACTCCCTTGCCCAGATTCTTGGCCACCTCCGGCAGTTTCTTGCCGAAGAGCAGCAGACCAATGATCCCCAGGACCAGCAACTCAGTGAAATTCGCGCCGAACATGGTACACCCCACACCGGAGTCCGTGTTGCAGAGGCTGCAATTTGGATCGCGGATTGAATACTTCTCTGATTTCATCCTATCGGCCACGGAGGCTGAGTCAAATCGGTCCGAAGAGATCAAGTGTCGATGGATTGCCGACGCATTCTTGTAGAATCGTGTAACCATTGTTATGAAAGCATGTTGCGTCGACCTGCACGGCATACAGACGCGTTGACGCGTGACGGTCTGCCCCTATAATCCTCCAGTCGATCGGGGTCCGAGGAGTCAGCAGTTCCGCCCTGAGACCCGGACGCCCCCTAGGCAGGAGAAAAATCAGATGGCCGCAGCCAACGTCGTAGAGATCACCGATGCCAATTTCGAAGCGGAGGTCACCGCCAGCGCCATCCCTGTGCTGGTCGACTTTTGGGCCACTTGGTGTGGGCCTTGTATGCAGCTCTCACCGACGATTGATGCCTTGGCGACAGAGTTCTCCGGCAAGGTCAAAATTGGCAAGGTTAACATCGACCAGAATCGCCAACTGCCTGTGAAGTATCGCGTCAATGCGATCCCGACGCTGATGGTCTTCAAGGGTGGCCAACTCGTGGAAACGATTCAGGGCGCCCAGTCCAAGGACAAGCTGACTGCCATGTTGAACAAGCACGCTTCGTAGCATCTCGGCCATGGCGACGGAGATGAAGTCTGTCGCACGAAACACCAGTGGGGCGATACGCCCGGCAACCCACAGACGGGGGGCGTCGCAAGGAGAATCTCATGCGGCCGCCCCCGGTGTTTTTGTGTGGACCGCTGATTCTATGTTGGATGTCGAGCGGCACGATGGGCCAGGAACCGGTCCGTGATGAGCCGATCCAAGTGGCTGAGGCGACCGGGACTTCTCCTTCCCCAAGTCTCGGAGCGGATGCATGGGCGGAAATCATTCGGGCGACCGTGATCTCTTCGATGCCCGAGAAATCAGTCCAAGACAAGCACTGGGGCCACACGACTGCAGTGCTGTCTCGATATGAGATCAAGACCCGTCATGGGCGAATCTCGATGCGTCCGAAGACCAAGCAGGTCAATCACGGGCTCTGGCAGCGTCAGACAATCTCGATGCTGAAGCCCAATGAGACCCTGCAGATCGAGTTCCGGAACATCCAGCGTCCCCCTGACGGGGCACTCACCTTCACGATGCAAGTGGTGATGCGATCAAGGGTGACAACGGAATTCGCACACTGGCTGTACGGCGTCAAGGGTCTGAATGGCCAGGTCGAAGCCGATGTCACCATCGCAGCTGTGGTTGACTGCTCGATCGACTTGACCTCCGAGCAGCAGGCGGGGGAATTACTCCCTTCGATCCAACTGGTCCCTGACGTCCAGGATTTGCAACTGAAGGTGACCGATATTGACGCCCGCCAAATCGGTCTCGTCGGTGGATGGGCCGCCGAGGAGATTGGGGACAGCTCTCGATCAACAGTCAACAGTATTCTGCATGGGTCCGAAGGAAAGATCCTGAAAGACCTGAGGCGGAAGATCGAGAAGAACCAGGATCGACTGCGGATCTCCCCGTCGCAATTGTTGACGGGATCGAAGCCTCGGACCGGCGATTCAAAGCCGAAGTAATCGCAGGCTGGAATTTGGGCAGCCGCGCGGCCCACTTGGAACATTATCAGAATTGGAGTTCGAGACGCCCTTGGCAACGTCTCTCCCAAAGTCGGACAGGCAATCCTGCCTGTCCCGTTCGGCGGTCCGAGCAGTCAGCCGGGCTTGAAAATCGAGTGCAGCAGGAATCTCAAGCCAAGGCTCTTGGCAAGTGGGGCACTGTTTCGCCGGGGCCGGGGTCAGACACGATTGTCTGACCGACTCATTCAGAACCGTTCTTTTATCCGCGGCAGCAAAACCGGCACAACCGATTTCCTCTCCTTTTGGCAGGGAGACTGAAATGAAATCGAACTCAGTTCGGCGGTTCTTGAATTCAAGCAGCCTGGAACGCTCGTACCTTTGGGGAGTACTGCCCTCAAGTTGAACTTTGAAGTACTCCCCCCATGCGTTCCGTCCTCATTTGCCAACATGACGCGTCTCTCGTACGGGAGATCATGCCCCGCTGGCTGAACAGTTTCAGCGACATGGTGGGGATCGTCGTGATTCGCGATCAGAGCAGTCACCGCTGGAAAAAGCTGACGCGAAGCATCAAGCGGGATGGTCTGCTCGGGACCCTCGATCTGTTGGCGTACCGACTCTTCCACCGATTTCGATACGCCGCTGCTGATCGCAAATTTGAAGAGGGGATTCGCGAATCCCTTGGCTCGGTTTACCCACCACTGCGGCAAGAACCCCGCATTTTGGAGACCACCACACCCAATGGTCCTGACGTGCAGGCCTTCATCCAATCGTGCCAGCCCGACGTGATGCTGGCGTGCTGCAAACATATTCTAAAGCCCGCGGTGTTCGAGCAGGCCCGCTTGGGGACCTTTGTGATGCATCCGGGAATCTGTCCCGAGTATCGCAATGCTCATGGATGCTTTTGGGCCTTGGTCAACGGCGACTTGGAACGAGTCGGGATGACGTTACTGAAGATTGATCGCGGGATCGATACTGGGCCGGTCTACGGTTATTTCTCTGCGAATTACGACGAAAGTCGGGAGTCGCATCTCACGATTCAGCGCCGGATGACTTATGGCAATTTGTCGGGAGTCCAACGAGTCTTGGAACAGGTCGAAGCGGGAGTCGCAGAGACGATCTCGACCGCAGGCCGCTCCTCGGCAGTTTGGGGGCAGCCGACACTTTCCAGCTATTTGCGTTGGCAGCGGTCTGCTCGCTTACGCCCAGCCCCCGTTTCTCAGCCGACCGGACAGTCGCCCAAAGCGGATATTCCCGTCGAACCGCTCCTTTCAAACGCTGCGTCTTCTTCTCCCGCGATCGCGAACTGTGTCCCCCGTTGACGGTCGAATCTTCACTGTTACCATACAATTGGACAAGTTCTGCGGTGACCGTTGAGGGCGCGGATATTGTTCGGCGTGAGGAGGGGTCACTCTTAGCGCGTTGTCATGGCCACCCTCGGGCTGATTCTTTTTGACCGTCGGCCCTGATTCTTCTCCGATGCCGCTTCCCTTACTCGATCAGCTTGTTGATCAGATCGTCCGGCTGCGTCTGGCGGCGCCCGAGATTGTCCACGGAGTGCGGGCTCAGATTGCCTCCGGATCGTCCGAAGAGTTTGTCGATCAGCTCGAAAAACAGCAGATTTTGACGGGCTTTCAGATCGATCGCTTACGCGTCGGTGATACGGACGGATTGGTCTTGGGCGATTGTAAGCTCATGTACCGCGTCGCCTCTGGCAGCTTCGCCCGTTTCTATCGGGGCGCGAGCGTCACTAACGGGAAACAGCTGGGGATCAAGGTCCTGCGCGATCGATGGGCTTCCGATCCCGATTTTGTGAGCCTGTTTCGCCGCGAAGGGGAAATCGGCAAGCGGCTCCAGCACCCAAACATTGTGCCGATTTACGATGTCGGTTCCGATGGCAAGTACCATTTTCTGCTGATGGAGTTTGTCGAAGGCGGCAACCTGCGGGACTTCCTCAAGATTCGTAAGAAATTTGCTCCGCCGGAGACCTTACGGCTAGCTGTCGACATCCTCAAAGGGCTCGATTATGCCCTGCGTCAGGGGATCACCCACCGCGATTTGAAAATGACGAATGTCTTGATGAGCAGTACGGGAGTCGCCAAGCTGATCGACTTTGGCTTGGCTGCGGATGATTCCATGATTTCCAGGGCAGGAGGAGGAGCACTCCAAAACGCTTTGGAGTATTCGACACTGGAGAAGAACACAGGAGCCCCGCGAAACGACCCGCGCAGCGATCTATACTTTGTCGGTGGGATTTTGTTCGAGCTGCTGTCCGGCCAGCCGCCCTACGCTCGCACGCGAGATCGCGATGAGCGCAAATCATTCCATCGCTACCGGGACGTGCCTCCCATCGAGACGATTGACCCAGCCCTCCCGCGACCGGTGGCGTCGATCGTCAACCGGTTAATGGCCATCGATCCACTCCAGCGTTACCAAACTCCCACGGAAGTCCTCGGAGACGTGCAGCGAGCGATCCAAACCCTGGCCGGCCCCGCCATCCGGGAAGAGTCCGGCAAGCCGACCGTCCTCTGCCTCGAGAGCCGCCCCAAGCACCAGGACTTTTTTCGAGACTACCTGGCCTCACGCGGCTTTCATGTCGTCATCATCAGCGACCCGCAAAGAGCCTTGAAACGCATCTCGGAACAACCTCCAGAATGTTTGCTGGTCTTGGGAGAAACCGTCGGCGACGGCGTTGCCGAGTTCTTCACGCAGGCCATCCGAACGGGGCGTGATTCGAAAATGGCAGGAGTGGTCGTTCTGGCTGAGACTCAAAAACACTTGGCCCGCGAAATCAGCGTTCCCCCCGGACGAGCCCGTATCCTCTACCAGCCCGTCAATCTCCGCGATGTCCGGCGGGAAATCGAACTCGCCCTTGAGGCTCGGACGAAGGCGTCTTGAGGGGGTGAGGGGCTTTCAACCAGAAATGGCCACGGTCGAATCAACGATCTCTCTGTCTCTCAACACTTAACGCTCAACCCCCTACCGCCGATTCAAATCCTGAACCAGACGATCAACCGCCAAGGCCAGCTTCTCCGGCGTGTCGTACACACCCTGCGAAATCTGAGCGCGGATTTCTGCCAGACGTTCGGCCCGCGAGGCGGCTCCGACATCCTGGTTTTGCAGCAAGCGAGCGGCGGGCGAGATAAACACCTCGTCCTGCGGTGCATGCAGCGGGTCGACTCCCGGTGCCGCACTGGGAACTCCCGTGAACTGCACCGGGCGAACTCCACCCGCACCACCGACAAACCCAGCTCCCGTCACTTCCATGGCCGCCTCACGTTCCACAGGATCCATCCCATTGGCACGGGCAGCTGTGACTGAACCCCGGGCCGAAGCGGTGGAATCATAACCCGAGACGCGAGAAGAGGGCAACATGTGTTCCGTGAGGGCGAATTCGCCCGTCGCAGCCACACCCTGGGAAACAACAACATCGATCCGGTTGAAAGGTTGCATGATCGCTCCCCACAACCATCCTGGTTGGATCGTTACGCGTTCTGACCCGTCAAACGAGTCCCTCATCTGAGGAGCGAACGCGGCATCTTGCATTGGTGGACCGAGCGAACTTGAGACATTTCTCAGTTCCGACCTCGATATTGTAATTATCGACATTCCGAAGGTTCGGCATCACAGAATCTGGTGAGAAAGAGCGATCAGCGATCAGCCATCAGCCATCAGCCAGAAGTTTTCAGTCTTCAGTCAGAAATCCGGATTCGTTCAAACGGCGATCAACCAAGCTGTTCCTCTTCTTGGCTGATAGCTGATGGCTGATAGCTGATGGCTGATAGCCGACGGCGACCTCCCCCCTCTCCCTTTACGTCCGTATCCCCTGCTCATCACAATAGTGCGATAGCTGTCGGGCCCCTTTCGCACCGCGAATTCGGCCCGAGCTGATGGAACTCCGCCTCTGTCGCTTGGGAAAGCTTCTCCTTCATGGCCTCACGGAAGAACACGCCGCCCCCTGCCAAGCTGGATGCTGACGATTTCGTGGCGGTACGCGACATCCTGGCGCATCTCAATTTTTCGGGAGGCCGCCGGGACCCTCGGTTTCTGGCGAATCTCAACCGCATCTGGATGAAGCTCGATCGCACGGCCCCCGTCGCGGCGCTGGGAACGTTGTTGACTGCGGAGCTGGAGAAGGTCCAAGGCACCACCCCCGTCTTTCAAGATATCCAGCAGGCTCGCCATGTCATACCGCTGACGCTGACTCATCTGCTGGCCGCTTACCGCGAGCATCAGGCCGACCTGCTGTTTCATCTCACCCCGCTCGATTACGAACAGCCGCTGCTGATAGGAGTCTTCTTCGAAGCCGTCCTCGCGCAAGGGGCTCCGTGGGACGACCAGGACCGGATCATTCGCGAGGCGCTCAAGTCAGTCAACGATTTCGTCGGCTACCGCCCGATCCCAGTCCTCGAAAGCGGACTGCGGATGGAGATCTATGGCCACGAGCGATTCCGGCCGCTGCCGATCTACATGGAAGGCGTCGGCGCAGCTGTCGGTCCGTACCGCGACTTGATTACTTCGACGATGGAGTTCCTCAAGCAAGCCCCGAAAGACTTGCTGCTGGAAGCTCACTTCGACCTCGATGAGATGGAAGAACTGGCGATCGATATGCGATCGCATGACCATCTGCATCCGGTCAACAAGCGGACGAACTACATGTTCGGCGAGTGGGACCCGCACCGCATCGATACCAAGGGGCACTACCGCCGAGTGGTCCTCCGCCGGATCATCCTCGATGCCCTGCTCCTCTGGATTGAAGACCCCAAGTCGCGGACGCCCCGCGCGGAACGACTCTTTGACGCCGCAGCGGCCTTGTGCGGCACGATGTTAATGGCCTCTTCAATCAGTGGATCGGGACCGGGGGTCCATGACTCAACGGTCACGCTCACTTCGCTGTTACCTGTTGTGGCTCGGCGGCGCGATGCGTTCTACCAACGTCTGATGCAGCAGGTCGACGGCCCGCGAGCCAAGCGGCTGAAGCGAGAAGAGCAGCGCACTCAACAGCCGTTCGGCCACATTCGGCAATTCCTGAACATGCATCTGGCCGGGTATGGAGCCCGGCAGATTCAGTTCCGCGAGATTGCGTACCTCTATGCCAAGATGGGTTACCCCGAGGCCGCCCGTGCCCAAGCCGACGCCATCCCCGCGGCTTCGATCCGCTTCGAATGCGAGATTCAGTGCCGCATCGGGCTGGCTCACCATGCGTTGAACTTGAATAAACTGCCCGAGGCCGTCGATCTTGTGATGGGGGTGTATGATTTGTTCCAGCGGGGCATCCAGTGCGGGGCACTCGTCGATCCCTGGGATATTCTGGGCTTTCAAGGTCAGTTCCCGCTCTTCACTTCGCGAGAAGACACGATCCCCGACAACCGGGTCGAAGTCTTGATCGAGCTAATCGAGGACACCTTCGGGGCCTTCTCGCGCGTGCTCAGTGAAGCCGCTGCACAAGGGAACGGAGCCGCTCGCGAACGCATCTTGGTCGAGTACCGGAAGGTCGCCGAGTGGTGGGATCGCTTCGCCAGTACCACCGTGGAAGACCTGCCCAAGGTCTCGGGCGAGGACAGCCTCGAAGCGGCCACGCATGTCTCCGAAACTCTCATCGAATGGCGGCTGGCCGGAGAGGCGGCGGGGGATGTCGGCTTCTGGCGACAGCATGTCGAGCAGTTCGAATCGGCCCAGGCGTACGCCCTGGTTGTCGACGCGCTGCTGTACCGCAAAGACTTGGTCGCCTCGCTCGCGCTCCTGATGCAGTGGCTCAGCCAGTCGAGTGAAGTCGGGTTCGAGTCCCCCAAGCATTCGCTCTTTGCGATGCTGATTCGCTGGATGAAATTGATCGCGGGTCCGGCCGTCACGATGACCCAGGATGAGCGCGCCAACCTCCTGCGTCGCATGTTCGCCTTCCTCGAATCCAACGCCGACGAGATGTGGTCGGTCCCCCGCATGGAAGGTGCCGTCGAGCGGGCGCAGCGGGCCATGCGCGATGACCCACTCAAAGACGAAGCCAAAGAAGGCGAGGAGGAAAAGGACGAAGACGATGTCTTCGGAGCCGCCTACGAAGAAGTCACTTATAAGGACACGACTGACGACGGCAACTGGGGCAACACCCTCGAAAACGACTTCGGCTTCCGCAACACCGAGTTCGAAGTCATCAACCGCGACATGGAACCGCGGCTCAAATTCATCAATGCCGTCGGACAGCTGTGGCAGATGGCCGCCGTGCGATTGGCCGCTGATTTGCACCTCCATCGAGAGACGCCGGTCACACCCATCCTGGAGCAGACGCTGCAAGGGGTGCGGGATTGGCGGACGCAGGCTCAGCGCTGGCAGGTCGATCTGGCCGAATTGATGGAGGCCATCTGGGATCATGAGATCGCCGAATCCTCCGGCGAACACGACGCGAACGTCGAGTACGACATCCAGCTGCAAGTGAAGTTCTACATGCTGCATCAGGTGATCAACACGTTGATCTGCCTGCGGAATGCGGATCGTCTGTTGTCGGGTTGCCTGCCGGAAGACCCCTCCACCGGCGGACGAGCCGAAGACGATCCCGAGCTGTCGACGCTGATTCGCGCAGTGGTGCGGCGCGATCTTGAGACGGTGCGGAAGTCGCTGCCGACGGTGCTGGAGTGGATGTCGAAGCACGCGCTGCTCTATGTCCCGCTGGATAACGGCGGCAAGCCCGCTCCGATTCTCCGCGCACAGATGATGCAGTCGGTGGTGCGGTTCCTGCTCCGGGAACTGCCGCGCATGGGGCTGTTGTATGAGACTT
>Ga0105046_10012880_pt1 | contig 12965 bp, 10 predicted proteins | sample MAT03_FD_78385 | JGI IMG/M metagenome (GOLD analysis project Ga0105046, IMG submission 78385) | Freshwater microbial communities from Lake Fryxell liftoff mats and glacier meltwater in Antarctica - MAT-03 (megahit assembly) | ecosystem: Environmental > Aquatic > Freshwater > Ice > Liftoff... | reverse complement strand
TTTACATGAATTCTTACGAAAAACGTGTAAGGTTAGTTTCGGAATCATCTTCACAATCAGAATTAAAATTGAATTAGAAAATTTGGTTCTAAAAAAAAGCAAAAAAAATCAGCGTTTTACAACAGCCAAAATCACACTCCTACGTATAAAAAAATGAAAGGTTACAAAAAGGACAAAAAAAACCCGAACTTACAGGTTCGGGTTTCAGGGAATAAATTAATAGGGACTATGAAATATACTAAGTCAATAATTCTTTTACTAATGCTGAGACTAATTTATTGTCTGCTTTTCCGGCTAACTGCTTTGTAACAACACCCATTACTTTGCCCATTTCAGCGGGAGATTTTGCTCCGGTTTGTTCGATCGCTGCTTTCACTGCTGCACGAATTTCTTCTTCGCCCATCATCTCAGGAAGATATTTCGAAATAATTTCTACTTCTTCACGCTCAGGAGCAGCAAGATCTTCGCGATTCTGCTTTTCATAAATTTCGATCGACTCTTGCCTTTGCTTCACCAACTTTTGCAACATCTTCACTTCATCCTCTTCGGATAACTCTTTACCGGCAGCACTTGTTTTAGCAATCAATATGGCTGATTTAATTGCCCTGATTGCGCGCAAGCCCGCTTCATTCTTTGCAAGCATGGCCGCTTTCAAATCGGGCATAATGGTTTGTTCCAGACTCATTCTTTTATTCTTTTAATCTACACGATCGTGTAAAAATGGATTGTTAGGTTTAATCTCCGGTTTATTATCATCCAATGATAAAGTATAGCGACTAACATTGTTGTCAGAAGAAGCGGGAGTATTTTCCAACTTCACATTTCTTCTTTTAAATGCAGGCTCCTTTTCCATTTCAGCTAATCCGCTTGGAGAATTGTGACGCATTCCTGCTTCCTTCAATCGCATGATACGCTCTAGTGAACGCTGATACATATCGTCCTCTTGATTTTTAGATTGCTCGGCAGTTTGATGAGAAGAACGAATTGAGTCCTGATGCAATTCATGACGAATAACAGGCGCTTCATTTGTTTCCGCCACCGGAGGAGTAGTAGTTTGTTCTGCTTGATTTGTTTTGATGTAGGGCTCTTCGGCAGCAGGGAAATCCAATTCAATCATTCCTGATTCTGCTTCCATGCTCACATTCAAATCATCATTATAACCATAAATATACTCTTCATTTGTACTATAGCCTAAGTCTTCACGAATAAATACAAAAGGCTCAGCAGAATCAACAGAAGCAATAGGTGCATCTTCAATATTCGGTGTAGAATTTTGTGCAACAGCGGTAGCCACTACATGTGCATGAGTATTCCCTACCGGCTCATTCAAATTATGAATGATCACTTCAGGACGTTTTACCTCTGCCAACTTTTGCTCACCTGTTTTAAATCCGGTAGCAATTACAGTAACAGATACTTTATCACCTAAAGTTGGGTCGTGACCTAATCCTAAAATAATTTCAGCAGTTTGTCCGGCCTGCGCTTGGATGTAATCATTGATCTCTCCAACTTCATCCATCGTCACTTCATTATGACCACTGGTAATGCTTAATAAAATATAATTAGCACCTTCAATAACATTGTCATTTAACAAAGGAGAATCAAGAGCTGCTTCTGCTGCGCGCACCGCACGATTGTCGCCTTCTGCATGTGCAGAACCCATGATTGCAACACCGCTGTCCTTCATAACGGTTTCTATATCCGCAAAATCAACATTTAAGTGCATCGTATTCGTGATGATTTCGGCGATACTCTTTGCAGCCGTTGCTAAAATATCATCTGCATGACCGAAAGCTTCTCTCAATTGTAAGTTGCCATGTATTTCACGCAATTTATCGTTGCAGATGATAAGCAATGCATCTACATTCTTTTTCAATTCTTCAATTCCTGCTTCTGCTTGCAGTTTACGTTTACGGCCTTCGAAAGCAAATGGAATTGTTGCTATACCAATGGTAAGCACACCCATTTCACGAGCGATGCCTGCAATGATTGGTGCAGCACCGGTACCTGTACCACCACCCATTCCAGCAGTGATAAATGCCATACGAGTACCATCTCCTAAAAGAGATTTCAACTCTTCCACATTTTCTATTGCTGCATTTTTTCCTACTTCAGGAATTGCACCTGCACCTCTACCCTTCGTTAAAGATGGGCCTAATTGCATTTTATAAGGAACCGGACTAATGGCTAAAGCTTGTGCATCGGTATTACATACCAGAAAATCTACACCTTTAATTCCTAAACGGAACATATGATTTACGGCATTGCTACCACCACCTCCAACACCAATTACTTTGATGATAGATACATCGTCTTTGTTGATGTCAAACTGGATCAGGTTTGGCTTTTGATTGGGAAATTCTTGCTGATTCATGATTATTGTGTTTTATGTTTATAGCAGATTATTATAATAAATTTTCGTCCTTATCGTCTCCGAGAATTTCGGAATTGAAGATATTCTTCCACCAGCCTTTTCGCTGCACTTCTTTGGCTGCTAGAGGAGCAGTTGCAGGACGTTTTCGATCGCGTTCCAAATCTTGTAGGCCCTTGATCACTAATCCGACACCGGTAGCATACATCGGACTTTTTACTTCATCCATTCCTTTTCCTAAATGCTCATTCGGATATCCAATTCGGGTATCCATACCCGTTATATATTCCACAAGCTGAGTAATATGTTTTAATTGAGAGCCGCCACCTGTAATTACAATCCCGGCAATTAATTTCTTTTCAAAGCCCGAACTCTTAATTTCATAATACACGCTCTCTATAATTTCTTCCATCCGCGCTTGAATGATGGAAGCTAAATTTTTCACTGAAATTTCCTTCGGCTCTCTTCCGCGTAATCCCGGAATCGAAACAATTTCATTGTCCTTCATTTGCTTCGCAAGTGCAGAACCGAATTTCGTTTTCAATAATTCCGCTTGATTGCGAATAATAGAACAACCTTCCTTTATATCTTCTGTAATCACATTACCTCCGAATGGAATGACCGCAGTATGACGAATAATACCATCTTGAAAAATCGCGATGTCCGTAGTGCCACCACCGATATCTACCAATACCACACCTGCTTCTTTCTCCTCTTCAGTAAGTACTGCTTCTGCAGAAGCTAATGGCTCAAGAATGATATCTACCGTTTTTAAATTCGATTTCAAAACACACTTCTGAATATTATTCGCAGCAGTAATTAATCCTGTGATGATATGACAATTTGCTTCCAAGCGAACACCAGACATTCCAACGGGATCTTTAATTCCCTGCTCGTTATCTACAATAAACTCTTGTGGAATCACATGAATAATTTCTTCACCGGGAGGCATCGCCAGTTTGTACATGTCTTTGATGATGGCATCGATATCGATACGACTGATTTCATCATTGGTACTGGTTCTGGTAATCATGCCGCGATGTTGCATACTTTTGATATGTTGACCGGCAATTCCCACATGAACATCACTGATTTCCACGCCGGATTTTGCTTCGGCTTCCATCACCGCTTCTCTGATAGAAATTACAGTTTTTTCGATGTTCGCTACGATACCTCGCATCACACCGAGTGATTCTGAGCGACCCATGCCCATGATCTCTACTTTTCCATGCTCGTTTCTACGACCAACGATGGCAGCAATCTTGGTGGTGCCGATGTCGAGTCCTACTATGATGTCTGTATTTTCCATCAAAACTTATTTTTTTGTGCAAACAATTTGATCTTTGAATTTCAAATTGATAATTGAATACTTGTTCCATCCTGTTTTATTCAATCCTTCACGATAAAACAAAAACAGGTTACTCATTTTTTCACTCAAATTCGTTGTATCTCCAAGCAAAATTCTATGATCACCAACCCGTGGAATCAATTCCAATTCTTGATGTTCGTTCACATAAATTTGTTCAGTATTTGTTGACCAGAAAGAATCTGCCTCTAAAAAACGCGCGAGTGTGTACACTTGCTCAATAATTCTTGGAATTTTTATTGAAGGAGTATCCACTTTCGGAGTGCCTATATTGATGTTCATTTCACTGTAAGTATTAAAAATATATCCATTCGCCACCAAAGAAGGTGGAGTATAACGATCTGATACAGGCATGAATGAACCTGTTTCATCGATATAATACTGTTCGTCATTTTTGTTGATGATACGCACGATTGGATTTCTTTGAATGAGATCTACATGCAGAACTCCTCCAATCGATGAATATACTTCTACGTCTTGTATGAAGGGGTTCGTTAAAATTATTTTTTCTAACAATGCAGTGTTGATGGTTCCGATGGAATTTCCCATTACTTTCCCCTTGCTATTTACAAGTTTCAACACGTCCGCAGCATCCACAAACTCATGGCCCAAATCACCTTTCATTTGCACAATGACATCCGAACATTTCAGCTCTTCCTGTTTCTGATTCACGAAACCCAAGAGAGTAACCATGCCAACTGAAAAAAGAATCCAGCCACAGAACGTCAATATTTTTCTATAATTTATTTTCTTTTTCATGAGGCTTCAAAAAGAATTTTAATTGGTTCAACTAATTGATCTATGTCACCGGCACCTAAGGTCAAGAAAACTTCCGGTTTATTCTTCCTTAAATGATTCGCTAGATCTTCTTTACTAATGCGGTGTTTATCAGCAATACTCACTTTATCGAATATAATTCCGGCATCAATTCCATCAATGGGTAGTTCTCTTGCGGGATAAATCTCTAGAAGATATAATGTATCTAACAAACTCAAACTTTTTGCAAAACCATCTGCAAAATCGCGAGTACGTGTGAATAAATGCGGCTGAAATGCAGCTGCAATTTTTTTTCCGGGGTACAATTCTTTGGCAGACAAAATAGCTGCACTTAATTCTTCGGGATGATGTGCATAATCATCAATGTAAACAAGATTTTCTCTTCGTACATGGTATTCAAACCTGCGATGTACTCCTTTATAGGACAGCAAAGCATTTTTCAGAGAAACTAAATCGACTCCGCGCTCAATGGCTAAAGCGCAAGCTGCCACTGCATTTTCTACATTATGACGTCCAGGCAATCCCAATGTCATTCCATTTAGTATATACGCCGGCGTTACCAAATCGAAAATATAATTTCCATCCTTCACATGAATGGCTTCTCCTCTGTAATCTGCTTTTTTATCCTGAATGGAATAAGTGATTTTTCTAGATGGAATTTTCCCTAAATTAAGCCCACTCTTTTGTACAATAAACCCATGTGGATGAACTTGAGCAGCAAAAGCTTTATAATTCAACTGCATTTCTTCTTCGTTTCCGTAAATATCCAAATGATCCGGATCCATCGAAGTGATAATGGCCGCATCGGGAAAAAGCGTCAGAAAGGAACGATCATACTCATCGGCTTCCACAACAATTTCATGATTGGGAGCATCAGAATTTCCAAGCAGTAAATTCGAATTATAATTTACTGAAATTCCACCCAAAAAGGCAGTGACATTATGTCCCGCCGTAAATAATATGTGCGCAAGTATGGAAGATGTTGTTGTTTTACCATGTGTACCGGCCACTCCGAAACAAGCATGTTGCCCGGTAATCAATCCCAAAGCCTGAGATCTTTTTACAATTTGGTATTCTTTATTCTTAAAAAAATCAAGCTCGGTATGATGTGGCGGTATTGCCGGGGTGAGAATTATTAAAGTATGATCTTTATTTTCTGACAAAGTGAATGATTCTGGAATACAACTAATATCATCAGAAAAATGTATTTCCATTCCTTCATTTCGCAAAGCATCTGTAAGTGGTGTCGAGGTACGATCATATCCTGCGACTTTCTTTCCATCTGCTAAAAAATAACGGGCAAGCGCACTCATGCCTATCCCTCCTATTCCGAGAAAATAAACTTGTGTTATGAGTGTCCAGTTTACCTGTTTCACTTTCCTGTTTTAATTATTTGTAATATTTCATTCGCAATATCAATAGCTGCTGTTGGTCGACCCAATGGCGCTATATTTTTTGCATAAGCTTCACAACGTTCCTTATTTCCAAGAAGTGCAATCGCTTCATCCACCAATATGGTACCTGCTTCCTGATCTGTGATCAACATGGCGGCATTTCTCTCTACTAAGGCTTTGCAATTTTTCGTTTGATGATCTTCAGCAGCTGTTGGTAATGGAATAAGGATAGCAGGTTTTTGCACTATACATAATTCGGAAACGGTGCTTGCTCCTCCTCGAGTAATGACTACATCGGCCATGGCGTATGCAAAATCCATTCTCGAAATAAATTCCATAGACTTTATTTTATTAGAAGGAAATTCTTTCAATGCCTCTTCTGCTTCCGTCTTAAAAATTTTCCCTGTTTGCCAGATGATTTGAATACCGCTTTGATGTATTTTATTTAATCCTGCTTTAATCGCCTTATTAATACTTCTGGCACCTTGACTTCCTCCTACTATTAGTATCGTTTGCTCGTTAACATCCAATCCAAAAAATGAAGCAGCTTCTGCCTTTTTCCCTTCGATGGATTGAATATCATTCCGTACCGGATTTCCTGTAAAAACAATTTTTTCTGCTGGGAAAAATTGATTCATGTTTTCATAAGCCACACAAATTTTCCTTGCCTTTTTTGCAAGCAATTTATTCGTAATTCCCGGATAAGAATTTTGTTCTTGAATTAAAGTAGGCACTCCACGACGCGAAGCCATGTACAACAAAGGACCACTTGCATATCCGCCAACACCGATAGCAATTTGCGGATTAAATTCTTTTATAATTGAATTTGCCTTCCTTAAACTCTTTAATAATTTTAATGGAAACGACAAATTATTTATACTGACTTCTCTTTTAATTCCTGCAATTGGCAAGCCTTTAATTTCATATCCGGCAGCTGGAACTTTCTCCATTTCCATCTTTCCCTCTGCACCAACAAATAAAATATCGATCGAAGAGTTAATGCTCTTCAAAGCATTGGCAATAGCGATGGCAGGAAAGATATGTCCTCCTGTTCCGCCACCACTAATGATGACACGTATATTTTTTTCAGACTGCAAGAGTTTCCTTTGTTTCTTTCTTATCTATTTCGCTGCTTACACTCAGAATAATTCCGATCGCAGCACTTGTAAACCATATTGAAGTTCCACCCATACTTAGCATGGGCAAAGGTTGACCCGTTACCGGAAATAAATTTACAGCAACAGCCATATTGATGAGTGCTTGAAATACCAAACTAAAAGCACATCCTACCGTAATAAGCGCAGCAAATGCACGCTCCGTTTTTTTAACTATTTGCATCGCTCGATAAAACAACAATAAATACAAGAACAATACAAATGCTCCTCCCAGCATACCATACTCCTCCACGATGATTGCAAAAATAAAATCAGAATAAGGATGTGGCAAAAAGTTCCTTTGATTACTATTTCCCGGACCTTTCCCAATAAGCCCTCCTGTAGCAATTGCAATTTTTGCTTGCTCCACCTGATAATTTCCTTCCGATTCTCCTTCGCTGAAATTTTCAATACGAGAAACCCATGTTGAAATTCGTCCTCCACCTATACCCGTGAAATACGCGAACAAGAGGAACAACCCGAATACCAAAACCGCACCGCCCATCATATACCCAATGTATTTTAAACTGATGCGACCAATGAACATCAAGATCACACAAGTGGTAAATAACACTGCTGAGGTAGAGAAATTTGCAGGTAAAATCAATAGACACACCAATGCCACAGGCAGAATTATGGGGAGAAATGCAGTTTTAAAATCCTTGATATTATCTTGCTTTTTCGATAAGAGTCTGGCCACATATAAGATCAATGCTACTTTTGCAAAGTCAGAAGTTTGGAACGACAAACCAATAATTGGAAGCGTCAACCATCGACTTGCTTCATTGATATTACTTCCCAACAGCAAAGTAAAAAACAACAATGGAATTGCAATTAAAATTCCGAAGGTAGCAATGCGAGCATACCACGTGTACTTCACTAAATGACTCATATACATCAAAGCAAATCCCAACAACATAATGATCCCATGTTTGAAAAGATAATACTCTGTATTTCCCGATTGATATTTATAAGCAAGCGTACCTGTTGAACTGTACACAGCAAGGATACTCACAATACTCAAGAGTATCACGATTAACCAAATTGTACGATCGCCTTTAAAATAGGATTCTAACCAAGTCATTTTTTGGTGTGTTTTTTTATTTAATTACAATGTGCGAACTGCAGCTTTGAATTTACGTCCACGGTCTTCGTAGTTTTCAAACAAATCAAAACTTGCACAAGCAGGAGAAAGCAATACAATATCACCGCTTTTTCCAAGTCCATACGCTACTTGAACTGCTTCTTCCGCTGATCCCGCTTCAACAACTATAGGCACCACCGAACGAAAGGCTTCAATAATTTTTTTATTGTCAGTTCCCATGCAAACAATTGCCTTCACACGATTTTGCACAAGTTCCATGATCATGTCGTATTCATTTCCTTTGTCAACGCCTCCTGCAATCCAGATGACCGGCTTCTGCATACTTTCTAATGCATACCAAGTAGAATTTACATTCGTTGCTTTTGAATCATTGATAAAATCGATACCATGAACGGTAGTAACGAATTCCAGACGATGCTCGATATTTTCAAAATCGGAGAAGCTCTCTCGAACTACGTCTTTACGAATGTCGAGGATGCGGCCTGCAATTCCTGCAGCCATAGAGTTGTAAATGTTGTGTTTGCCTTGAAGAGCAAGATCGTGGATAGACATATGTATAGTTTGGTTGTTATGATTGATAAATATTTCTTCGTTTTCTAACCAGGCACTCATTTCCTCTTTAACCTTTATACTAAAAGGAAAGAGTTGAGCATCGGTATTTACTTTTGCTAATTGTTGTTGTGTCAATTCATCATCCGCACAATAAATAAATGCATCCGCTGAATTTTGATTTTGCAAAATCCTGAATTTAGAATTGATGTAATTCTGCAAATTGTATTCGTATCTGTCGAGGTGATCAGGAGTAATGTTAGTAAGCACAGAAATATCCGGCTTGAATGAATAACAACCATCCAATTGAAAACTGGAAAGCTCAAGAACATAATAGTCATGATTCTCCAGAGCGACTTGTCTTGCAAAACTTTTCCCTACGTTTCCACCTAAACCGACATTCAATCCCGCTTTCGACAACAAATGATGCGTGAGTAATGTCGTAGTGGTTTTGCCGTTAGTCCCTGTAATGGCAATTACTTTTGCTTTGGTATGTTGCGCGGCAAATTCAATTTCAGAAATCACCGGAATATTTTTGGAGAGCGCCAATTTCACGATCGCCGTTTTATCCGGAATGCCGGGACTCTTTACAATAACGTCCGCAGAAATAATTCTTTCGTTTGTATGTTTTCCCTCTTCAAATTCAATTTCATTTGCTAGCAATTCCGATTTATATTTTTCCGAAATTTTACCAATGTCAGAAACAAAAACTTTCATGCCTATTTTTTTAGCCAATACAGCAGTACCGACGCCGCTTTCAGCAGCACCCAGAATGACCATATTTCCTTGACTATAGCGCATAATTCTTTATCTCAACTTCAATGTAACGACACTTAATACTGCTAACATTAATCCGACTATCCAAAATCGAGTTACAATTTTTGATTCATGATAACCTAATTTTTGATAGTGATGATGCAAGGGTGCCATTTTTAATATGCGACGACCCTCACCGTATTTTTTTCGGGTATATTTAAAATAACTCACCTGCAACATGACCGATAAATTTTCTACCAAAAACACACCGCATACAATTGGTATCAATAATTCTTTACGAATGGCGATCGCAAACACGGCGATGATTCCACCCAAAGCTAGACTTCCGGTATCGCCCATGAAAACCTGTGCAGGATAAGAATTGTACCATAGAAATCCGATACAAGCACCAACAAAAGCACTCATGAAAACCATCAGTTCTCCGGAATTAGGAATGTACATAATGTTGAGATAATTTGCGAAAACGGTATTACCGGATACATAAGCAAAAACTGCCAAGGTAACTCCTACAATCGCACTCGTTCCGGTGGCCAACCCATCAATACCATCAGTAATATTCGCACCATTCGAAACGGCCGTAACAATAAATGTTACCATCAAAATGTATAGTAATGGAAGCATCCATTTTTGATGATCTCCTGCCCAGGAAATTAAATCTGCATATTCGAATTCATTGTTCTTTAAAAATGGAATGGTAGTACGTGTCGATTTTACATTCGCTCCAGTACTTATTGTTTTTGAAGAATTATTAATATCATCAATAATATTTCCACTTTGGCTGATGACTACACTAGAAGCTCCGGTGTTATTTTCTCTGACTACAACATTCGGATTAAAATAAAGTATTGACCCGATAATAATTCCTAATCCTACCTGACCAATCAATTTTGATTTTGCTCTTAGTCCGTCCTTATCTTTTTTAAATACTTTAATATAATCATCTAAAAATCCAATCAAGCCCAACCAAATTACACTCACTAACATGGCAATGATATACACATTATCCACTTTGGTAAATAAAAGTGTAGGAATAAGAATACCTGCAATAATAATCAGTCCTCCCATTGTTGGCGTACCCTTCTTTTTCGCTTGCCCATCTAAACCCAAATCACGAATTGTTTCACCCACTTGCAATTTCAATAAGAGTGCAATAATTCTCTTTCCCAAGAATAAAGTAATCACCAATGAAGTGATAATAGCCATGGCTGCACGAAAAGACAAGAATCGGAATACACCGGCTCCGGGCAAGTCGTACACTTTATCTAGATATTCAAAGAGATAATATAACATAATTAACAGAGTTCAAATGATTCTTCAAGTACTATCAAGTCATCAAAAGGGTGTTTAACACCTTTCACTTCCTGATATTTTTCATGCCCTTTTCCTGCAATTAGAATGATGTCACCTTTTTTTGCAAGAGCACATGCGGTACGTACCGCCTCACGGCGATCCGTTACCGAAAGCACTTTTTTATTTTGATGTATTAATATTCCCGCTTTCATCTCTGCAATGATTTGATCCGGATCTTCAGATCTTGGATTATCGGAAGTAAGAATGACACGGTCGCTAAATTCACACGCGATAGCTGCCATTTGCGGACGCTTTCCTTTGTCACGATCGCCACCGCAACCCACTACGGTAATAATTTGTTCGTCGCCTTGACGCACATCCTGAATACTCATTAAAACATTTTGTAATGCATCGGGTGTATGTGCATAATCAATGATGCCAATAACACCAGTCGAACTTTGTAAACGTTGGAAGCGACCATCGGGAGCAGTTAAAGTGCTAAGCGCAGTTAGAACATTCAATTTCTCTTCACCCAGCAAAATACCCACTGCATATACCGAAAGTAAATTATACGCATTGAACTTACCGGTTAAACGACAAAGCACATCGCTTCCCTCTATGTTTAACAACAATCCGGTAAATGAACTTTCCAAAATTTTCACTTTGAAATCCGAGACTCCGGATAAACTAAAAGTCTTCTGGGAAGCCTTCGAATTTTGAACCATTACTTTATGATTTCTATCATCGGCATTGACTAAAGCAAATGCATCCGCGGGTAACAAATCAAAAAATCCCTTCTTTGCTTTAATGTATTCTTCAAAAGTTTTATGGTAATCTAAATGGTCACGTGTAATATTTGTAAAAACAGCTCCGGCAAATCTTAATCCGCTTACACGATGCTGCACCACAGAGTGCGAACTCACTTCCATAAAACAATAAGTGCAGCCGGTGTCCACCATTTTTGCTAACAAAGCATTTAACTGAAGTGGATCAGGCGTGGTATGCGTTGAAGGTATTTCAAGATCGTTGATTCGATTGACAACAGTACTTAACATTCCGACCTTATACCCTAATTGACGAAACAAAGCGTGTAAAAGTGTTACTACTGTTGTTTTACCATTCGTTCCGGTAACACCAATCAACTTTAATTTTTCTGAAGGTTGCTCGTAATAATTTCCTGCGATGATGGCCAATGCAAAAGCTGAATCTTTTACACGCACATAAGTAACGCTTTGAAAAATTTCATTTGGAAATTCTTCGCAAACAATAGCAACAGCACCTTTGGCAATGACTTCTGCAATGTATTGATGTCCGTCCGAATTTGTACCGCGAACAGCAACAAACAAAGTTCCTGCTTCTACCTGACGCGAATCAAATGACACTTTCTCAATGGAAATGGAAGTGCTTCCACTTACATCCTCAATGCCTGCTTTATAAAGAAGATCGCTGAGTTGATTCATTAACCAAGTTCAATTATTATTTGTTGTCCTTTTTGAAATTTTGATCCGGGCACTAAAGATTGTCTTACTACTGCTCCTCTTCCAACTGGTTTCACCATCATACCTTGTCCCTCGAGCAAATACATGGCATCGCGTAACCCCATCCCCGTTACATTAGGAACCTTTTCATCTTCCGGTGTGTAAACACTTTGTTGTTTATTCACCCAGCCATTCGCAGGTCCTGCAAAATCAACTTTCAAATTTTTAGTTGCTTTCGTAGCAGGTTTCGCTCTTCCTGCTTTTACGATTGGAATTCCGGCGTACAAAGAGTCGGGAGCATTCATTACTTCCTTATGCATATTTACATCCAGTGCATACACCTTATCAGCAATATTTTTAAAAACCGGACACGCAATCGAAGCTCCATAATATGCGTCTTTACTAGGGCCATATACTACTACGATACACGAGTAACGTGGCTCATCGGCAGGAAAATATCCGCAAAAGGAAGCTTGGTATTTTATTTTACCGGACTTATAACCACCTGCTCCTTGTGCAATTTGCGCCGTACCTGTTTTACCTGCGATAGTGTATTGTGCATGTTTAATATGCGAAGCAGTTCCGGAGGTCACTACTTCTTCCAACATACGACGCGCCATTTGAATCGTAGATTGCGAACAAATACTATCAGCAATCACTCGCGACTTGAAAGACTTTAATACTTTTCCTTTGCTACTGATTTC
>Ga0105046_10012873_pt1 | contig 12970 bp, 11 predicted proteins | sample MAT03_FD_78385 | JGI IMG/M metagenome (GOLD analysis project Ga0105046, IMG submission 78385) | Freshwater microbial communities from Lake Fryxell liftoff mats and glacier meltwater in Antarctica - MAT-03 (megahit assembly) | ecosystem: Environmental > Aquatic > Freshwater > Ice > Liftoff... | reverse complement strand
GGTTGGCGTCTCATCCGAGGCCGGACGTGGCGGCTTATCGTCCTCCTTGTCATCAGCATCTTCATGGTTTGGTCGCCGTTCAATTTTTGGCAGTACATGCCCGAGAAGGCGCTCTACATCCAATTCACCTATCGGCTTCTCTTATTTGTGGTGCTATTTGGCTCCCTTCTTTCTGGGGTCGCCTTGAAGTCGCTTTTTCACGATCGGCTGGCATTTGAGCACGCCGTCGGGGTAATTGTGGTTCTGGGTCTCTATCTGGGCGAACACCTCAAGCCCCATCAATCGCCCGATCCTCAGATCGATCTCGCCAAAGAGATTGAGACCCCCAACATCGGTCGCGGCGGCGCCAATGGGGTCTACCTACTCGCGTTAAACAGAATTCATGATCACATGAGAGCCCAGCCCTGCCCGCCCGGATTCGTGCCGGTCTGGCGCTATGACGCTCCGCTCGACCGGATGCCGCCGCGACCTCCGTCAAGCCGCCTTTTTGTTGAATCACCTGGCAATTGTTTTGTCCAGGTTCCCGTGCTCTTTTACCCCGGGATGCTCGATGTTAAAGTCGACGGCAGGAAGGCCCCGTACTACTCGATGGGCTACACGATCGGCCTGGCGATGACGCAGGGCACGCATCAAGTTGATGTGAAGTTTGTCGGGCTGCGCTGGGCGAACCATCTCAGCCTGGGATTGTGGATTTTGACCCTGGCTGCGGGGGGGGTTCTCGTCGGCCGAAGTGGCTGCGCCCGTTTCAGGACGGTCTTCCGCAAAAATTCGCCGGATGGTACAACATTACTCGCGCGGGCAAAGGATGCCCGGCAGGCGGCCTGATTTCGGGCCCGGAGACGCCATGACGGCAACGACCTTTCGATGGCCGATTACTCCCGATGGCGACGCCATACCGCGTTGGACCGGTTCGGGTTTCGATATCGGCTCGTCGAAAGTCCGCTATCTGCGCTACACCGTCGGCGAGTCGGGCTGGAATGATGACCTGACCAAATTTCACGAAGAAACATCGGGCGGCGTTCACCCCATTGAGCGAGCCTCGCGCCGCCACACGTTGGCGCAACTGCGCCGCCACGTGCATGGTCCAAATCCAGTAATCATGGAAGTGGGCTGCTCCTCCGGGAGCATGGTCAAGCACATGGTGCGCGAGTGGCCTCACGCGACCGTGATCGCCGCGGACTATGTGTCCGGTCCGTTGGAGACCCTCGCGGCGGAATTGCCGAATCTGCCCATGATGCAGTTCGATCTCGTGAAGTGCCCGCTGCCATCCAACAGCGTCGACGCGATCGTGTTGTTGAACGTGCTCGAGCATATCGAGGACGACAACGGGGCGCTGGCACAGGTGGCTCGTGTTCTGAAGCCGGGCGGCGTGGCGATCCTCGAAGTTCCCGGCGGATCGCATCTCTACGATGTCTACGACAAAGTCCTGATGCATTTCCGCCGCTACGAACTCGGCGCATTCCGCCGGCAAATCAAGAACGCGGGCCTCGACATCGCCTGGTCGTCGTGTCTCGGAACCTTGATCTACCCGCTATTCCGGCGCATCAAGCTTCGCAACCAGCAATATCTCAATGCCGCCCCCGAGGTCCAGCAAGAGATCGTCGCCAGTGCGATCCGGAAGAGTGCGAGCAATCGCCTGCTCGACCTGTTGTTCCACATTGAAGGCGGATTACGCCGAATCATACCGATGCCGTTTGGCATTCGTTGCCTGGCGACGGCGCAAAAACCGATCCGGGTAATCACCCAGGAAGAACGCGAGCGGGAATTGCGCATCGCCCTGCGCCGCGGCTTAACACCCAAACCCGTACCTGGAAATCGCGAGCTAGTTCAAGAAGAGCAAGCCATGTTGAAAGGAACCCACAGATGATGAAGAGCATCTGGCCGAAGACATTCCCGCCTTTGACGGCGGAACAACAGGTCATCTCTGACGACTTCATGAAATACTGGCATGAAGTCCTTCCCAAGAAGTACGGGATGATCGAGCGATTCAATCATACCTACTCCCTGCGGGATCGCCCCGAGGGATGCCCGCGTACGCTTGAGATCGGCGCCGGCATCGGCGAGCATCTCGAATATGAGAACCTGACGGCCGATCAACAACGCGCTTATTATGCGTTGGAACTGCGCGAGAATATGTGCGTCGAGATTCGCCGCCGCTTCCCGAACGTCAAGGCTACCACCGGCGATTGCCAGGAACATCTGCCGTTCGCGAACGGCTACTTCGAGCGAATCCTGGCGGTCCATGTTCTGGAACATCTGCCGAATCTTCCGTCCGCGGTCAAGGAACTGCACCGGGTTTGCGACAAAGAGAAGGGCGTACTCTCGATCGTGATCCCCTGTGAAGGCAGCATGGCGTACACGATGGCCCGCCGTGTCTCCGCCCAGCGGATCTTCCAGAAGCGTTACAATCAGCCGTACAAGTGGTTCATCGAACGTGAGCATGTGAATCAGCCGCGCGAGATCGTCGGCGAACTGAAGAAGTTCTTCACGGTCTCGCACCGCCGGTTCTTCCCATTCCGCATTCCCATGTATTTCTGCAACCTCGTTATCGGCCTGACGCTTCGTCCCCGGAAGGAATCGAAATGAATACCGTATTCGTGACCGGCGCGGCCGGTTTTATCGGCAGCAATCTCGTGGATCGCCTCCTGCGCGACGGTAAGCGCGTCGTCGGCTGGGATAATTTTTCGACCGGTCAGGAGCGATTCCTCGAACCGGCCAAGGCGAACCCCGCCTTCACGTTGATTCGTGGCGACAATCTCGACAGTGCCGCGTTGCGTGCGGGAATGAAAGGCTGCGACTTTGTCTTTCACCTCGCCGCCAATGCCGACGTCCGTTTCGGCACGGATCATCCCGAGCGCGACCTGGAACAGAACACCATCGCCACTTTCAATGTGTTGGAAGCGATGCGGGCCAACAGCATCCGTCGGATCGCCTTCTCGTCCACCGGGTCGATCTACGGGGAAGCCGCCGTCATCCCGACCCCGGAAGACGCTCCGTTCCCGGTCCAGACGAGTTTGTACGGCGCGTCGAAGCTTGCGGGCGAAGGCATGATCTCCGCCTACTGCACCGGCTTCGGTTACCAGGCGTTCCTCTTCCGCTTCGTCTCGATCCTGGGCGAACGCTACACACACGGGCATGTATTCGACTTCTACGAAAAACTGCTGCGTGACCCAAGTCGCATCGAAGTACTCGGCAACGGCAAGCAACGCAAGTCGTACCTCCATATTCAGGACTGTCTCGACGCCATCATGCACGTGATTGGTAAAGGCTCGGAAGGGGTCAATCTCTTCAACCTGGGGACGAACGAGTATTGCTGCGTCGACGATTCGCTCGGCTGGATCTGCGAGATGCTCGGCATCAAACCGGTCCGGGAGTATACAGGCGGCGAACGCGGTTGGATTGGCGACAATCCGTTCATCTTCCTCGACACGACCCGGATTCGCGCCACCGGGTGGAAGCCGAAAAACACGATTCGCGAGAGTGTTCTGAAGACGCTCCGTTACCTTCAAGACAACCGCTGGGTCCTTGAGGCCCGAGGGAGCACCGCATGCGCATTGCCGTCCACGGCTTGTGGCACCTTGGCTGCGTGACCGCCGCTTGCCTCGCGGAAGCGGGGCACGACGTTCGCGGACTCGATCCGGATGCTGACCGCGTCCGTGATCTCCAGCAAGGCCGGCCGCCGATCGAAGAACCGGGCCTCACCGATCTGCTCGCGGCCGGCGTGGCCGCGGGCTGCTTATCGTTCACCACCGATTCGGCCGACGCTCTGCGCGATGTCGATGTCGTGTGGGTGACCTTCGACACGCCGGTCGACGAATTCGACGTCGCCGACGTCGGCGCGGTCCGTTCCGCTCTGGAAGCGATCGCCCATGACATCCCCCGCGGCGCCTGGGTGCTGATCTCGTCGCAAGTGCCCGTCGGTTTCACCGCGGAACTGGAGAGCGCCTGGGAACATCGTGGTCTGCGTTACGCGGTGTCGCCCGAGAATCTGCGTCTCGGCAAGGCGATCCAGGTTTTCACCGAACCGGAACGGATCATCGTCGGCACCCGGCCGGGCGTCGATCGTTCCGTTCTGCAAGATCTGTTGACGCCATTCTGCCCGCGCATCGAATGGATGTCAGTCGAATCGGCCGAGATGACGAAGCACGCGATCAATGCCTTCCTGGCAACATCCGTTACCTTTATTAACGAACTGGCCCGGCTATGCGAGGCAGTGGGCGCCGACGCCAAGGAAGTCGAACGCGGACTGAAGAGCGAAGGCCGCATCGGCCACAAGGCCTATCTTTCGCCCGGCGTCGCCTTTGCGGGCGGCACCCTGGCGCGAGACCTCCGCTATCTGCTTTCTTACGGTCGTGCCTTTCAAGTGGGGACGCCGTTCTTCGAAGGTGTTCTCGCCGGAAACGAGTTACACAAGGACTGGGTCCGGCAAAAAGTAGGTGATCTGGTCAAGTCGATCGCAAAGCCGGTCGTGGCCGTGCTCGGGCTGACCTACAAGCCAGGCACCAACACGCTACGGCGATCGTCTTCCGTCGAGTTGTGCCGTTGGCTGGCGGATCGAGGGATACGCGTCCAGGCTCACGACCCGGCCATCGACGAACTCCCGGCCGACCTGGCCCAACAGGTAACGTTGAAGGGCACGCCGCTGGCGGCCTTGCAACAGGCCGATGTCGCGGTGGTGGCGACCGAATGGCCCGCGTTCCGGGCACTCAAGCGATCCGATGTGCTCGCGGCGATGCGGCAAGCGGTCATCGTCGACCCGACGCGCTTCCTGGGCGCGGCGTTTGGGGATGAGGGCGAACCGAGTCTGGCGTATCACACGATCGGCCGACAGGCCGCGTGATTCAGAAAGGGCGAAGTCGACGGGTTATGCGAATCGGCGTCAACCTCTACGCATTGAGTCTTCACGGCGGCGGCATGCGGCAATACGTGCTGCAATTGCTGCCCGCGTTAGTGCGCCGTTCCTCTCATCACTTCGTACTCTTCAGCGGAAGCGCGAGCCGGTCGTCAGTTTCGCTCATCTTGAAGCAGATTTCTCTCGCGGAACGCTATCGTGTGCGGGTGGTGGATGTGCCGCATCAGGAGGCGATTCACACTCACTCCGATCTATTCGACTTCTACTTTTGTCCCTTGAATTCGCTGGCGCCCGACCTGCTCGATCGGCCGACGTTGGCAACGCTCGCGGATGTTCAGGAACAGTTCTTCCCTGAGTACTTCACGCCCCAGCAGCTGGAACTTCGCGCGGTTCTCTACCCGCGAACCGCGCGAGCCGCCACTCGTTTGATCACCCTTTCGGAATTCTCCAAACAATCGATCTGCCGGTCGTTCGGCGTCTCGGAACGAAAAGTTCACGTGACGCATCTTGCGCCAAATTCGATGATGATCGAGGCTCAACCGTCCTGGCCGGCCGAGTTTCCGAAACCGAAGTCGCCTTTCGTGATTTATCCCGCGAATCTTTATCCTCACAAGCGGCACGACCTGTTGCTCCAGACGCTTGCCGAAATACGCGACCGAGGCCATCATGTCAGCGCCGTCATGACGGGCCAACCCGCTTCGCCGGGGGTCGACATTCACGCGATGATTGCCGCACATGGCCTGGGCGACCGCGTCATGTGGCTGGGGCATGTTGAACCGGCCATGCTGCGTTACTTGTACGAGCGGTCGCTGGCCCTCTGCTTCCCCAGCCAGTTTGAAGGTTTCGGGCTCCCACTGGTGGAAGCGATGCAGTGCGGCTGCCCCATCATTGCCACGCGGGCGGCCAGCATCCCGGAAATCGCCGGCGAGGCTGCGTTGCTCGTCGACCCCACCGCGAAGGCATTGGCGGACGCCATCACCCTCCTGGAAAAAGAACCGGAGAGAAGAGCGGATCTCATCCGTCGCGGTCATGAACGGGGCAAACTGTTCAACGTCGACCGATTGGCCGACCAGACCTTGCGGATCATTGATGAAACGGTCGAAGAATTCACAACGCCGCCCGCTTTGACCCGGCGGGAAGCCATCAGCTACGTCGTCGCGTTTCAGCGCGACGAGGCGGCTTTGCGCCGCACGCTCACGAGTCTGACGTTCGAAATGCAAGATCGGGATGAAGTGATGATCCTGGCCGCGGCCGAGGAGCTTTCCCCCGAGATGCACGCCCTGGCCGGCAATATCGCGGGCAGCCGGCTGGCGCCGCGAACCGGCTGGCTCACCGAGGTTCAACGCCCGCTTGTTTGCCTGTTGCCGGCGGGCGACGAACTCGTCGAATGGTCCACGTCAGCGGTGCAACTTTCGTTTGGTGAAGACGCCAATCGCGTGGCGGTCGTCGGCGAAACGTTGGCTCTTGATCGCCGCCTGGGGAAGGCGTTTCGCCCCGGTGAAGCCTCGCCTTCTTCGGCTGCCGTGTTCTGGCGGCGCGAGTTCCTGCTCGAACACACGCCCGATTTTATCGCGAAAGACTGGGTCCCGACCGTGCTGAGTGCGGCGGGTGAGCGTCTGGGAGTTCTCGAGCGCGACATCGCCCGTTGCGAGCCCAATCGATCCTCTAAGTCCCAATGGTCGAGGGTGCGTTCCAAGCTCGGTCGCGTTCGCCGCGCCGCTCGAGATCTGGCTCAACGCATTCGAGCGAAGGTTCGTCGCCAGGGCCGGCTACTTGTGAAATCGTTATTCAGGGCGAAGTGAGTCATAATGCCGCACGAGTCCTCTCAACGAATGCCTCGCGTCGCCGTCGTTACGCCGGTCTTTAATAAGATCGCGCTGACCCTCCGCTTCCTCGAGTCGTTCACGCGCGTTGACTACTCCCCTCGGACGATCATTATCGTCGACGACGGTTCGACCGATAACACGCGCGAGATTCTGGCTGAGCAGTTCCCCGAGGTGATCGTGCTCCGGGGCGACGGGAACTTGTGGTGGTCCGGCTGCACCAATCGCGGCGTGCGACGAGCGCTGGAGATGGGTCACGATTACGTGTTGACGATCAACAATGACGTCATCGTGCGGCCGGATTTTCTGAGCCGGCTGGTGGCGACCGCTCGCGCTCATCCGCGCAGCCTGGTCGGCGCCCGCATCAACTTTTTGGAAGAACCGGGAAAGATCTGGGCGGTCGGCGCGTCCGCCCACTGGGACACCGACCTCGTCATGCAATGCAACTGCCAGGGCGGTCAGGAGGACGACATCGTCCCGCGTTTGCACGACCCCAGCCCCGTTCAGGCGCTCACCGGGTGCGGCGCCCTCATCCCGGCTTCCTGCTATCGCGAGGTTGGCTTCTACGACGATCGTTGGTTTCCCCAGTATCATGGCGATTCTGAATTCGCCTTGCGGGCGGCACGGCATGGCTATCGCATCTTCGTCGACTTGAAAGCCGTCGTCTTCAACAACAGCCACAACACAAGCAGCGAGACGAACATCTTCTCGCGGCGGTCTCCTTGGTTCTGGCGGCCTTTACTCGGCCTTCGCTTGCGTCACTGCCCGCGCCGGCGGATGGTCGGCAATCTTCGCGCCTACGGCGCCTGGTTCTTCCAGCAGGTTCGCCTACAGACTCGCCGAGCGATCAAAAAGATTCTACCTCGCTGGCTGCTGCCGGCGTCGTCCACTTGAACCGAGGAGAGAATGGACGTGCCGAAATTTCTCGATCATTCGCGGGGCAAGATCTGGGTCGACGTCACGACTTTGACGCGTTGGGAGGGCCGCTGGACCGGCATTCCACGCACCACGGCCAGCCTCGTGCATGAATGGCTCAAACGCGAGGACCCTCCACTGTTGTGCCGGTTCGATGCCGACACGCATCAGTTTCTTCCCGTTGAACGTGATGTCTTCGAAGCGATGCTTGATCAGCAAGTCGGTGATGATCAATTGCCGGCAGGAGCACGTGAACCTTCCGCGCCGGCTCGATCGTTGAAGCAGCGTGTGAAAGAGGGGATGAACTGGCTGCCCGACGGATTGAAGGACGCGTTGCGAGCGACCGTCGCCGCGGCGCGCCTCTGGGCCCGTTGCGTGGTGCGGCCGGCCAAGTCGCTTTTGCGTTGCGGGCAAGTGGGACCGTCGATCGCGAGCGACGAACTGCCGCTGCCTCTTCTGTTTCAGGAAGGCGACACTTTGTTGTCGCCGGGCGGCAGTTGGGAAGATCAATCGTACCTGCCGGTACTCGATCGCCTCAAACGGACGATCGACTTGCGGGTCGTACCCATTATCTACGACTTGATCCCGCACCTGCTGCCGCACTTCTTTCCCTCGGAATTCGCGCCCCTATTTCGCTCCTGGCTTGGCCGCTTCATGGCGCTGGCCGATCAGGCGATCGTCATCTCCGAAAACACCCGCGCCGACCTGCTCGAGTTTCTGGATTCCTGGAACATACCGGCTCCGCCCGTCGACGTCATTCGCCTGGGCGATCGCCACCCGTTCCCCGGCCGATCCCATCCGCCCGTGCCGTTCCTCCATGTCGGCTGGCCGCCGCCGCCTTTCGCGCTCGTTGTCGGCACGGTGGAGGTGCGCAAGAACCATGCGTTGCTCTACCAGGCCTGGCTTCGCCTGATCGAAGAACATGGTGAGAAGGTTCCACCACTCGTGATCGCCGGACAACGCGGTTGGTTGTGCAGTGAACTGCTGCACCAGATCGAAAACGACCCGCGGATCGCCGGGAAGATCATCCGCATCGAAGGACTCACGGATGGCGAACTGACGTGGCTTTACGAGAACTGCCTGTTCACGCTCTACCCGTCGCATTACGAAGGGTGGGGCCTGCCGGTAAGCGAAAGCCTGTCGCATGGCAAATACTGCATCGCCAGCGACCGGTCGTCGTTGAAGGAAGTTGGCGGCCATTTGATCGATTACCACGATCCGCTTGATTTCCTGAAATGCAAGCATCTGATCGAACGAGCCCTGTTCGAAGAAGAATACTTGCCACGCAAAGAGGCGGAAATTCGCCTTGAATATGCCCGCACCACCTGGAGGGATTCCGCGGACGCCCTCTGGTCGATTTTGCGTTCCGAGCCGCTCGATCTACCGGAACGCGAACGACAGTTCGCTTGACGCCCCATCGCCAGGAGTTTAATTTGACACTCGAACTTTCTCCATCGAAACGGCCCTGCTGGTGCGGTTCGGCCGTGACCGAGCCCTACTCGCCGGAGTATCGCTTTTGCCCGGCCTGCGGCTCACTCGTCTCCCAGTTCGGTCTCAACAGCGACGAACTCCGCGTCCGGGATGATGCGACCGACTATTACGGCAAGTCCTACTGGCAGTCTCATCAGACGGCGGAACTGAATCTGCCCTCGATCGAAGAACGGGCCGTCCATGACCTGCCGCGCCGGTGCGTCCATTGGTTGCGGCATCTGCTCGCGAGTTGCTTGCCTCCCGCGCGCGTGCTCGAACTCGGTTGTGCCCACGGAGCGTTCGTCTCTCTGATGCGCGCGGCGGGGTACGACGCTCAGGGGCTCGAAGTCAGCCCCTGGGTGGTCGATTTCGCCCGAAAGACTTTTGACGTGCCGATCCTCGCGGGGCCGCTTGAAGAACAGGCGTTGCCCGACGGCTCCTTCGACGCGATCGTGCTGAACGACTTGCTTGAACACCTCGATGAGCCACGCCTATTGATCGAACGCTGCGTCCGCCTGCTCAAGCCGACGGGGTTGCTCTTCGTGCAGACGCCGAAGTTCCCAGATCGTCCTCATGCGGAACTTCTCGAAGCGAAAATGCCATTTCTCGAAATGATGAGCCCCGCCATCGCGCGGGAACATCTTCACCTGTTCAGTGATCGCTCGGCTCGAATGTTGCTCGAACATGCCGGACTGAGTGTCGTCGAGGAACGACCGGCGGCTTTCGTCTATGACATGTACCTGGTGGCAAGTCGAACGGAGATCCCGTCCTTTACTCATGAACAAGTCGACAACGCTCTACGACCCAAACCTTCGGGCCGGCTCGTTGGAGGATTTCTCGCCCTTGACCGACTGTACGGAGAGTCTCGGCTTGAAACGCAAACTGCGCGCGAACAGTACGAAGAGTTACGAAAAGTCGCACATGCGGAGATTGATCGGTTGCACGACGAATGGAAGAAGTCCCGGCAACAAGTGGTCGATGTGTCCATGAATCTTCGGGCGGCGGAGACAAGTTGGGCGGCGGCCGAGAAGCTTCTGTATGAGGAAATCGCGCGCCTGCGGAAGTTCGAGTTCGACGAAGTGATCGGGCCGATCACCCGGCGAGTAGCCCTACGGCTTGCCCGGCTCGAACGCCATGTGCCGTTCGTTCACCGCTTCTTGAAATGGATGCTCCGGCGCAGCCGACCTGGCTCACGCGCTTCTTGATCCCGAGGCCTCTCATGCCGCTTCTCCGGAAACTCCGATCCTTGCTCGGCTCGTTGTTGAAAAAATCCGCGCCGGAATTGGCCTCTCACGAGACCGCCGTGGACCTGGCGGCGTTGTTGCGCCATCAAGATGCCCGGTTGACCGACGTTCAGAATGGGATCGGAGCCCAGTTAGCCATTCTCGATTCCCGGCTCGTGCCCTTGCAGCAGCGGCTTCTTCAATTCGATCGCGATCTCCAATGGGTGCGAGGCGCGCTGGCGGCCTCGGTCCGGACATTGCCACCGAACGACCTTCGCCACTTCGAATCACGCGTCTACTCCCAGAACGGGGAAGACGGCATCATTGAGGAGATCTTCCGGCGGATTCGCACGACCAACCGTTACTTCGTCGAGTTCGGCGTCGAGACCGGCGGCGAGTGCAATGCCGCTCATCTGGCCCTCGACAAAGGATGGAGCGGACTTTTTCTCGAAGCCGATCCCGATCTGTTCTATCACCTGCAGCGCCGCTTTTCGGCTCATTCTCGAATCCGCTGTCAACAGGCCATCGTCACGTCCGAGAATATTGAATCGCTCCTCGAAGAAGCGGATGTGCCGCTCGAACTCGATCTGCTGGCGATCGACGTCGACGGCAACGATTACTGGATTTGGAAGGCAATCACGCACTGGTCGCCGCGCGTTGTCGTGATCGAATACAACGGCAGCCATCGTCCCGACGTCCGCTGGGTTATGAAGGAGAATCTGGATCATCGCTGGTGCGGGAACACCTATTATGGCGCCAGCCTGGCTTCGTTGAACGCCCTGGCACGCACCAAGGGCTACACGCTGGTGGGAACGAACACGCTGGGGGTCAACGCCTTCTTCGTCCGCAATGATCTGGTTGCCCCTGAATTGTTTCTCGATCCGGCCGTTCACTATCACTACTCCCCAGCCACGCACGGCCCTTATCCCGGCGGCCATCCCCCGGCCGATGGACCTCATCTGGAAATCTGACGGGCGATCTTCGGTTCCAATTCGACATGCCTGTTGACAAACGCGCTGCCGGGCGGGTGTAATACCTCCATCTTCCACCCCGACACCCGGAGCCATCTCATGTGTTGCTTCTCGCGCAAAGTCGATTCGGTGACGAACACCAACATCTTCGCCCGCGCTTCGAAAGACGGCCGACAGTTCCTCGTCTACAGCATGCAGTTCAAGGCCGGCGAGGATCTCTCGATGATCCTGCCGATCCCCGTTCCGGCCGAATCAAAAGAAGACGCGGTCTCGTTCATCAACTTGGAGAAATACCCGAAGTTCTTCGACGAGCTCAAGCTCGGCTTCCCCGAAGAACCTTCGCGCGGCGGCTTGAAGGATAAAGACACATATAGCCTCCCGCCCAAGAAGCTGGTCGTCGTCGAGGTCGGCAGTTTCGTCGCCTCGTTTGTGCCCTCGATCAAGGACTTCGATCGCCTGGACGAACAATTCCGGCTGCCAGCGGGCGTGTGGGATAAGCTGCCCGCGTACAAGAATTTCGGGTTCGCCGTGTTCAAGCTGAAGAAAGGCGAACAGAAAGTTCACCCGATGGCGTTCGAGTTCCCGCGTGCGAACCGCCGGCAACTGTTCTTCCCCACGGTCCACATCCATGATGGCACCGTCCCGGCGCAGGCCGGGTTCGATCATGCACTTTACTGCCAGACCGATGGCGAGGACTCCTCCATGTGGGTCGAGTCAGCCCAGCCGGCGGAGATGTTTATGCCCAATCTGGAGGAAGCGAAGGGGATCATCGACCCGAAAGGGCACGCGTACCGCAAGATCATGAAGGGGCGTTTTGACAACAAAGACGTGGTGATCTGATGAATTCCGTGCGGGCGAGTTCCCATTCGCCCGCCAAATATCGCAAATCCGCTATCTTGAAGCGGAAAAATCGCCCTTGATCTTTATTTGCCGAAAAACTACTATCTCGCCAGCCCACCCGGGACGGCATGTTTTATCCCGAACGGGTAGAGTCAACTTCATGGAGGGAGATCTGGCATGAAGCCGATTTCAACTTGGCGATTCACGTTCCTCGCGGCGATCGGTTTACTGGCCGGTACGCCTTCCTCAAGTCATGCGGGTTTACTCCCTGTCAACGTGACTGTCAATGCCGATGGCGGCAACTATCGCTACGCCTATGGTGTCGTGCTGACGTCGGACTCGATCCTGCGCACAGGCGATTACTTCACGATCTACGACTTCGATGGCTTGGTTGCCAACTCGAACGTCCAGCCGACTGGGTTCACTTTCACCAGTGCGAACCTGGGCGCCACCCCCGCGGGCATCTTGCCGACCGACTCGGCTGCCATCGCGAACCTGACCTTCACCTACACGGGGCCGGACACCGTCGTCGGCCAGACCGGGATCGGCAACTTCATCGTCAAATCGACTTACGGCAGTTCAACCGAGGGCGTCTTTTCCGCTCGGACCCACCGCCAGATCGACGGCAAGACTGACGCCAACATTACCGAAACCGAGGTTCCGGTGCCCACGGCTCCGGGCGTCCCCGAACCGGGCACGCTGGCCCTGATGGCCATCGGCCTGCCGCTGATCGGTGCGTTCCGCCATCTCCGCCGCAGGATTTAGAAAGACAAGGAGACAAGGAGAGAAAGCAAACCTCTCCTAGTCTTCTAGTCTCCTTGTCTCCTTGTCTCCTTGTCTCCTTGTCTCCTTGTCTCCTTGTCTCCTTGTCTCCTT
>Ga0105046_10012872_pt1 | contig 12971 bp, 13 predicted proteins | sample MAT03_FD_78385 | JGI IMG/M metagenome (GOLD analysis project Ga0105046, IMG submission 78385) | Freshwater microbial communities from Lake Fryxell liftoff mats and glacier meltwater in Antarctica - MAT-03 (megahit assembly) | ecosystem: Environmental > Aquatic > Freshwater > Ice > Liftoff... | reverse complement strand
TTACGCCAATATAAAATTTGAAAATGAAGTTCTTGACGGGGAAAATAGGCAAACGATATTACATAATCTATATGGATCTGAGTTTGATACTCGCGCGGATTTATGGTCTTTTGCTTGTTGGTTTTACTATTATTTATTCGGACATTGGTATAGATCGGGAGACGATCTCGAAGAGTTGGATAAGTATGACGATATTGGATTTTATATTAAATCTATTCTAAATTCAAATTATAACAATCGTTTATATGCCGGTCAGATAGCCGAAGAGTTTCAAATTAAGAATACAACTTTTCATCTTTCCTTATCGGAATGTATTTTCAACTATAATTCTCTACAAAATTCTTCGATAGATGATATAATCACTCATATTTCAAAGGAACCGCTTCTTGATATCGGGGAAGTTTTGTCAAATTACTTGTGGTTATTATTACTAACTCAAAGAATGTCTAAAAGAGATGGTGGTGATGGAAATGTGTTAACTTTAATTCATCTATTCTCAAAAGTTGGAGACTGGTCACAGAAAGAAATAGATAAATTTATCATTCTTGGTAATATTTACACAGATAGCGTTTTAACAAATTGTAGTGAAAAGAAAAAAGGGTTTCAAATGATTATAAATCCACCAAGAACCGGAGAATGGAATAATACAGATCAATTAAACTATTTAATTGAGGAGTAGAAGACTATAAAAGAATATCACCATCAATTGGATATTCGCTAAATATTACTTTTTCCATTTTTTTAGTAGTTTTTATCAAGAAATATCTTGATAATATATTCTTCGAAAATAAGAAAGTCTACCTAGTATATTTCAGTCATAAAATTTTCATCAAAATCTGCCAAGCCATCTTTCAAAATTCCTAGTCGCAAGTAGTAGTCATGAAAGATTTTTAAATTTAGTTTCATCGGTATAGAGATTTTCGATATAACAACGTCAGAACGATAATATTTTGTTAAAAAACGTTTTCTTCTCGAAAGATCTGTACAATAATCAACAACTTTACAAATTATAAAATATAAATCTTCAGCCTCATTGTTTCCATAAATCTTATCTTCAATTGTGTCTGAATTGTCGACGATATCTAATGCAGCTTTAAAAATAGAAATATTCGTTAAAATATAATATTCAAATTCTTTGACTAAAATAGCATAATTAACATATTCATCTGGAAAGATGATATTTCTTTCCTTTTTAATTCTGCGAAAATCTAGATCTATATCTATGATATTAAATTTATTTGCCTCGAGAAATGTGTCGGTAATTACATTTTGCATCAAAGATTTTAATGGGAAATGTAATTTGTCTTTATCTAGGTTTAACATAGAATAGATATCTAGCTTTGTTTCTCCATATTTTGGATATGTTGCCGACCGAATGATAAGTTTGTTTACTTCAGGTTTTGAAAAGAAATAGTTATAAAATTGATCGTAATTCTGTGGATTATTTTTCGTCGGAGTATCTATGAATGCAAGAGGTGGGATAAAATACTTATCGAGATAGACGCCATCTCTAATAGGTCGTTTTTGACTATTATAGATATCTATTACATGTTGTCTTGTCTGAAGACTTGGAATAAAAAACTGCCCGATAAATTTGAGACTATTAAAAACGTGTGGATGACACCGGTATAATACATCAAAAGTAATTTTATAAATATCATAGAGTGGGTTATATCTATCGGTAACATAATATTCTTTTAAAACCGTACTGTGTAATACATTTTGTCCAATTTCGATTCGCGACAGACCAAAATCAATAAGTTTAGGGATGATATCACTTTCTATATATCCGTTATCAAGTCGAAAAGAAAACTTACTATTTCGTTTTTCAACTATAATATTATCGGTATGTATATCATAATGTGTGAAACGATATCTTGCGTAAGCATATCGAAGATAATAAAACAATAGTGTAAGCAATTTTAAAATATCTGCAGAGTTCGTGGATTTTGTTAAAAAAACGCTTAATACATCACCTTTTAACTTTTCTGATATAATAACCCATGGTTGTTTTGTCGAACAGAACGTTGTTATTTCATCTTTTTGATTGACATTTTCTAAAATAATTCTTGAACAGTTAATAATACTGTAGGTTTGTTGAAAGATAGGAACTCGTAGTTTGTTAAGTTCGTAGTTAATCAGATACTCCCTCAAAAGATTATTTAAATCTTTAGTTTTCTCCAATCGATATTTTTCATTCTCCGTATATGTAAATCCATTTCCAGCTGTAACTTTAATTTTATCAAGAGCTTCTTCTGCATTCGGACTTTTAACTACTATCTGATCCACATTCGAGATATCTGCAGATAAAACTATTCCATAAACACCTTTTCCAAGAACACCTGTTAGCCTAATCAAATTCCTGTAAATATCCGTGTAATTACCCTGATAAAATTCGGAAAATTTTTCTGCTACAGCGAATAAATATCGAAAAGCATCATGTAATTGATAAGAATGACCATGTTTTAGAATTATATCATTGATATCATCCCGTTCATTAGAATAAATATTGAATATTAAACGAAAACATTCAATAATATTTTCTTCTAATAATACACCATAATCGTTTTTTATCTCCTGATGGAGATTCGCTAGCTTAGCATCCATCTTTTTCTTTAGGTAATGATATTCCTCTTTAAAAATTTTTTATTAAAACACATACAAGGGCGAAGGGTAGACTATCTACATCAATTTTTATATAATAATAAAGGATAGCCTTAGAGCCGAAAGCAAAACGGGTTGAAAGAATGGAGAATAAAAGACCTCTGTCTGATAAAGAAATTATCTTTTTAACAGAATGGATAGATGGAGAACCAATCTTCAACAGTCCTTTTCCAAAATATAATCGGCAAGCAAAATATCTTTGGAGGCAACTTTTAACAAGACAGTTAAAATTGCAATCTGTAGGACCAAAGTTTGGTCCTAAAAGCCTTGTTAAATTTCGCGATATCACCAGAGATACATTTTTGAAAAATGTTATACCTCCAGGAGAACCAGTCGGAAAAATATCGGGTACGACAATCGGCGAAAATGCAACAACTCTTATTCTTAAGTTGAAGGGTACAACTGGTACATCTGCGTCTTCGCGATCTGTGTCTATGAATACATTGTTTCAAAAACTACTCAAGTCGGCAAAAACTCCAAAAGCTGCAATTGAACAATTTGTGACAGTGAGATTTACTAAAGTTTGGAAGTTTATCGATTTATATCTCAATCGTCTAATGTATCAAACTGTTAAATTGGGCAAAGATAATATCATTTTAGATTCCGCGGTCCTTTCTGCCGAGGATCTTTCCGACAATGATTGGTATGATTTATTCTTTGAAGTGTATCCAACAAATAAAAATAAAGTTACATCACATTTTGGTTTAAGAATAACCTTGGATACAGAAAAATTATATGGATTTCATCTTACACTTGAAGAAATCGCAGATAAATTTAAAAACGAACATTGGTTTTGTGTTTTTAGCCCTCAACATCTCGGAATTATTGATATTTATCCAAAAAGCAATTATGACGAACTATTTACAAATACTCAACGGTTGATGTTCGGTGAAGATGTGGAAATTTCATTTACCGAAAAGAAAGGAAAAAAAGAGGAAGAAGAGATTGATGACGAGGGGGAAGTTGAAGAGGAATATGAAGATGTCGAGGAAGATGAAGAGGAGGAAGATGAAGAAGAGGAGGAAGATGAAGATGAAGATGTCGGGGGAGAAGATATCGATATCGGAATTCTTCCCGAGGCTGAAAAACTTCCTTATTTTTTGAAAAGTGTTGTCAAACCAGCATTTTTCGAACTAGAATTTGGAAAAATCAAAGATATCACAACTCTATCTGTTAACTGGGATACACTTTCAGCTCTGATTAAAGATGAGAAAAAAATTGGCAGTTCTTATAAGATTACGATTGATAAGAAGCTAGTTGTCGAAAAAGGTCTAAGTGTTAAAATGTTATTAAGATTTTTAGCTAAAAATGAATGGGTTATTGAAGATCCAACTGGTATAAAAGAAATGGATAAACTCAATTACAAAAGCGATTATTATATTCTTCAGAACGAAAATATTTCGATATCTCCCAGAAAATTTGTTAATGACGCAGTTGATAAATTTGAGACTTTTAACGATGTTGTTCAACCTTATATAGAAATTGAAGGAAATATTAACAATATCATTGCGGCTCCGTTTGTTGATATCACTAGAATTTTAACCGACACAGTAGCATTCCAAAAAGAACTTTTTGGAATAGAAAATGCAAAACAGCTATTCTCAAGATTATTTACTGTTATCTTTTCAGATGAAGCTTTACATCCAACTCATGGTTTACTCGTTTCTTCTTTCCTTACTAGCTCCGGGGAGGTGCTAGGAATGACGAGGTTTGGAGTTAATAAAAATCGAGTTGGACCTTTCGAACGTGCAGGATTTGAATCGCAGACCTTGGCTTTTTTAGAGGGTTCGGCCAGACCTGTAGAGGAAACAACTCGCGTTACAACATCTTCTTTTTACGGCCAGGAACCACCGCTGGGTTCAGGTATGGTTACAGTCATCGAAGATAAGGAATTTTCTCAAAGACAAGCACAAATTAATCCAGTAAAACAAAATGAACAATTAAATGTTATTAATGATCTATTAAATAAGAGTGTCAGTTTCAATCTTGGAGAGACGGTTGCTAGAGAACCGGAAGTTGAGGATAATGAAACGGATTCTTCGATTTTAATGGTTATCGATACTATGACACAGGAAGAATCAAAACGAATGATGCGAAAACCGCGAATTATTACGGCGATTAAGAAACAAGAAACGACGAGAATTGACGAGAGACCGAATATCTTTTCAGATCTGCCAGCTGGAAATGTTCCAAAAGAAGTTAATTTTGGAATTTTAGAATCACAAGTGAAATCATTTAATGGAAAAAGAATTATTCTTCCGCCACCCAGGCGTACCGAGCCGAAAACTTCGAATCTAATCATTCCCCCAACTGTGACTATTCCAGTTACGAGAGAAGAAGTAATTGAGTTACGCGAGGAAAATAAGGAATTGAAAAGCGAAATTCCACAAAAGGTTGTGGAACCTATTGTTCGCAAAGGTCCGCCGAAGAAGGTAACAATGGTTACTAAAGAAATGAAAATTGGGAAATAAAGAAATTGAACAGTAATTACTGTTCAAATGTATAAATTTTATTTGGAAGTATCCATATTTCTTAAACCAAGCTTTGAATCGTCGATTTGCATCTCTCCGATTCTTAGTTGCTCTTGTTCTCGATTCACAAGATAGTAAACAAGAATACCAGCGTTTTCAGTGTTATCAAATAAGAAATCTTTAAATTCATCAAGAGCATCGAGAGTAACGCTTTCATCCAGATAATCTAACAACATTGTAACAGTATCAAGATCTTGAACCGATAGCAAAAGCGATACGGCCTTCCAATTTACTTTAAATCCGTAATTTGCGAGAATATCAAAAACATCTCCATCTTTTGTTTCTTTAAATTGACTGGGACCTGTAAGAAATTCAAAAGGGTTTCCAATCTCGTACCCAAAAATTCCGAGGCGGATCATATTTTTAACTGCTATAAAAGATCGAGCAGAAATTGCCTGTGTAAATAGAAGTTTACTATAAGCGGGATTGTTTTTAACAAAATCATGTAAAAATTCAAAGTTTTCTCTGTAATCTCCGTCGGCAACATCGCTTATAAACCGTCGAATATCATCAGCCTTTGCAGGCTCACTATGAACAGTTGATGTGATGATCATTCTTTCATCTTCGATAAAAGACATAATCCAGTTATATTTTTCATTAGTAAGAGCTTCGACTATTCTTTCTTTCGAATATCCGTTCCGAAGAAGAATTTCATAGGCTTCTTTTGGATTTCTAATTAAAAACAAAACAATTTCATAATCTTTCAGTTGATCACCAAGTGTAAGAAAAAGTGTTTGAATACGAGTAATCTTAGAGCTAAGATCGTAAATATCTGTTCGAATATACCAACTATCAAGTGAAAGTCTCAGCGCTATCTCTTTACATGTTAAATTTCGACCCGAACAGTTGATGCATGGGCATTCTTCGGCGTCAAAAAGTTCAAGCCGATAGTTCCAAATCGTATTTTTCGCGAGTAGATATTCAACAACCTCTGGGACGACTGTAACGATAGCATTTCTCAAAGCTAAAGTTGCGAGGGGATCATTTTCCTTAACTATCTTTTTGAAATTTTCCTCAGGATTTCCCGATGTCCTGTATCCTAAAGAGCCCAGAACCGCCAAGTCTCGTAGATTCGCCATGAATGAAAATTATGGAGATTCATTTAAGAGTTTTTACCGAAGGTTTAGAGAAGAGTATTCTTTAACAAAAAATAATAAAAAAAGGACACGAGAGGAATGGATTCAATGGGCAACAAGACAAACATTTAGAAATGATAGTTGGTACATAGCAGTATTTTTAGATCAAAAATATACTATGGATGTAAAAAGTTTATTACAAATACATAAAAATATTCCGCTATATATTGACGCTAATACATCTTTTCTATTTTATCTACAATATGTTCGTACTTTACCCATCAGGGATTATTCTATAGAAATAAATGTTAAAAAATATGATACCCTTACGGCTTTAGAAAAAGCAGACATTGTAACCGCCACAAATACAGTTTTGAATTATAATTATGACGATTGGGAATTATTAATCTTCCGTCTTCTGAGCAACAAAAAACATAATTTGTTGACGAGATTGTGGGTTTTCTTTTTTGCCCCGCAATATTTAGCATTTGTTTTTATAACTGTTACCTCGGTAATATATAAAGAATTTAATCAAGATTCGTTTTTAAGCATCGTTGAAGCCTATTGGAGTGATTATTTTAATGTTGTTTATAATTTGAGGCGAACAGAAAAATTTATTTTTTCATTAGAAATAACAGGAAACTTTAGACAATATATCGGAAGGTTAATATTATTAAAATCGTTTCTTGAAAAGGATATAAAGAAGGCTATTAGAGGGAAAAAATTAAATGTAATAGATCCAATCAATCTCGAAAATGTTGGAAAGTATTATTATCAATGTACAAACCCACACGAACATTATTTTAATATTTCATCATACCAGGGATATTGTGAAACGGTGGGCGAAAAATGTCAGTTGTGTCCAATTGATAAAACATATAGCATCAGTCCAGAAATATTTTACCAGAGTGGGTAGTCAGTATACAAGATAAAAAATATAGGAATTATTTCAATTGAAATAATCAAAAATGTCGTGGGTTCCTTTCACAGGCGCGATATCCTTCGAAAAAAATGTCGAAAAACAAATGATAGAATTTTCTATTACCGAGGATGAAATTAGACAAGTCATCAGAGAAGGAAAAAGATTATCAGAAAATCCTGATTTTCCGGATTCGATGGTGTTTGTCGAACGTAAGAATACAAAAAATCCACTTCATGTAACAGTTTTTAGAAATCAAGATCCATATATCATTTTACATGTTATTCGTGAGAGTCACGAAAGAAAAACCGATAAAGATTACCGATCATCAGCCGTTCAATATCGTGAAGACAAAAAGTATGGAAAAATGAAAGATATGGAACGGGAAAAATATAATAGATGAGGGACTAATGTAAAAAGATGTTCTATTGAACATCTTTTATTATCCATCTATGCATATGGAGGGGGCGAATGTACCATTTTTCCAACTAATGGTCCATATTTTGGTTTATATCCCAATCTAGTTTGAGCGCTCATGTAATGATCTGGAACTTCCATTAATGTTTGTAACATTAATTGTTCATCTGGATTGTTACTCTTTGTTACTTTGTTGTAATTAACAAAATTAAAAATGTCAATTCTTCCTTCAACCTGATCATCAAACTTTTCCATATCTTCAAAACTTCCATCTCCCACACCGATACAAACTATTGACAGTGGATATTTGGCAACTTCACGAAGTTTTGCAATATGTGCAGATTTCAGGGTTTGATCTATTTCCCCGTCGCTAATAATTATTAAAAGGTGAAAACGATCCGTTTGCTGAACAATTTTAATTGTTTCATCTATTAAAGCGATAAAAGTCTTGAACAATAATTATTGTTCTTGTATAATTCATATATTTATAACCATTCAACCCCTGTAAATCCAAGATCTTTAACTATCTTGGTTAAAAGAATTTGTTCCGAGTCAGTTATCATTCTTTTACGGCTTAAAATTGAAAGGTATTGAGTTTTAACATCTCCAACGATTGAAAAATATTGATAATCTGTATATAAAATTCTATAAATTCCTGTTTGCCCAGTTTCAAACTTAATATTGAATACGAGAGGTTTAGCTGTTGGCGTCGCAATGCCCTTTATCTGCCGAAGCGCCTGACCATTTGGACCAAGACAGGTATTTAGAACAGATAGCCCTTGTGGAATGACCGTATAGTATGCAGTCGCACCAGCACAACCGACTTCAAACCAGGCATTTTTACGCCCGACCTCATACCAAAGGCCAGAATAGGCTTCAAGATCAAGTTTTTTCGACATTCTTGCTCTTTAGGTTCTATAAAACTATCTTTTATCTTTCCATGTGTTAATAAATTGTGAAAGATCAATACCTGTCTCCTCGTCGGGCAAATTTCGGGTAATTTCTTCTATTGTTTCAGGTACATTATTAAAAATAGTTATTTCTTTTTTATTTTTTCTTCTTTTGGAAACAACCCAGGTTCGAAGAGAATTTAAAATTGACGAATACGTTTCTGGTGTATTAAAGTTTGCTAGTAATTCGTTAAAGATAAAACAAACCCCGAAAAATAATGTAAATAATAATAAAATAAATTCATTCTGCCGAATTCCCAGGATTAAGGGATCCATATTTGCCGTATTTAGATAACTTAAAAACTAACATCCTTTCAAATTTGAAAGGAATTGAACATAAATATTTCTATTCGCAAAACAAAGTCAATATATAAGGACTTCCTGGCGGAAAATGGCAAAAACTTTCCCTTGGCATAGCAAGTACCAGATTTTTTTGAGGAGTTACTAACATCCAAAATGTAAACCCTGGACACATTTCTCCGGGGAAATGTGCACTACCATCTCTCGCTGTAAGCATTAAAGAAGGTGCTGAAGAAAAATTTTTTACGCAAACGTCACAAATTAAAACAAATATTACAATACATTCACCATAGTTTGGTTGTCCGAGAAATGATTCTACTCGCAAATTTTCATCACAACTACTACTCAAACTCGACGAGCTACTCGAACATTCTGAAGAAGAAATACTACTCGAGCATCTACCCGAACTACTACTTGAAATACCCGAACTACTACTCGAGCATCCACACGGTTTTTTCTTCGATGTTTTATTTCCACATGTATTACATGACTTTTGACATCCCTTACTGCATGTTTTCTTACTTTTATCTCGAGGGTTCCCCATTCCTTGGCGATTGATTTTCTACAAATTGATCGCGAAAAGAACCAGTAGCTACCAATAAAAGTATATAAAAGGTAGCTAAAATAGCAGCAAAGAGAAAAAGCCAACCGGTCGAAACGATTTTATCCAAAATAAGTCTATTAAAAAATACAGCGAATGTCCAGACTACAAGAAAACCAACTACGAGAATTATAATATCTTTAAAAATTTCAATCCAAGGTATCGATTCCTTTCTGCCGTACCGTGAACAAACCAAACCCATTGTCTTCTTCTTTAGTGAAGAAATTTAAAAAGTGGAGTGTTTTAAACTTGCGGGCAATATTCCCTTGTAAAAAAAATATTAAATAATGTACTGAGGCCATTCACAACATTTTCAGAATTCGTTTCAAATGATTTTATATCTCCGGGTAAATGAATTTTATCCAAACAGATTAACATGGCAACTGTTGGATCCAACAGTTTCGATAATTTCCCATATAAAGACATTTTCGCCCGAGATAGTAATTTTAATAGATTTATTAAAATTATTACTAGACTGGCTACCTTTCCTCATGGATCATAACTAAACGTTTTATAATTTGGATCAAGTTTATTTGATAAAAATTCATAATATTTCATCATAACAACAAATTGATCATGATTTCCAGGATTTTTATCCGGATGTAATTTTAAAGATTTTTGTCTTTTACATCTTTCCAAATCCGTTCTTGTGTATGATAACTGTAAAGCAAAATATTTTAAAGCGTCATCGATATTAACATATTTTTGATTAAATTCGTTGTGGTTAATTGAAGGTCCTGGGGAAAAAAATCTCGCATAAAAATCTGGTCCAGGCTCCGGTTTAGTGGGTTTCGGACCTTTTTTCTTAGGTTCGGGTTTTGTATTTTTCATATATTTCAATCCGATCTTATCAAGTTCGGCTGCTAATTTTGTATTGGATACCGTAAATTCTTGATTTTTTTCTCTTTTACCACGTTCCGGGTGTTCCCCATTTTTTAGATCATTGTAAGATTTGGTAAAATCGTTATAATAAGCATACAATTCATCTATATAAGATATTGTCTGCTTATTAAAGATCTTCTTTAATATTGTTTTAGCTTCTGTGTTATATCCAGTTGAACGTTTTGGCGGTTCAGGTTTTGGTTCAGGTTTTGGTTCAGGTTTTGGTTCAGGTTTTGGTTCAGGTTTTGGTTCAGGTTTTGGAATATCTTCCTTTGTTTTTTTACCTTCTCTTTTTTCATAATCTTTTATAGCTTTTTTGATATCTTTTTCAGAAATTTCCGCGTCTTCTAGAAGTTCGTCATAATATTTACCACTTCTTTCTCTTTCCGGCAAACTTGCCAGAAATTTTAGTAATTCATCCATTCAAAAGATATCTTGGCTATTTCAGTTACATTATTTCTTGCTATAAATTATTTTGAAGGCAGTCTTGATAAATCATTTAGGAATTATTTTTGAATCTTAAAGACTTTCTTATTTCTAAACTAAAATTATATATGAAAATGTTTGTTAATATGGAACGAAATCGAGTTATTCTCTTTATCTTTTGGATACTTATCTTTTTCGTCTTCATGTTTCTAATATGGATGTCTAGAGACCCGGTATATATATTTGGACTATTTCTTATGTATTTTTTCTTTTTGGCATTTCTATTCTATTGGTATTACTTTATTTCAAGAATGGGTGAAACTGGAAGGTGTAGTTGCCCGGATCATACCGGTCCACACTAGACAGTATTTACTTTTACATCGACGCGCCAAATATAGTAAACTTTGATCTCAATTGAGATCAAATTTAAAGTCTTTAGATCGAATTTAAAGACTGAGATAGTTTTCCCAAATGACCGTAAGAAAATTAATATTGCATTGTTTTGACGCTTGGCTCGGCGATAGTCCCGAATGAATCATCTCATCGAATTCGAATTCGATTGTTTTAGCTATTTGGGCATAAACTGCAAACATTATATTTAGTTTTTTTAAAAAAACATTATATCTATTTACACCAGTAATTAGTTCTCGAAGAGTACTTATAAATTTATAAAAATCTCTTTCGGAATTATTGGGGGAGTCGTTTCTATATTCACTTTCGCCAAAATCTCCAAGCACAATTTTCAATTTTCCATTCCGGAGAACTGTGAAAATATTTCCACAATGCAAATCTCCATGATAGATATCAAGTTCAGCCATTTCGAATAAGCAAGCAACGACAGATGAAAAAGTTTCATCCAAAAAATGATTATTGATAACCGAGTATGTGATAATTTGTTTCAAATCGCCGATGGCCCTTTCCATAACAATCAAACCGATAGAATTTTTACCTTCTTGACAGATTTTTCCTGTTAAATATCGAAGAAAAAAATCAGAATCGCCATACATAGTTATCATCTCGTTAATTTCTCGTTCATGGTAAAATTTGGCAATATTTCCATGACCAGTGTTATCAAAAACCTTAATTGCAACCGGAATTTGTTTGATCAAAGAATCATAAACTTTTCCGCGTTCCGACAAACTTCCAATTTGTCGAATAAGATTTGGTAAAATTTCACATGAAGAACTAACAAGAAAAGCGTCTCGGATAATTTCTATATCTTCTTCAGACGGTTCGAATGATAAATTGAGTCCATTATAGCGATCTTTAGGCAACATTCGTGATGGTAGGAATACCTGGTGGCGGGCCATGATTTTAAATTAAAAGAGTGGGGACTCTACCCTATTGGTTTCTCAGATACTATTTAAATGTTCCTATACTTTTTAGTTATTTCGATAACGTGGTGGAGAATATCTTTTCCCTCAACTGTCAACCCGAGGAATTCGGCTTCGACAAGACTGCAATATTTTCCACCTTTCTTTAGATAAAGAACGTTTTCTTTACCGACAATTTCTTGTAATAGGCTCATACATTCAAAAGGTTTAGTCATCTCATCAAATTCAATACCATTTTCCTTGAAAATACCAACTAAATAATGAATATTTGTTCCGATTGAAAAATGTTCTGCTAATAAGAAAAGATTTTTATTTAACTGAATGTGTTGTTCTTCTATATTCTCGCGACAAATTATCGTATCTTTAATTAACTTGCTAAGTTGTGAAGCATCTATATTATATTTTGTAAGAAACCATTCATTAATTTCACAATTTTCAAGATCACGTATTTCAATTCCCTGTTCTTTACTCAACTTGATTAAATCCTCGTTCAATTCATTCCGATCAATTGCTGGAAAAGCCGACTTTCGTAAAAGATGCATAATATGATAATCAATTTTCTCCATCAATCGACAAAAATCTTCATATTCGTCGAAATATTCTTGGGTGCCATCGATTTCATCAAATATCTGTTTTTCTGTGTAAATTTCCTTAATTTTTTCCAGACTGGCGCCTTTTTGTAACAGGTAATAAATCTTTTTCATATGCATACTCGTTATACAATTTTCAAGAAGTTCGTCGAGGAATTTTGTTTGATAAATTCGAATGCCATATTCAATTAATTTTTTATAAATATCATCATAAGAACCATCAAAATCTGAGTCATGAAAATAATCGGTAATATAAAAGATAAAATCGCGAAGACACGTTG
>Ga0105046_10012871_pt1 | contig 12971 bp, 12 predicted proteins | sample MAT03_FD_78385 | JGI IMG/M metagenome (GOLD analysis project Ga0105046, IMG submission 78385) | Freshwater microbial communities from Lake Fryxell liftoff mats and glacier meltwater in Antarctica - MAT-03 (megahit assembly) | ecosystem: Environmental > Aquatic > Freshwater > Ice > Liftoff... | reverse complement strand
TGCAAACGTCCGGGATGGGACAGCAGGTGTTAATCCTTTCGAACCGGATGATCCACTCGGTCGCGCGAGTTTCGTTGTTCGTGGCCTTGTCTGTCATTGCCTCACAGGGTACTTGGGCGGCGGTTTGCGACGCTGATGGACCGGGATGCCAACCTGGGCCGCACACTTAGCGCTGCTTACCCTCGCCATAAACCGCATGTCGGCCGCGCCCAGCCCGTCTTTTTGCCTTAGGTAGAGGTTCCGGTTGCCACCATGCGGCGCTGATCTAAGTTCCATCAGATCACATCACGGATGCACGAGCGTTACATCGGCTAGCCTGATGTGATAGCATCGTCAGCAGCGGACCAGGGGACAGTGATGCGAAAGGCGACGATCGCCGACATTGCGGGCATGGCCAAGGTTTCCACCGCCACTGTTGACCGCGTGCTGAACGGGCGGCCAGGCGTGTCGCCAGCCAACAGGCAGCGGGTCAGCACGGCCGCGAAGGCACTTGGCTATCTTCCGACCGAGGGCAAGATAACGCTTCCTTCGCGGCCGGCGCATCTGGAGTTCTTTATTCCGTTGGGCCGAAGCGAATTCATGCACAATCTCGCAACCACGATCCGCGATTTTGCGGCCAACCTTCCGCTTGTTGCATCCTGCACCATCCACCCCATTGATGGTCTGTCTCCCTCAGCTCTGGTCGGTGCGGTCGAAAAGACTTCGCTGCGGACGAATGGGGTCGGGCTGATTACCGTCGATCATCCGATTACGCGCAACGCGATCCGCCAACTGTCCGAAGCAGGGCTGCGGGTCATCACCATAGCGTCGGATGTACTTTCCACACCTCGGTCGGCCTATGTCGGCGTCGACAACCGGGTAGCCGGGCGAACGGCGGGGTTGGTACTGGGACGCATGATGCGGGCGACGAGCGGTGCTCTGGCGCTGTTTCTAGGCTCGCGCGCCTATCACGGCCACGAAGAGCGCGAGAACGGATTTCGCGCTTTGATCGGCGAGCAGTTTCCCAATCTGCACCTGTTGCCGGCCATCGAAACGGATGAGGACAACGTCACTTCTTATGAGTCCACGGAAAGGCTATTGCGCAGCCGCTCCGACATCGTTGGGATTTACTGCGTCGGCGCAGGGCAATCCGGCATTGCGCAGGCTGTCGTTGAACAAGGCAACCCACGCCCCTTCGTGATCTTTCATGATCTGACCAATGTCACCCGCAGTCTTTTGGCCGAGGACGTGATCGATGTGGTCATCGACCAGAACGCCCGGCTGACCGGCGAGCAGTCTGTGATCCGGCTTCTGGGCTCCATTGCCTCGACTGCGCCTTTTCTGACGCTGAAATACATCGAGCCGCGCATCATCCTGCGGGAAAACATTCCGGTAAAGTAGCACCGATTCAGAGGTCCAGCCCGCGCACAGACCCCACGTCGACTTCGCGACCGGTGCGGCGCGCGCGAATTGCCGCAAAGGCCAGTGCCAGGCTGTGCAAATTCTCTATCGCGCCATTTGCGGGTTCAGAGTCGTCTTCGATTGCAACAAGAAGCGCGCCCATCGCCCCGCGAAAGCCGTCGTTGAACCAATTCCCGGCCAAAGCGGGCCTGGCCCATCCGGCGGCTGTGGTCAGGGTCACATCTTGCTGGCCGAGATCCGGCCCCTCGCTGCGCAGACTGCCCAATGTGCCCGCGACATAGGTTGTGTCGCTCGGGCCGTGCGCGGTTGATCCGTCGAACACCAGCGACGCTTGGCCCCGGTCCAACCGCACCAGCACCTGCGCCATCAGGGGCGCGAGGGCGGTCTGGCCTGGCGCGGGGGTGGCCATTGCAACAACGCTTCTGGGTCGGTCGCCAAGGATACTACGCAGAAAATCGAACCAGTGAATGCCGAAGTCGTAAAGGATCAGGTCCTCGATCCGTTCAAACGGGGTGCCCGCAATCCAGCCGTGGTTCCAATGCACCGCGCAATGGGCGCTTGCCACCTCGCCGATGATCCCGGCGCGCACGGCCTCGCGCATCCAGGCCATGTGCGGGGCCCAGCGACCGTTCTGGTTCACCGCCAGCTTCACGCCGGTGTCGTGGGCCAGCATTACCAGCCGCGCGCCCTGATCAAGGTCCAGCACGAAAGGCTTTTGCGACAGAACGTGCTTGCCCGCCTTCAGTGCCGCCTCAAGGATCGGCAGACGGTCAGCCGGGTGGGGGGTAATGTCGACCACGTCGATCGAGGGGTCGGAAAGCACGTCCTCATAGTGGTCGGTCACCAGGGCGTTCGGCGCAAACTCGGCCGCCCGCGTCTCGGCCCGGGAAAGGGTGCGGTTGCAGATCGCCGCCACCTCCCACCCCGCCGTGCGATAGGCGTCAAGGTGCGCAGAGGCGATGCCACCCGCACCGATCAACCCGATCCGTGGGCGATAGTCGCGGGGCGCTGGCGGCTGCCAGGGCAGGTCGGGGGCCGCGACCTGAGCCAGGTTGGCGGTCCGCAGGGCATAGGTGTCGGCGTCGGGCTCGCTCATGGGATCAGCGCAATGGTTCGCTTTTCACGCGCCGAAAGCGCCGCGGTATCGACAATGCGCTGACCAGTCAGGCTGACTGCGGGGTCCAGCGGGCCAGTCAGCGCCTCGCCCCGTTCAATGCAGCCCAGCACATATTCGATGGCATTGCGGCGGCCCGGCGGTAGGGGGTCAGAAGGAATGGGATGCGGCTCGGGTTGTGCGCGGGTCTGCACGGTCACGTGATCGGCATAGTCCCAGCTGGCGATGGTGCCATCGGTGCCAACGAAGACAAAGCCGCATTTCGGCTGCGGCTGGATCGTCCATGGATCGGTGAAGGTGCCCCAGCGGGTCTCCATCTTCGACAGCCCGCGCGCGTATCGGCAGATGGTGATGGCGTGCTGATCGACCTCGATTCCGGGGGTTTCATCAACGATGCAAGTCACTTCCAGCGGTGCCTCGCCGTTCATGTACCAGGTGCCCAACGTCGCGCCATAGCCGAGGTAATCCAGAAGGCTTCCCCCGCCTGAGGCGCGCTTGTACCACCAGGATGCGGGTTTCCGCTGCTCCACCTCTTCCCGCGAGACCTCGACCTTGTCGGCAAGATGATAGAGCGGCCCACGGTTGCCATCGTAAAAGTGCAGCTCGATCAGATCGCCGATTGCCCGTTCTTCAATCAGCCGCTTGGCGGTGACATGAGACGGAACCCAGGCCAAGGGCCAGTTGACCGCCATGAGCTTGCCCGTAGGTTCCATTGCGGCGACCATAGTGCGGGCATCGGCAACGGTCGCGGCAAAGGGCTTTTCGACAAAGACATGCACGCCGTGGGCGGCCAGCCGCCGGGTATAGTGCGCATGGTCAGACGTAGCTGCGCAAAGGATGGCAAGGTCGGGCTTCACCGCCATGCAGGCGTCGAAATCGGTAAAGACATGATCATCCGGAATGCCGAAATCGGCAATTGCGCGGGCCATTGTGCCGCGGTCCGGGTCGAAGATGCCCGCAATCTCGGCGTCGGGGTGGTCATGGACCTGACGCAACAGATCGCCCATGTGCATGTGATCGAAACTGATGCCGACAACACGAAATCTACTCATGTCCCGTCTCCCTCAGCTGCGTTCGGTCAGTCGTACGTAAAGCGCCGTTACCGCCAGGACGATTGCCCCGTAAAGGATGCGCCGGCCGCCTTCGGGCATCTGCAAAAGCGTCAGCATGGTGGCCAGCACCGTCAGGATCAGCGCGCCCAGAATGGTGCCGCCGTAACCGCCGCGCCCGCCAAAGATCGAGGTGCCGCCGATCACCGCCGCCGCAACCGACGGCAGGTCGAGCGGCAGGGCTAGCGACAGCGAGGCGGTCTTGACCATTCCCAGATACAAAAGCCCGGCCAGCCCGGCGATGACCCCCGAGAGCGCATAGAGTGCCAGATGCACTTGCCAGACCCGCACCCCCGACAGTCGCGCCGCGGCCTCATTCGACCCGATGGCGTAAAGCAGTCGCCCAAAGCCGGTGCGTCGCTGGGCCCAAAGGATCAATACGGCAAAGGGCACGAACAGTGCGAGCCCGTTCGGCAACCCCAAGGTGCGCCCGGTGCCAAGCCAGACCAGAAATGCCGGATACTCGGTGCCGGTCGAGATGACCGAGCGTTGATAGACAAGCAGGAAGCCCGTGGCGATGAGGCCAGTTCCCAACGTCATGATCAGGGGGTGCACCCGAGCGAAGGCGACGCCGATGCCGTTCACCAGACCGACCGCAAGCGCGCATGTCAGGGCAATGCCAATGGCGCCGGGTGCGCCTATTATCGGCGTCGCGGTTGCTGTCACATAGGCCGCAATCGTGGCGACCGTGCCCACCGACAAGTCAATGCCTCCGGTAAGCATGGCCAGCGTCTGGCAAGCCGCCAGCATAGCAAGCGGAATAGCAAATTTGAGGGTGTTGCTGAGCCAGCGTTCATTGACGATGCCGGGTTGCATCACCTCCAGCACTGCGACAAGGAGGATCAGGAGCCCGACCAGCGGAATCAGCGGATAATCCACCATCAGCCGTGCTGCCCGCGCCGTCGGGCTGGGCCGCTCAACCACCGCTGCCATGTCGCGCCCCCCGCATTGCCAGAACTCCACCGAACATCACCACCGCGACCATGATCAGGCCCTCAACAATCGCCGCCGCATTGGGATCGACCGACAGCAGCGTCAGGTCCATCCGCACCAGGCGCAGCACAATCACCGCCAGGATCGGACCGAGGACCCCACCCCGCCCGCCACCCAGCACGACCCCGCCCAACACGACAGCGGCAACCGAGGCCAGAAGATAGGGCCCGGGGATTGGCTCGCCGATGCCGGTGGCCATAGTCACCGACAATCCGCCGAGGGCTGCGAACAGGCCACAAACCGCATAGGCCGCTACACGCACCCTCCCAACTGGTACGCCCGACCGGTAAGCCGCCTGCGCGTCTGACCCCAGGGCATAGAACATGAGGGCCAGCTTGCTGCGCCGGATCGGTCCCCAGATCACCGCCACGACCACCGCCAGAAACACAAACCCGCGCGGAAGCCATTCGGTCAATGCAGCGGGCACCCCAGGCAACGTGACCCCACCCACAATCAGCGCGCGCAGCCAGGGTGCCGCCCCGCCCCCCGGCGCATTCAGGATCAACAGCGCCACGCCCTGCCAGACGAACAGCATTGCCAGTGTCACCACGATGTCGGGCACCCGGGTCAGCACGATCAACGCCCCGTTCAGAGCGCCCATGGCAAGACCGAGCACCAGAACGCCAAGAACGGCAAAGACCGCCTGCCCGTCGCTTGCCCCGTCCATCAGCACTGCCGCCGTGACACTGGCCACCGCCATCATGGCAGCGATGGACAAATCAATGCCACCCGCGATGACCACTACCGCCATGCCGACGGTCGCCAGAGCAAAGGGCAATGCCGACCGCGCCAGATTGTCCAGACCCGAGACGCCGAAATCCGGCTGGATGAGCTTGGTCGCCACCAAAAGCAACACCAGCAACCCCGCCAGACCGGCTGTCCAGCCATTGGCCTCGATCAGTCGCTTCATGGCGTGGCCTCCGCTCTTTCGGGCAGGCCCGCTTTTTCAGTCAGACCATAGGCCGCGCGCATCAGGGTAGGCTCATCTGCGTCAGCGGCGTCGATCACGTCGACGACCCGCCCCCCGAAGATCACTACAGCCCGGTCACAGGCCAGTCGCACCTCGGCCAGTTCCGAGGTGTAGAACAGGACCGCAGCCCCCTGATCGGCCAGGTCGCGGACCAGGGCGTAGATCTGCCGCTTGGTGCGGATGTCGATGCCCCGGGTCGGATCGAACAGCAGGAGCGTCTCTACCCCCTTCGCAATCCAGCGCGCAATCGTCACCTTTTGCTGGTTGCCCCCCGAGAGCCGCCGCACTTCGCCCTGCGCACGGGTGTCGATCTGCAGGCGTTCAATGGCTGCACCCACGCGCGACCGTTCGTCCCGCATCGGGACGGCGCCCCAGTTGGCGAACTGCGCAAGCAATGGCAAGGCGATGTTCTCGCGCACCGACCGTTGCATCAAGAGCGCATGTGCCCTGTCGCCCGGCACCAGGGTAAGCCCGGCCGCAATCGCATCGGCGGGGTGGGCAAATGTCATCGGTCGGCCGTCCACCTCGACTGTGCCGGCCGTGGCGCGGCGGTTGCCCGCCAGAATGTCGAAAAGCTCGTCCTGGCCCTGACCTTCCAGTGCGACAACGCCCAGCACCTCGCCCGGCCGAAGCTCAAGCGAGACATCGGTAAGCCGCGTGCCGGTGGCTAGGCCCTGCACTCTGAGACGCGGGATGTCCTGAGCGGCAGTCCTTTCCATCCGTCGGGCCCCTGCAACGGTGGCCACAGCGCTGCCGAGCATCATTTCGACGATCTTGTCCTCCATCCCCGGTTCGATGGCCACATCTCCGACAGTAAGTCCGTCGCGCAGCACCGTTGCCCGGTCGCAGATTGCAGCAATCTCGGTAAAACGGTGCGAGATGTAGATGACCGACCGTCCGGCATCGGCTTGCGCACGCACCACGGCCAGCACACGCTCGACCAGATCCGTGGGCAAGGCGGCGGTCATTTCGTCCAGAAGCAGCACATCGGGCTCCACTGCCAGCGCGCGGGCAAGGTCGAGGATGCGCAAGGACGCAAGGGGAAGCCCGCGGATCATCGCATCCTGTCGCAGATCGGGCAGGCCAAGTTCGTTGATCCAATGGCGAAAGCGGTCCACCGGCGTGTCGCCCAGACGCAGATTATCGGCCACTGACAGGTCGGGGATCAGCGAGGGTTCCTGATAGACCGGAACAAGGCCCGACCGGCGAGCCCCGGCAGGCGAAGCAACGGTACTGTCCTGGCCGCGAATGCGGACGTGGCCTGCATCGGGACGCAGCGCCCCGGTCAGGATCTTTACAAAAGTCGACTTCCCTGCACCGTTGGCCCCCATCAATGCCACGATCTGCCCTGGGGCAACCTGCAACGAGGCATCGCGCAGCGCAACCACAGCACCATAACGCTTGGCTATGCCGCGTGCGTCAAGTAGGGCCGCAGCGGGTGCGGGGTCTGAGGTCATGTCAGGTGTTTCCTGTAGAAAAACGGCCTGTGCGAAAACCGGCCCCCGGAAAGTGTCCGGGGACCGTTTGGGTCAGGCGGTCAGGGTCACGCGCCCAACCTTTTGCAGCCGGGCGCTATTCACCCGGGCCTTTGCAGGCGATGATCTGGTCCATCGTGTAGGTGGTCCAGCCATCGATTGAAACGCTGACCGGCCATTCCGGTGACAGGTTCGGGTTCTGGCCTGCCGCGATCAGGGCCTTGCCCTCAGCGCTGACGTTGTCCCAGATCGCCGGATCGACCAGCACGGTCTTTTCGGCCGGGATTTTCCCGTCGAGGATCTGGATTGCCAGCGCCACGCCTGCACCGCCAACCGAACCGGGGTTAGTGACAGCCGCGCCCTGCAGACCTTCAACGCTGATCAACTGGCTGACAAAACCCGCGTTGTCGGCCCCGACGATCGGCACCAACGGTGCGCCGGACTCGACAAAGGCGTCGACGATCACGTTGTCGATGCCGCTGGTCCATACGCCCTGAAACGGCAGGCCTGCTGCGATGATGTCGTTGATCTGCTGCTTACCCTGATCCTGCTGCCAGCCGGTGAAGACCTCTTGCGCCACCGTCACTTCGGGGAACTCGGCCAGCGCGCGTTTGAAACCAACGTCGCGGTCATTGTCGGCCCCGGCACCAGCGGCGCCGCGCATGTAGACGACGGCGCCCTTGCCCCCGATGGTTTCAAAAAGCCACTTGGCCCCCAGATAGGCATATTCTTCCTGGTTGTTTGACAGAATGTAGGCCGAAGGCTCGGTCACTGCCTGATCGACCGCCACCACGACAATGCCCGCATCTGTCGCTTCCTTGATTGCCGAGTTGATCCCTTCGGAGTTCGAAGGGTTCACGACGATGGCATCCACACCGGCCTGGATCAGGTTGCGCATATCCTCAAGCTGGCCTGCAGCATCGGTGTTGCGGTGCGCGATGTTCAGGCTTTCAACTTTGCCTGACGCCAATGCCTCGGCCTTCATGGCGCAGACCATCTCTTCGCGCCAGCCATTGCCTTGCACGGTGTTTGAAATGCCTATCTTGTATCCTTCGGCCTGCGCCATTCCGGCAAATCCGATGGACAATGCCAGCGATGCAGTTCCAAGCAAGAGTCTTTTCATGATGATCCTCCCAGATCGTTGGTGTGTCACTCGTCAGTCATGTCGCGGTATTGCGCCCTTGCAGGAGACGGACGTTCTTGGTTGCGGACCAGCATCATCGCTGTGCTGATTCTCTGATCTAGCGCAAAAGTTGCGGCTTTTTGTTTTATGTAAAGCTTTTCATTTGCGATGTAAAGCTTTACATATCGGATGTAGTGGTCAAGTGTCTCGCACGTACCCTGAGACAACAAAGGTGAAAGTCGGCCATGAGCCGCCCAACGATAGAAGATGTTGCCCGACTTGCCGGTGTATCGATAGCCACCGTCAGCCGGTGCCTGCACATGCCGGACATCGTGGCCGCCAAAACGCGCGAACGGGTGCTGAGCGCTGTGCGACAGACCGGCTACAACCTGAATGCGGCAGCGCAGTCGCTGCGGCAGCGTCGGTCCAACACCGTGCTGGTCGTGGTGCCGGATATCGGTAATACATTCTTCTCCGAAATCCTGGGCGGTATCGAACAAGAGGCCTCGGCTGCCGGGCTGACCATGCTGATCGGTGACACCGGGCGCAACAAGACGCGTGAGGATGCCTATGTGCGCTACCTTTTGAATGGTCGCGCGGATGGCGCGCTGTTGCTTGCCGATCCGCAGGCTGCGTGGTTCGAGATCCCAACCCTGAATGACCTGGGCATCCCGCCGATCGTGGTCATATCGGAAGTGGCGCAGGCCAGCGGGCCAATTGCTGTGTCTATCGACAACGAAGCTGCCGCGCACGCTGCTGTCAGCCATCTGATCGGCCAGGGCCACCGCCGGATTGCGCACATTGGCGGCCCGCCCAGCAACATCCTGACAACGCAGCGCCTGCATGGATATCGCCGTGCCTTGACTGAGGCATGCCTGCCCCTGCAACCAGCGCTCGAGTTTACGGGCGACTTCAGTCTGTCCTCCGGACGTTCTGCGTTTGACAGCTTCAAGGTGCTGACCAAAAGGCCGACCGCGCTGTTCTTTGCGAACGACGAAATGGCTATGGGCTTTCTGTCTACGGCCTATACTGCGGGAGTCCGCGTGCCGCGCGATGTTTCTGTTGTGGGGTTTGACGACATCCATTTCGCGCAATCCTGCATTCCCGCGCTGACTACCATCCGCCAGCCGCGCGCCACGATGGGGGCCACCGCAATGCGCCTTTTGCTTTCGATCATCGCCAACGAGGCTCCGGCCTCGGTGCGCCTGCCGTTCGATCTGGTGGTGCGCGACAGCACCGCCATGCTGCGACCTGCGCCCTGACCGCGCCGGACCTGCCGGGCGGCACCCGGCGATGTGAGGGTGGTCAGTCGGCTGCACGTCGTCTTCCTTGTCTGATGTGGGTTTGCTGTTTCACGATGGTCGCAAGCACTTGGCACGTAACGGTAAAACCGTGCTTTAACTAGTCGTCTGACCCTTCAAGATCGTGCACTTGCGTTCGATGATCGGCCCTCGATCGCTCGCACGGTTAAGTCCGGCGAAGAAGCTGCGCGAGTTCATCTGGCCTGACCGACTTGCCTCCAGCCCAATCTTCATCCGCCGATCCCATTCAGGAACGCTTCATGTTCGCGCGGATCCATGGTGACGACATGGCCCTGCTGAGGAAAGGCCCCGCTTCCCACATCTGCGCGGAATTCTGAGAAAGCAGCAATGCGTTCCGCCTGCAGCCGGTCGTATTCATCGGCGAAGTTCCGGTAGACCTTGGCATGGCGGGGAAGATGGCCCCGGTTCTCGCCAAGGATATCCTCGGCAAAAAGATACTGGGCATCGCAACCCGGACCTGCCCCCATCGACCAGAGCAACAGGTTCAGCCGGGCGCCGATGGCGCTGGCAACCTCAACTGGCACCAGCTCGATCTCCACTGCAAAGGCCCCCGCCTCTTCATACCTGTGGCATTCGTGGTAAAGGGAAATCGCCTGATCAGCTGATTTGCCAACGGCACGAAAACCGCCGGTAAATGTTGCCCGGCTCGGCACCAACCCGACATGGCCCACCACCGAGACAAATTCACGCGCCAGATACTCCACGCTCCGCAGGCTGCCCGAGCAATACAACGCATCCGCCCCGGCCTGCAGCATCTGCCCGCAGAAGCGAAGATAATCGTCCGGTGTCCCTGCCTTTGGGTGGGCGCGGCCGGTCATGGTGAAGACGCCCGGCGCTGCCTGCCGATATTGCGGATCGGCAAGCAGCTTTGGCAGGACCGAGGCGATGTCGATCCCCGCCGCCTCTGCTGCTGCGGCCTCATCCAGCGTGAAATAGCGCAACATGGTCTTCTGGCCCTTGCCCTTGTCGGCGCGCAGATCGGCCACGATGGGACAGCGACGTGTCATGCCGCCCCCTCAAGCGAAATCTCGATCATCCCGTCCGTCACCCGCGCCGGATAGGTGGCCAGAGCCACGCAGACCGGCGCGCGCAAGGGTGCTCCGGTGCGATAATTGAACCGCCCGTTGTGCTTGGGGCATTCGATGGTGTCGTCAATCACCAGCCCGTCTGCCAGATGCACCTGTTCGTGGGTGCAAAGCCCATCGGTCGCAAAGACCTCGCCTTTTGCAGACCGATAGACTGCAAAGGACTTCCCGCCGTGGTCAAATCGGATCACATCCTCGGGGTCGATGTCGTCGACCGTGCAGACCACCACCCATAGGCTCATGCCACTCCCCTTTTCCGGGCCATTTCGATCTGATGCAGATCGGCGCGGTAGGGACGAGCCGTAGGCGGCAACACGCGCAGTTGCGTGTAGGCAGGATCGGTCCGTTGCCGCCAGAATGTGGCGATCATGCCCTTGTAGGCGGCCCAGATCGACGGGTCGGGCTGGGGCAGGTCGTCCTTGATCAGGGCATGCAGCCGGGGCAGCGCGTGATAGGGCACCATCGGAAACATGTGGTGTTCGACATGATAATTCATGTTCCAGTAGATCCAGCGGCTGACCGGGTTCATGTTGACAGTACGGCTGTTCAGCCGGTGGTCCAAGACATCTTCGGCCAGCCCCCCGTGCTGCAGCAACCCGGTCATCACCATGTGCCAGGTGCCATAGATGCGCGGCCCGCCGATCAGCATCAGCGGAAGCATCGACCAGCTCGCCAGCGCCCATATCCCGGCCGCCGCGTAAATGGCGACATGCACGCGCGCCGCGAAGATCGCCTTGGGGCGCTCGCTGTCGGGGATGTAGTCGGCTTCGTCCGGCGCAATGATCCCGACAGCGTTGCGGGCAAGGATGCGGAAATGCATCCAGATGTCTGGGATGCCGATGAAGTGCAGCGCGGTCATCATCAACTGCGGCGGGCGGAAATGGCCGATCTCGGGATCGCGCCCAACAATGATTGTATCGGTGTGATGGCGCGCATGGCTCCACCGCCAGTTGACCGGGTTGCGCATCACCATGAAGCTGGCGATGTGATAGACCACATCGTTCATCCACGTCGTGCGAAACGCCGTGCCATGCCCGCATTCATGCCAGCGGCTGTCGCAGGCCGAGCCATAAAGCACCCCGTAAACCAGGAAGAATGGCAGCGCACCCCAAGTGCCCCAGGTCGCCACCCCGCCGGCACCGGAGGCGAGCAGCAGCGCCAGCCAGACCGCTGTATCGCGCACCGCAGGTGCATCACGGCGCTGCATGAGGTCTTTCATCACCTTGCGCGACACATCCGAGTGATACCACTCGGCCGAGGACAGCCCGGCCTCGACGGCGCGCGCGCCCTCGGGCCCGGTCAGGCTGTAATCGCGTGGCACGAACGGCGTCAGTAGTGCGGTCATGTGGATCCCTTCTCTTCGTACGGAGGGTAGTGCAGGGCGGCAAAGCGCCCTGTCGTTGTCAGATAACCTATGTTCAACTGGGCAGCGTTGACGATAATCTGCGCCTCAGCAGGCGCAATCTCCGCCACGCGATCCGGCGCCCTGAAAGGAAACCCAAAGGCTCTTGGTATTGGATGGCTTGCCGTGCCACTCCGCAATAATCAGTCCACCCTTGTGCTGCACTCTTGAACCCAAACGATCATGGTATCCTGAAGGACATTTCTTGGCCGAACGGACAATCCTTCTGTGCCAAACCTCCTGCCTATTCAAGCTGGCCCGCCCATACTTGCTGACACTTTTATGTAGGGCCATTGAAAACACCATCAGATCACATCACTTCTGACCGAAAAATTCAGATTGATTCAACGTGGCTGACATCATGATGGTCGCTCTTCGCAGCGGGTCGGCACTACTCAGCTCGCCGAAGGCAGAGCCTTACTTGGATCGGTGCTCTTGAAAATCGGCTGTTCGGCATCCTCGGTGTTCCCCGACAAATCCCGCCGCTCTGTTCAGTCCGCCATGGCAAAGCGGTCGCGGCCGAGAGGCTCGGTGCAGATACTACAACGAAGACCGACCTCACGGCGCGGTCGAAAACAACGTGCAGATCACACAGACGAAGCCGGAAGTCGCTCCCAGCACCTGACCCGGATCAAGCCAAAAAACTTCAGCCTCCGGCAGTCCAACCTTGGAGAATGGATCTAAGGGTGAGCAGTCTCTGCAGCAGACTGGGGGAAATTCAGGCGCAGTCAAATGAAGTTCAGAACACGGGTAAGGTGAGCTGAACCCGTTGTTCACGCAACTGAATGCAAGCCAAAAAGCCTTGCCCGGTTTGAAGCCATCACGTCTGCCTGTCGTTATCAAAGCATAGGTAGTTGTCGCGTCCCGCATGATTGCGCGGTGATTTGACGAAGAGATGCGGGTGGGATTTGTGCCAATCCTTCATGGCCTGCATTGGCGTTCGGCTCCTCAGCGCTGATTGCGGCAACTGCGTGTTG
>Ga0105046_10012869_pt1 | contig 12973 bp, 7 predicted proteins | sample MAT03_FD_78385 | JGI IMG/M metagenome (GOLD analysis project Ga0105046, IMG submission 78385) | Freshwater microbial communities from Lake Fryxell liftoff mats and glacier meltwater in Antarctica - MAT-03 (megahit assembly) | ecosystem: Environmental > Aquatic > Freshwater > Ice > Liftoff... | reverse complement strand
GCCGCCGATAAGACCAACCAACGAAATCGGGCGGGACGCGCCCGTGTCGCATAACGTAGAGCGCAGTGAGGCTCATGCGTGCGGCAGAAGCCTCCGCCTTTAGGCGTGGGGAGCGATCACATGCGTTCTCGTTTGGTAAACCGCATTAATCTACGACGTGGTGCGGGTAACTTATGTGTATGTTTCTAGTCCTCGTCGGGCGGCAGCTCCTCAAAGTCCCCTTCATCCACATCATCCGGTTTCTGCAAGGCAGCCTTCAGTTCAGGCGGGACAGGCATAGTCGGCGGTGGGCTTGGCGGCATTTTAGCATCACCATCGAGTCTAATTCTGGGCCGATTGGGTTGATCGGGCGATTGAGAGCCGCTCACACTGCTCAGATTGATCTTGACACCCGGCACCGTTGGTCCCGCTGTCGTTGACGATAGATCAGGCGTAGGAGGACGCTGCTGGCTGAGATCCCCCCCCATTTTAATCTTTGGTGCGACAGTCGAGCCGCTCCCGTGAGGGGGAGTCGGTGGCATTGTCGGGCCAGATTCGGAGGGTTCGACAGGGGATTGCAAAGGCCCTGTCCCCAACTTGATCCTCGGCAGCGCAACTGACCCCACATCAGCGGGCGGCATTGTCGGCTCTGACTCAGCAGGATCAGAAAGCGATTGGAGCGGCCCTGTGCCTAACTTGATCTTGGGCATAAGCATAGTGCCAGCGTCTGACAAATCAGAAGGCAGTTCAGCTTTGGGTTCAGCAGGAAATGCCTGTGTCGGGGCATTGGGCAGGTCGAATGCCTCGACTGTAGGCGGCTCATCCCCGGACAAAAGGCCGCGCGTAGGCTTGAGATCCGCAGGAAATGCCTGTGTTGGGGCATTGGGCAGGTCGAATGCCTCGACTGTAGGCGGTTCATCGCCAGCGTTGCGTGCAGCGGGATTGCCTACGGGTGGCATCGTGTCAGCCATGCGATTCTTATCGAGGGCTGTTGTATCCAGACGAATGCGCGGCACGATGGGCGGCTGAGGGCTTCCGGGAAGAGGGCCGGTCTGCCCCATACGCAGGCGCGGAAATTCTCCTGGCTGTTTGCTACCAAACGGGACATTTGGATCAACGGCCGTTCGCATATCCTGGGGTTCCGATGGTGTGGGCGCGGTTCGGAAACTCTCGGTATTAATTGTGAACTCACCTGACGCTCCGGCCTCTTCATCCACAATGCTCTCAGTGGGCGGGAGGACAGAGGCCATCGTCGGCTTGGGCCGCGTATGCGAGTCATCGCGTATCGCATTGTACTCGCTCGTTGATAGACGGGTGGAAATGCCAGGCTGAGTCTTAAGTTGAGCCGGAGACTCGCGTAGAACAGTCGGACCGACATATTGTGGTTGTAATTGGGGTTCCAGTATTTCAGGGCTGGGAGCATCCGTCATAGCAACCGCAGGCATACGCAGCGTCCCATCGGTGGGCACTCCACTGGTCCATGGCGGACGAAAGCGATCTGGCTCCATTTTGTCCCATTCCGACTGCAAGGCATAGATCACGAGTCCCGCATGAGTCGCTGCGAGAATCGCGTAACTGCCAGGGACGCCGCCAAACAGCACAATCACGAACCAGCCGATAATCATACTCACCAGCGCAATGCCGCTCCAGAGTTGGCGATAACGCACGCCGGAGAGCATAGCCAGCAGACCCAGACCCCACAAGCCCCACAAAAAGGCCACGCGAATCGTCAGGGCCGGAATCCCGCCCGTCCAATCTAATCCCAACAGGCGGGAGCTGTTATCCACCGCGACAGCAGCATTGTCCAGTGGAATAGGCAGCCGTGACAGGAGGATGGCAAACGCGAATATCAGCGACAGGCCCACACTGGACCCATAGCCCCATACTTTGCGCTGTCCTGCACTGCGCAGCGACAAGACCATGCCAAAACCCCACAGCATCCATAGAAGAGGGGCTGTAGCGATAATTTCCAGCAGAGTTGCCTGTGGGCCAGGGTGCAGCGTAATCATCACCATCTGTTGAAGCGGCGGAAACCCACTCTCAAAGATGTCGGCGGCGGCACCACCAACGATGAGCAGCAGACTTGCCACAATCACACCCTGCGCCCCCCACAGTGCCCAACGCCACGTCGCCATGAGACAGAGCCATGTGGTAAAGCCCCACACGCTCCAGGCAATGCCCCAGGGTACACTGACATGCATCGAGAACAGCGCAAAGATGCCAACAGCCGCCGTGACCAACAGGCCATAAACCAGAACCCCGGTCAGCCAACCGCCGCGCTCATAGGCCGCATGAGGCGCACCCACATAATGCCATGTATCGCGCCACAGCAGCAGCGCATACGCCCCCAATGCAAAGGACAGCACCATCGGCAGAGTCGTCACCAGCATCATATGGTTGCGAATCTGAGGCGCATCGAAATAGATGATTGGGGCATTCGGCAGCGGCGCAAAAGGCACAGTATTAAACAGAGGGGCATTCCAGCCAACCGGATTGAGGGCCTGGAAGGCGTCATCATAGAACAAGCGCCCGCCAACCAATTCAAGCGCCAGCAGACCCGCCAGAGCCACCACAAAGAACGACAGGCGTGGAAGGGTTTTGCTGGCATAACTCATGATGGCACCAATGAAGACACTCACCATAAAGAGCGCCATCACGCCATCCCAGGAGATCGCACTGCCCCGGGACGGAAATGTTTCATACGTCTGGCCGATAAATATCCAGGCAACCGCTGCAAATCCAGCCCCACCCAGTCCAGCCAGCACGATCCGCGCCCATTCCGGCCAGTGGGGAATATCCATCACCGTGCGAACGTGTGAGCGCCAGCCTGTGCCTGGTGGGCGGGCTGCGGAACGTTGGCCGTAAGCCAATTCAGGCACACGCCCACGAATGAGCCAACCGATTACGCCGCCCCACACAAGGCCGAGCGGAAGAGCAGGTGTCACCGAGGTGTAATCCCCGAAGTAGAAACTGCGATACATGGCATACATGGGCAGAAAAGCGCTTAACGTCGTAAAGATCACGGCAGGCAGAGCACGCAGTTGCAGTAGCGCCGCCAGCACAAGACCCAGCGCCAATCCACCGCCAGCCAGGCGCATAATGTCCCAGGAGGGCGTGTATTGGAAGTACATCCATGTGAATGCCCCCCATGTAATCGTGCCCATCAGATAGCCCAATGAGCCAAAGATCAACCGCCGCAACCAGCCTTGCCAGAATCGCTCCAAACGGCGTGAAAATTCATCGGCCATGAGCACTGTAATTGCCAGGAATAAGCCGAAGACCAGACCAATCGAGAGCGTATTCGCCCACCGCTGGGCCGTAAACAGGGCCTGACTGCGATAGATGGTATAGACAAGTTCGCCCATGCCAATCCAACCACCCAACAGCACCAGCACAAAACGCAAGATGCCTTCCAGCGGGCGATCTGTCAGACGGCGAGCGGTGTTGGTGATCCAGGCATACAAACGCCCCTGTCGTGAAACAACAGACGGTAGCGCTGGAGCCTCATCGCGGATGAAGGCCAGGGCTTGCAGCGCCCCACGCTTTCCCGCAATTTGAGCATCCGCAATGTGTTGAATGGCGGCCAGCGACCGAATACGCCCAACGGTACGTGCGGCAAATTCAGCCACATGCGGCGTATCCGCATTCAGCGCTGTTTCACCGATGAGCATGTCAATTTCGGGGGTATAGATCGAATCCGGCCAATCGGCTGAGGCGATGATCTGAACACCGAGGCGCGTCATAGACTGCTGCCATATATTCTGGGGGGCTTTCACCGTCACGCGGCGTGGCATCATGCGGGCACGAGAGCGCAGCACACGCAGGGCCGCGATTTGCACCTCTTCATTGCGCTCAATTTCCAGCGCCTGACCGATCAAACGCGGGATAACTGGATTCGTGCCATCATCGCGCAGCCCTTCCAGCCGATCTAAGGCTCGAATACGGGCCGGAATATTCATACTGCGCAGTGTGTGGAGACAAACTTCACGGCGGCTGTTGTCATCCAGTTTGCCCCACCAGTGATCAATATCGGTGTCATACTCCAGCGCACCGCGCAGCAGCATCTCATAGCCGGATTCATCGATGTGCAGGTCGTATTGGCTGGCATCCTGGTAATAACCAGAGATAAGCAGATACGGTGACATCCCCAGCGTAAAGCGCCCCTGTCCCCCGGCCCACTGCTGACGCGCCCGACTGTAGACATCGACAGCCTCAAGCAGTTCTTGCGCCCCTTCATTGACGAAGCGCTGCGTTTTCATGCTCAACATCGGCCCGGTATCATCAAGGGTGAAATCGCTCGACATCACTTCAAGCGTCGATGACAGGGAGACAGCGGCATGAAAGTCCTCCATCAATTCGGTGAGGGATTTGGGGCGGTCCACAGAGTTTTGCGCCGTGCCATGCCGCAGAAGTTCATTGATCGATTCGGGCAGTGAGGGCACCAAATTCGTAATATCAGGGATCGTGCGCCCCGTTTGAAGCTGCATCAGAGCGAGGGGAGCCATTCCATCAAACGGAAGACGTGCCGTGAGCATGTGATACAGCATGATCGCAAAGCTGTAAATATCAGCGCGATGATCAATGACCTCCGCGACGATTTGCTCCGGGGCCATATACAGCAGCGTGCCCGATCCGGGGTTGCGGGCGCGGCCCTCCACATCTAAAACCGTTGCCAGGCCAAAGTCGGCCAGATACGGCGTCGATTGTGTGCCGAGCAAAATATTCGGCGGTTTCAGATCAAGATGGATGATGTTGTTCTCATGCGCATAATCAAGCGCACGGGCAATCGAATCGCCCATTTTGAGCACATCCTGCACATCCATCGGCCCGCTGCGCAGCAGATTTTCCAGCGATCCGCCCGTCACAAAGCGCATGACGATATAGAGACTGCCCTCATATTCGCCAAAGTCATAGATGGGCAAAATATGCGGATGCTCCATCGCCGCGATGGTCTGAGCTTCTTTTTCAAAGAGCGCCACCGGATCAACGTCGGCTGATAAACCCTTCGCGATGGTTTTGATCGCGACAAGGCGGCGCAAGCGAGTATCGCGGGCTGACCACACATCAGCCATGCCACCGCGCCCGATATGCTCGATCACCTTATATTGATCTTTGATGACCGATCCAATATCCATGCAAAAGCCTTCCAACCGCACGCCATTTGAGATTCTATTATACTTGTTTGCTCGAAAAGCGGGAAATCAGATGGCACAAGAGTTCTTAAAATCAAACGAAACGGGACGCACAGGGCGTCCCGTTTTATCACATTGATACAGATGATGGGTCTTTACTGCGGCGTGGTCATCTGCTTACGACGATCATCCACTGTGCGCACGAAACCCGCACCATCACTGTTCCATGATTTTTCGATGTCTTTGTTATACCCGGCAATCGCCCAGGGAGCCCGCTGAAGCACGGCTATAATCATCTCATCGACACTCTTCTCTTTGCTGGCAATATTCAGCATCTGGCCGCTGCGATCCCAGATATAGGCCGCATAGTTCTTGCCATAGCGCGTCTGCGTCACATGCTTGTAGGCCCACATGATGTCAGTAATCCGCGCAAAATTCATATCGTTGCCTGATTTATAGACAACCCAGTTGCGTGTGATTTGCAGCTTGTCGACCTGAGCCACCTGGCCCGACATCATCTCACCGTCGATCTGGCTCATGACGCTTTCCGCTTCACCAAACCGTGCCATCCGCTTGATGATCGGGTGATTGTCATGGTTGGCCCGCGAAGCCACCGTTGCCAGACCAAACAGGCCGCCGAGCAGGAGAATGGCTTCAGCACCCGCTCCGATGTACCAGGGCATCGCGTCGTAGGCTGTATCCAGCATCATAGGAAGTAAATCGTTTTCCAGTTCCGGATATTCAATGATGAAGTCATCATAGACCTGTTTGCCAACTTCCACAGGACTTATGAGAGCCCCTTTATAGTCCGTGAGTTTATCGTCAACCTCTCCTGGAACGCGCACAGTAGCGAAGTGATCACCCATCTGCAAATAACCAAAATAGGCTGTCACAGATGCCGGGCCTGTTGAGACACCGTTGCGGGTTGTGGTAGTCTCTTCAACCCACCGACTGTCAAACATCTCATCACCCTCAAGTGTCACGTTAAAGATCGGCAGGTCAGCAGGTGTTAAACTGGTAAGTTCGTCTTCTGTCATGACCTGCGTCTCACCAAATTGGCGCAGGACAAATGACGATGTCCCTGGAATAGAAATGTCTGTATCAGGAATAGGCAGTGTCTTGCCCAGGGTCCCCACAAACCCCGCCACTGCGATCAAAATCGCAATGATCGATAGAATCGCCGTATTACGATTGGAACGGCTGATCGATTGATGGACTGTGTCTCGCATCGACATAAAAATCCCCCTCATAAAGAACTCATGTGCAATACGAGTCAGTATAAAGGACGAAGAAGAGAAATAGTTATTGAAATTTCCTCACAAATGGCTCAATAAGCTCAGTAAGCCCTGTAAAAGTCGTCAAAAAGTCATAAAAATATTGTTTTTGGACCAAAAACGATATTTTTCCGCAACTCATGTCCCATTTATCTACCGTCCCTTGCCCCCCATCCCCCGCCGCCCGGTGTTTCAATGCGCACACGATCCCCAGCCTGTACAGTCAGCGTGCATTTGGAGGCCAATTCTGTTTCCTGTGTCCCGCGAATGAGGCTGTTGCGTCCCGTCCTGCCCGACTCGCCGCCCTGCAAGCCATATGGTGTCAGGCGGCGGCGCTCAGTATTGAGCGTCACTGTCGCGGGAACAAGAAATTCATATTCGCGCACAAGGCCCTCACCGCCTTGATGCTGTCCTTTGCCGCCGCTATTTTCGCGCAGATGATAACGCCAGACGCGCATCGGCAGAGTCATTTCCAGCACTTCAATCGGGGTATTGCGCGTGTTGGTCATATGGCTGTGGCGTCCACTCAGGCCATCACCTGTAGGGCTGGCCCCATGCCCACCGCCAATCGTCTCATAATAAACAAATGCCTTTCCACGAGAGGAGCCACCAAAGGTCTGCATGCCCCCCACTGTGATATTGTTCATCGTGCCCTGACTGGCCGCCGGAATGCGATTCGGGAGAGCCTGAGCCAATGCCCCCAGAACAACATCGACAACGCGCTGACCTGTTTCCGTGTTGCCCACCGCCACCGCCGCCGGAAAATCGGGACTGAGCAGCGAATGCGGCGGGATGCTGATCGTAATGGGCAGAAAGCTGCCATGATTCATCGGTAAATCATCATCGGCCAGCAGGCGCACACAGTAGCCCACCGCTGACTGCACAATGGCACTCACGGCATTCACATTGCCTGTGACCTGCGGTGACGTGCCTGCAAAATCGACATGCAGAGACTCGCCCTGTACCGTCAGTGTCGCCCGAATCGGGATGCTATCCTCATTCTGGCCGCTGCTTTCCAGCGCATCTTCAAAGACATAAACGCCATCCGCGATTCCAGCAATCACGGCCCGCGTCATGCGCTCGGCATAATCAATCAGCGCCTCCATATGATCAAGGACGCGCTCTGTGCCCTGTGTCACGAGAAGATCAAACAGGCGGGCTTCTCCGATGCGCTGCGAGGCCAGCTGCGCCTCAAGATCGCCCTGCCGTTCATCAGGGTTGCGGCTGTTGGCGAGGATGAGACTCAGCACCCCCTCATTCATCCAGCCGCTGAGTTTGAGAAGCACAGGCGGAATAATAAGACCCTCTTGATAGAGTTCCGTGCTGAGAGGCAGCGACCCTGGCGACATACCGCCCACATCGGCATGATGGGCGCGGCTGGCGACAAAAAAGAGAAGATCACCGCCGGCAAACACGGGCGAGACCATCGTAATATCGGGGAGATGTGTGCCGCCGCGATACGGATCATTCAACACCACCACATCGCCAGGGCTAAAGCCGGAAAAGGCTTGCACTGCTGCCAGCACGGAGGCGGGCATACTGCCCAGATGCACGGGAATATGAGCGGCCTGCGCCACGAGCCGCGCCTGCGCATCGAACACCGCACAGCTAAAATCCAGCCGCTCACGGATATTGGGGCTGAAGCTGGCCCGTTGCAGCGTCAGGCCCATTTCTTCTGCAACGCTGGCAAAGAGCTGTTGAAAGACACCGAGCGAAATGGCATCGACAGACATAAGAGCATCCTGATTACGAGCGCGGGTTTATAACTATTCTAAATCGATTTGGGATTTGCATTGCCGTGATGGACGTCTTTTTTTGGTAGCATCGATGCCACCTTCGTTATATGATGCTTTTTAGGGGCAACACCTTTACCTCTGCACACATCACTTCATGAGGATTCACGATGCTCACCTGGACATTATGGCGTGAACTGCAAAATCCCCCGCGCTCGCATCCGCTGTTCTGGCGAATTGTACAGCAGGGTCAGAAATCAGGCCGACAGTGGTGGCTGCGGGCGTTCCAGATTGGAGCCGTGCTTTTGCTGGCGGGGGTTGCCTTTGTCTCCCTGCCCTCGGCACTGGTGCTGCTCGTGTGCGGCGCGATTGGGCTGCCTGTGCTCATTCTCATCGGGAGCAGCGGCTTTTATGCGGCCCTGAGCGCGATGGACACCGCTGATGCACTGGCCCAGGAAGCGCTGGCAGGCACCCATGATCTTCTACGGGCGACTCCGGCAGGCGCTCCAGCGGTAGATTGGCTGATCGCAAGTGCCTGTCTGCATCGCAATCAGCGGCTGTCTCAGGTTCACAGTCTGGTGCGTGTGGTAGCAATTGCGGGCGGCTTAGCCCTGGGCGCTGTCACGCTTTTTCTCGCGGCCAGTGTGGTCGGCGCACAGGAGCAGGAGCGCTTTGCCCTCACCTATGGCGCACTGAATGACATGAGCCGCCTGCTGGCCCTCTGCCTCATTATTTACGTGGATCATGTACAGTCTTTTATTGCGGGCGGGTTGGTGGGCATTATTGCCGCCTATGCTGTAGGCACGCCGCTTGAAGCCCGCGTGTGGGCATTTGTTGGCTTCTGGGTGCAGCAGATCGCGACCTATGCGTTGGCTTTTGGCCTGACCATGCTGCTGTGGGGCGGCCTTGAACAGCTGCTTACACCCTCAGCGGGCCGCGCTCTGCTGATGTCCGCCAGTGCCCTGCTCTGTTTTGCGGTTGTGCGCGAGGCAATGCTCGGTGCTTTGTGGCGCTGGATGCTGCATGTGTCGCTTGGTATGGCGCGGCCTCGCCCCGTAGAACTGCACTAATGATTAGGAAGGGCGACCCAGCGGAGCCGTAGGCCACCGTAGGTATCGCCCCTACACCTCCAAATTTTGTATCTGCAAATCGATTTGGCCTGTCGGGGCAACGCACTATTTCGCCCCTTTTGCAGCGCATCACGCTTAATTCTTCAGCGTCCCCAGATACGCCCCCTCTGCGACCTGTGTGAGTGCGCCATCGTCCAGACGAAGTTTCCATGTGCCTTCTTCGTTGTAATCCGTGAGCAGAACGGCAGTGTTTTCTTCTGTCCATTGCAGCGGATGAAGCGTCTGCGAAATCGGATCAGTGAGCGGGCGCTGTGTGTAGGTACTCAGATCAATCAGAATAAAGACTGTCTCCACTGTCTGATTCACGCTGCCAAAATTTTGCACCTGAGACAGCGCATAAATGGCCTGTTTGCCATCAGGGGCAATAAGAATATCTCCGGCCTGCGTGAAATTGGGGCGCATCAGCGCGGGAATGGTGTGTTGTGTACGCCCCCGCAGATCATAGATTTGCACATCGAAGCCGCCAAGATCCTGAGTGAGCGTCAGGCGAATGTAATGATCAGCGTGTAATCCCGCCCCGCAAAAGCACGCAGGTTCACCGGGCAGCGTTTCAGGCTGGCTCGTTGTCAGATCAACGCGGAACAGGCCCGCATACTGTGGATAAGGCAGCAAGCGGCTGAGGCCATCGGGCTGCATATCCATATAGAGGGACGTTTGCTCCACATCGAAGGTGACAGGCAGCGCCCGCACCCCGTTACGCGGCCCATCACGCAGCAGTTCGCGCCGATTGGTGCCATCCACATTGGCGGTATAAGTGATCGCGCGTAGAGCGTCCGGTGTGCCAAAGGTCTGCGTCCAGGCAATCGTGCGGCTGTCTCGCGCAATGACCCAATCCACACGTTTTGCCCCAGCCTCCAACGTGATGAAGGGATGAGGCAGCACAAAACCGGTGCTCGTCAGCATCATGACCTTCTGAGTCACATAATCAAAAAAGACGATCACATTGCCCGCAATGGTGTAACGCTCACCTGTGACGGTAACACTTTGCGTCTGGCCTGTGAGCACATCAATCAATGTCAGCTCATCGCTGCCATCGGGCAGGCGCGTGAGATACACATCTACCAGATGCCCGCCTGCGTTTGGCGTGGGAGAGGGTTCAGGCGTGGGCGTCTGGGCCTGGATAATGCTGACGCTTGTAAGAAGCAAACAGCACAGCAGCACGACTCGTATCAATTCATCGCCTCAAGAACACGCGGCAGGGCCACCCCGCAGGGCGCTCCCAGATAAATATCAGCAATAGGCGTGATGGCGCTCTCAATCGGATTCACTTCAATCACGCGCGCTCCTGTTTGCTTGGCAAGACGCGGCAGGCTTCCCGCAGGCTCCACCAAACCCGATGTTCCGATGACCAGCACAACATCGCATCCAAGGCACGCATTGCGTGCCGCTGTAAACACGCCGCGCGGCAGCGGTTCCCCAAACCATACGACATTGGGACGCAACCAACGCCCGCAGTGCGGACAAGGTGGCGGTGTGTCTTCGTAAGGAGGCAGCGCAGACAGATCAACAATCGTGGGATCGCCCTGGCAGTCAAAAAAGCATTTTGTTTCCGCAATCAGCCCGTGCAGATGCATCACATCATGAGCGCCCGCCTGCTCATGCAGATCATCCACGTTCTGAGTAATGATCTTGAGATCGAGGCTCTTCTGTTGAAGCTGGGCAAGCGCACAATGACCGGGATTAGGCTTGGCATTTCGCACCAATCCGCGCCGAAATTCGTACCAGTCCCACACCAATTTGGGATTCTGGCGGAAAGCCTGCGGTGTAGCCAGATGCTGCGGGTCATACTGTGCCCACAGGCCCGTCAGCGCATCGCGAAAGGTCGGCACACCTGATTCCTGGCTGACGCCCGCACCCGTCAGCACCACGATACGGGCGGCCTGCTTGAGAAGATCAGCGGTACGTTGAATCTCAGCATCCATAAAAGCCTCATTGGGCTAAACACACAATCGCCCCATTATAACCATAGTCACGGCCAGGAACATGCAGCTATCTCAGCACGCGACATCAGTGTGGTGCGGCCCATGTCGGCAGCAGATAGGGGATCTCTTCAGGGACGGGCGTGAGCAGATAAATCTCGGTATAGCGATGCCACGACACATAATCCTCATCGCTGTAGCCCAGATCGATCCAGTAACGGCTCCCGCGTGGGCCCCCGGTATCGCCCATGACCCCTAGACCGTATTCCGGCACGTACAAATTGGTACGCCACGGAATGAGCTTGGGATCGCCTCCAATCACACCTTTGACCAACGTCATGCCAATCGCCGTGCGATTATCGCCGCCCAGGGCCGCAGGGTGATAGCTGGTGGCATAGACCTTAAAGGTGCGCCAGTATTCGCGTGGACCTTCGGGCGTATCGATGGTGCGCAGCACGATCTGCGTGCCATAGGAGACGATGTGATTTTGCAGCGGCGTAATCTCTTCGCTGCCCATATACTCGCGGCTGATCTCTTGCCCGTTTTCGTAGCGAATGCGCATCGTATGACGGCGCACACCGTTTTGTCCCGCCTGGATCATGGCCCGCGTATCGAGTTCGCGGGCGGCATCAGCTTGATAAAGCGTCTCAAAAGGCAGCGACTCGTCTTCCGTGATCAGCTCTTCTGTCACACGGATGATCTGGATCGTCATCCCCGGTGTCACGGCAGACTCCTCAGTCGGCAGGCTGTAATCGAGTCCTGTGAGACTCACACCACCCTCAGCCAACGCCTCACCCACAGTTTGCCCACTGTAGAGAGCATCAATCGTCTGCCCATCTGCCAGAATCGTAATAGGCTGTGCCCGCGTAATCGTGATACGCGTATTGGGCGTGAGCGACGCGCTGAGATCGGGCGTCACGGTATCCGCCGCAAACAGAGTCATGCCCGCTTCATAGAGCGCTTCGCCCACTGTATCGACAGCCGTCGAGAGCGATACTTCCTCTGTCCCATCCAGTATCGTCACACTCATCGCTGGACGAATCACAATGCTCTGGACAGACATCGGCCAGAGGGCGAACTCTCCGGTGCTGACGGACTGCCCATCCAACCAGATGCGATCCTTTGGATCGAGCACAATGTCGCTCTGCTTGAGAATATCGCTGGGATTCACGAGTGTTGTCCACAGGTCACGCGTCTCTGTGCCATGAATGATGTGGATGGGGCGGGCACGGATGAGGCGAATCGTGGTGGAGTCCAATGGCACCAGCGTGGTTGCCAGACTCGGATCGAGCATGTCACCCGGTGTGAGTGTGATGTGCTGTTCTGCGAGGACATCGGCGACTGTCTGCGCGGATGTGTTGTAAGTATGCGCTTGATCGCCCATCAGCAAGGTGATGGATTTGGGAGGTAGAGAAACAGGCAAAAGACGGTTGATGAGAATCAAACCACTGAAGACCAGCAAAGCAATCGTAAAAAGAGCAAGTCCAATTTTGACAGCCCACCGCGAGGAGCGATGTGGGAGGGGACGAGTGGGCTGAGTATCACCAGGAAGAAAAGTCACACATTGTCGCCAGCATACAACGGATCATAGATCCATTATCAGCACCAGACACACATGTGGCAAGCGGCAAGGCTAAAGCGTGGCGAGAATATCGCTGTTTTCGTCCTGCGTCAGATACCCCACGCCTAAAGGCGGGGGCTTGCAGTTGTGGTGGGCTTGAGACCCAAAACACACACCGCGTATGGCGGAATGACTGCCGCCCGGCGTCCGATATTGACCGCCGCGTTCGTGTCCGCATGGGCTGT
>Ga0105046_10012867_pt1 | contig 12973 bp, 9 predicted proteins | sample MAT03_FD_78385 | JGI IMG/M metagenome (GOLD analysis project Ga0105046, IMG submission 78385) | Freshwater microbial communities from Lake Fryxell liftoff mats and glacier meltwater in Antarctica - MAT-03 (megahit assembly) | ecosystem: Environmental > Aquatic > Freshwater > Ice > Liftoff... | reverse complement strand
TTATTTTGACACCGTTCCTAAAAGTAAATCAGCACAACCCATTATTCGCATAAAAAACAAAACAATGAAAATAATATTGGTGCAAAGCCGGATATGGCTGTTCTCGCTTGGAATGGCCACGCTTTTTTTCTCCTGTAAACCCGATTACGAGAAAAAATTAGCCGCGCTGGACCAGGAAATGGCGGCCTCTAACGGCGTGATCACGGACAAGACAAAAGCCAATGAATTTATCGAAACGGCTGAAAAATACGCTGTAGCCGTTCAGTCGTCCGACCCGGACAAATATGTCGACCTGATCCTGAAAGCGGCCGGATTAGCCAAAACTATCGAAAGCCCAAGCAAGGCCATCCAGTTATACAGTAGCATTTCCGAAAAAATGCCCAAGCACCCCAAAGCGCCGATGGCCTTGTTTATGACCGGGTTTATTTATGAAAATGATCTGAATGATCTTCCTAGAGCAAAACAGACATACGAGGCATTTCTAGCGCGATATCCCCAGGATCCTGATTTCGTGGACGACGCCCAAAGCGCCTTGAAAATGCTGGGTAAATCGCCGGAAGAGATTGTCAAAGGGTTCGAGCAGCAAAACAAGACACAGGATTCTTTGGAGAAGAAAAATCAATAGTTTTTCCATCGATTCAAGGCTGTGCCCGACACTGAATTATTTCCGATTGCCTTTCTTTCCCTGGCCCGTTCGGCGGCCGGACCCTGTCGTTTGCGGCTTGCGCCCACGCCCTCCGGTTTTTTGCACGCTGGCAATGCCCTGAATTTTATTTTCAATTACCTGATCGCCCGCTGCCAGGGCGGCAGACTGGTGTTGCGCATCGATGATCTGGATGCGGAGCGGAAACGCGATATCTACGTACAAGACATTTTTGAAACACTGGATTGGCTGGGCCTCGACTATGACGAAGGGCCGGGGCTTGGGGCCCGTTCTTCGGGTGGCGAACACTGGTCGGTACAGACCGTAAGCGATTTTGAACAAAATTGGTCGCAGTTTCGCCGTTTGCCTTTGTATATCAAGATGTTAAATGATTTGCGCGAAAAAGGGCTGTTGTACGCCTGCGGCAAATCCCGCCGAGAGATATCCGCTTTTCAGGGCGTTTATCCCATAGCATTTCGCGACCAGGGCCGCTCGCTCGACGAGCCCGATGTGAATTGGCGCATCCGAACGCCTGATGGTTTTCCGCTGCCCGATTTTGTGGTGCGCCGCCGCGACGGCATTCCGTCTTATCAAATAGCCAGCTTGGCCGACGACCTGCATTTCGGCATCACACACATTATCCGCGGGGCCGACCTGGCGCCTTCTACGGCCGCGCAGCGGTTTTTGGCGCAATGCCTTGATTTAAAGGATTTTGCGAAGATTCAATTTCTGCACCATCCTTTGTTGATGGATGAAACTGGAGAGAAGTTGTCCAAATCAGCGGGGTCGGGTTCTTTAAGGGCGATTCGGGATCGCGGGGGTAAGCCGCAGATGTTATTCGCAATGGCGGCGAGGATGTTGGGTTTGCCGGAAAAGGGTTATGGAAATTTGGGAGATTTACTTGAAACTGTACTGAAATAACGCTTTGACCAGAAATGGCGATGACGCCATCTGCAAAAGTCTACCGCATTTTCGGCGTCCGCCGTTTTCCGCCTGCCCGAAAACCCTTCCCGCCAGTCATGGCCAGCATACTCGGATTCATTGGTTGTTGGATCTGCTTCATTTGCTTTTCGACCTCTTTGATCTGCTCTTTTAACATCGGCTCCGTAACCGTGAGTTTTTTCAATTCGGCAAACTGCGTTACGGCATCCTGGCGCTTGTTTTTGGAGGCGTACACCATGACCATTTGCAGCATAGCGGCCCCGCGTTCATTGTCGGACGGTAAACCGGCGGCGAGGGCTTTTTTGATCCAAAATTCCGCCGAGTTAAAATCTTTTTTTTGCATGGCCAGTCCGCCGTGGGTCATGTAATACACGCCTTTGTAACCCATGAGCAGCAGATTCGGAAAGAAGGTCAGTTTGAGGCGCTTATCCGCCTCGTCCAGTTTTTGTGCGGCAATCAGCTGGTTGGTCGACAAAATGGTGCCCAGCAAAATATAGCCGATTAAAAGAACGAGCCCCGTCAGCCAAAAGGGAAATCCGTACCAAAAGCCAAGGGAAAACCACAGGGCTGCTCCGCCGACGATACCGCCGACGATGAGTGTAAAACGAAGATAAATATTGATCGTAAACATGAGGGATGTGTTTATGTGATGCCGGGCTTGAAGGGTTCCGGGCCGCAAAAGTAGAAAAGCGCCGGCAGTGTTTTATGTGTGCTTGTACATTAAATTAAATCCCTAAAACCTCGTTCATCGTAAAAACGCCTTCTTTACCGGCTATCCAGCGGGCCGCCAGCACCGCTCCCGCTGCAAAACCCAGGCGGGAATGCGCCGTGTGTTCCAAGCGGATCTCATCCACGCCGCTTGTCCAGGTCACGATATGGGTACCAGGAACCTCGCCTTCGCGGATTGCGTGGATAGGAATGTCTTTCGGCCCGGGTGGAGTGGGGGAGAGCGTCCACCCGTTTTTACCTTCCAGCCGGGCGAGTATATCTTTTACCAGCGTCAGGGCTGTTCCGCTGGGCGCGTCGAGTTTGTGGATGTGGTGAATCTCCGTGAGCGCTGGCTGATATTCCGGGCGCCGGTCCATCAGCCCGGACAGGTAGCGGTTGAGCGCAAAAAAGAGATTGACTCCGATGCTGAAATTGGAAGTCCACAGCAAGGCCCCGTGCTGCGCCCGGCAAAAGGCTTCCGCTTCGGGCAAATTATCCAAGCAGCCGGTTGTGCCGCTCACCACTGGCACCCCCGCTTGCAAACAAGCCATCACGTGTCCGAACGCGGATTCTGGGCGTGTAAACTCGATCACCACATCAGCCGTGCGGAGTATCTCCGGAGTCATGTCGCCTGCATTTGCGCGGGTTATACGGAAGACGATTTCAAGTTGTTGTTCCATGGCCACCGCTTCGATGGCTTTTCCCATTTTACCGTATCCGAGAAGACCTATTTTCATAAAGATATGTAAAACAAAAAGTTTTTAATTTATGAATTTTCTTACATTTGCTGCAAATGAACACACTTTTTATCCACTTAGGAACGCTGAAAAAATAAGGGTACAGAAAACACGGACATTTTCCGGAGAAATTTGTACCCTTATTTAAAACCTGTTCCTTAACTCTTTTACCCTATGAAAAAAGTGACCGGTATCGGCGGCATCTTTCTCAAATGCCGCGATGTGGAACAAACACGCGCCTGGTATGCCAAACACCTTGGTATCCGCCTGGAAGACTGGGGCGCTCAATTTAACTGGTCTGAAGAAAAGAACCCGGCCGCCTATTCCGTATTGAGTTTTTTTAAACGCAATACGGAGTATTTCAATCCGTCGGAGCAGCCTTTTATGATCAATTTCCGGGTGGATGATTTAGACGCTCTGGTGGCCGAATTGCGCCAAGAAGGCGTGGACCTTATCGGCGAACCGGTCGAAGAAGCATACGGAAAATATGCCTGGGTGATGGACCCGGAGGGAAATAAGTTAGAGTTGTGGGAGCAACTTTAGAAGGTTTAGAAAAAGGTTTAGAAAAAGGTTTAGAAGGTTTAGAGCGGTAATTGCCTGGTATCGTGTGTGTTTCGCCTGGGAAAACACGAAGCAAGCGTATCCTCTCTAAACCCTCTAAACCTTCTAAACCTTTTTCTAAACCCCCTAAACCACCTACTTACTTTTTATCCTCTTCCAGCCGCTCCAACCGCGCTTCAAGCGTATCCATGCGTTTACGCAATTCATCATTTTTCTTTTTCAGGGTCACGATCTGCGTTTGTTGTTCCTGGATCGCTTTAACTGCCAGCACGCCGATGCCGGCATAATTCAGGTTCAGGTAGCTGGTTTGTCCTGTTTGCGCCGGGCTGTGGCCTACCAATTCCGGGAATAAAGCCTGCACATCCTGCGCCAGGAAGCCCAGCGATTGTTTGGCGTTTTCGTTTTCCACGATATAACGGTAAGAGACCGGATGCAAACGAAGCATTTTCTCCAGAATGCCCCCCGGAATGTCCATAATGTCTTTTTTCAAACGGCTATCGGACGGAACGTACAAACCATTGAGGTTAAACACCCCAACAGGTGCAATACCGGCCATTTGGTCGTTGTATAAAGCAAGCGTACCATCGTCATTGGAGACCCAGAATTTCCAGAAATGATCATTGTTGTTGTTGATCATATAAATACCGTCGTCGCCGTGCCGCAGTTTAATGCGCGGGTTGGCGCCGCTTAATGCGCCGATGGTTACCTCCCCGTTGCCCCTGGCGGTAAAGGCGCGGCCGGAGCCCTGTGCGGAACCGAGATTCTGCTCGATACCAAATTCGCTGGTGTTGAGGTTGTTACCAGCTCCTCCGCGGCTCATAACCGACCAGTTGCCCGGCGAGTTGTTTTTAAATAAAAGCCGGGCAAAGTCAGTGCCGCCGTTTTCCAGGGTCAGAACCGGGATGGAGCCCGAGCCTAAAAATCGTCCTTCGCCTTTCACATCCAATTTAAAATCGGGCGCACCGTTGCCGACACCCACGTTTCCACTACCTGTAACCAATGCCGCGCCTCCTGTGGACGTGAAATAGCCGCCCGGACCTGCGCCGTCATGCTGTCCGTACACTGCAGCAGCGGCGCTTCCGGCATTAGCCAGTACAAAATGGCCGGCTTCCTCGCCCCCCGTGGCAATGACCTGCAATTTCCCGGAGGTACTGGTCGTGGTACCAATCAGGACGTTTTGCGTGTTGAGGTTATAGATGTGTTGTCCCGTCTTTTTCCAGTTGGTATCGCTGCCGCCCAGCGCCGAGAGATCGACGGAACTGTTGGTGCCCGAGATGGTCAGGGTAGAACCGTTGAGCGAGAGATTTTGCAGTTCATTGGTATTGCTCAAGTCCCCAGTATTGTTTACGGTGAAGTTCGGCGCAGAACCGGTTATACTGATGCCGGTTCCTGCGGTATAGGTATTGCCACCCGGAAGCGTTACCGTTCCGCCGCCATTGGACAGCGACAGTTGGTTGGTTGAAATAGACAATACTTGTATTTCATTTGTGTTGCTCAGGTCGCCGGTATTGTTTATGGTTAAATTGGGTGCAGAACCGCTGAAACTTATACCGGTTCCGGCCGAATAAGAATTGCCCCCGGCATCACTGGCAGGCACCCAATTGGAGCCGTTCCATTTAAGGACCTGGCCGTTGGTTGCGCCCTGTTGGGCAAGGTTCAGCACACTGGCATTCGTGCCACTTCCGCTCAGTGCATTCCCGGTTTGCACCACCTGGGCGCCCCAGTTGTCACCGGCATCGTTGGCGGGCGCCCAACTGGTTCCGTTCCATTTCAGGGTTTGTCCGTTGGTAGCACCTTGCTGGGCGATGCCCAGGGGAGTGCCTGCAGTGCCATTGCCGGACAGTGTAGCATTCGTAGCGGCCACCTGCATGCCCCAGTCATCGCCGAGGCCGATCCCGATGGCATCGTCATTGGCGGCCACCCAGGTGGTACCGTTCCATTTGATCACCTGGCCGATCCCGGCGCTCATATTGTTGATTTTCGCACCGGTTACCGCGCCGTTAATAAGTTCGGCGGTACCGACTGAATTATCGGCAAGCTCCGTATTGGTGACCACTGCCGCTTTGATTTGCAGGTTGCTGAACGGGCCGCTGATGTCGCCGTTGGCTTGTGTAGCGTCTGTAATATCGTCTAATGGATTCAGATCACCGGTGTTAGTCACGGTAAAATTGTTTCCGGAAGGGCTCACGCTGATGCCGGGGCCGGCCAGTATGTTGGAGCTGCCCGATTGATCCGCAGCTGGCGCCCAGGCCGTGCCGTTCCACTTGAGCACCTGGCCGCTGCTGGCATTCATATCGTCCAATTTTGAAGCAGTCACCGCGCTATTGGCGATATTTGCGGTTTCTACGGCATTATTAGCCAATTCTACCGTGGTAACGACGTCGCTTTTGACCTGCAAGTTGCTGAACGGGCCTGAAATATCTCCATTCGCCGTACTGGCAGTGGTCAGGTCGTCGGCAGCATTGGTGTCGCCGGTATTGGTGACGGTAAAATTGGGCGAAGTACCCGTTACCGAAATTCCGGTTCCCGCATTGATCGTCGTATTTCCACTTTGATCCGCCGCAGGGGCCCAGGCGGTTCCGTTCCATTTCATTACCTGTCCGTTGGTGGCGCTCATATCGGATAATTTCGCCGCTGTAATCGCGCCATTGGAAATTTCGCTGGTGCCAACGGCATTGTCGGATATTTCAGTACTGCCGACTGCATTATTGGCTATTTCGTTGCTGCCAACCGCATTTGCTTTGATCTGCAAGTTGCTGAATGGGCCGCTCACGTCGCCGTCGGCCTGGCTGGAGGTCAACACATCGTCGGCGGCATTTGTATCGCCGGTATTGGTGACTGTAAAATTGAAACCGTTCTGTTGAACATTGATGCCTGTTCCGCCTGCAATACCCACTGTTCCAGGCTGCACCACAGCCGTGTGAACATCTGTGATCCGGCCCTGCGCATTGACGGTGAATACAGGTACTTCCGTCGCACTTCCGTAAATGCCCGCAGTAACGCCTGAATTGGTCATGCTGATCGTTCCAGTCGTGGTGATCGGGCCGCCGCTCAGCCCGGTTCCGGTACTGATCTGCGTTACGGTACCGCTTGAGCCTGCCAAATCATTGGAAGGAAGCCAATTGTTGCCATCCCATTTGAGCACCTGACCGGCCTGGGCGCCTTGCTGCGCCAATCCGAGCGGCATTACGGCCGTACCGTTTCCGCTCAGGGTCGGGTTGCTAAACGCAGTTTGCGAACCCCAGTTATCGCCTTGTCCGCTACCGCCATTGGCTACGTTTTCCGCATAAAGCGCATACGGAACACTCATCAATTGGGATGAACCGAGCGGATCGAATACGTTGGGGCTTGTTTCGATAGAAACCGTCAGGTATTTTGCGCCACCACCCCAGTTGACCGTGGAAAAATCGCCCGTCAGGGCCGTGCCCTGTCCTATAATCAGGTTAACCAGCCCGAATTGATTGGTAGAGGCTGTTTGTTTCTCCTGATAGGAGACCGGTCCGTTCGGTGCGCCGCTGCGCACAGCGAACAAAAGTGTAACGGTTTGGTTGGCCAGCGGATCACCGTCGGTGTTGCGAACGATGCTTTGGTAGTTAAAACCTTGTGGTACAAATTGCGCAAAAGCGGGTATGCACACACTAAGAAGAAATAGCAAGGGAAGTAAAAAACGTTGTTTCATTGTATGTTACAGTTTTGGAATGTTCATTGTAGGGGGTTTAGGGGTTTAGAATCCCGTTTTCTTCAAACCGCTTGCGGTCCTTATATCCGGATAAACCGTACTGTAGCGGTAGCCGCAGATTCGGTGCTCTGCAATTGAAGAAAATACACACCTGGCTGCCAGGCGGAACAATCGAGTTGAGTGCCGCCGGGGTCTTGCAAGGGCTGATTGGCTAAAATGATACGGCCCAGCAAATCAAGTACACGGAGTTCCAGGCCGCCAGTTTGGCCGGTGGCAAAGCGGATGTTCAAAAAGTGATCGCTTGGATTTGGGAAAACCTCGATGCCCCAATTGGCCAGGTTTACATCGTAGATAGACACCATAAAGCCGGGAGGCGGCTGGTGAAAGCCCTGGGTCAGCCGGTTAGCCGTACCGGAAAGCGTACTGACAACAGGTTCGCCTACGGTGTACGAAACCAAATAATTACCCTGGGCTCCGGTGCTGCCGGAAGAAGATACGACCTGGTTGAAGAGTTGAACGCCTTGTGCACGGGCGGCAACAAGAAAGCTGCACCAAAACAGCGCAAATAGTAGGAATCGGTTCATGGATAAATGGATTGAGTAACAATTTCACAAAGAAACGTCGTTTTTACTGTAAGTCCATGCAAAAATCGCAGTACGCCAGAAATTTACAAACACGATGCGGGGGCGTTTCTGCTTATGTTTGTGCGGTACTTCAATAAAAAATCATGCCAATGCGCGTTGCCTTCCTTACTATCCTTTACTTAGCCGTTTTTACACCCGTTTTGAGTGCCCAAACGGATAAGACTCAGGCAATCCTCGACCTGGAACTTACCCGTTTTAAGGCCATGATAAGCCGGGATACCCTGCGCCTGTCGGAGTTGTTGTCTGACGATCTGATTTACATTCACTCCAATGCGCTGATGGAAAACAAAACGGAACATATCCGCTCGGTATCTGGCGGAAAGATTCAATATCACCACATGAATCGGGAGGAAGCACAGGCACGCCGGTATCACAAAATCGCAATCACCAATGGCATTGTAAAGGTGGACGGCATCCTGAATGGCGCTCCCTTCGATGTTCGCCTGCGCTACACGGCCGTTTATCAACTTAAACGTCGGCATTGGCAGTTGTTGCGCTGGCAGACGACGCGTATATAATTTTCCGACTTACCTTTGCGCGCCTTAAGAAACGGTGTCAAAATAACTTCCCAATTTGATGCCATTCTTTTGATACCGGTCCTTATCAAGTTTTACCAAACATGACGTGTCTTGGAATCTATTGTAAAAATACGCCCGCCTGCTGAACCGCCTCACTTCGCCCATAAGCCATCGCCGGCCGTTTTGGAAAACGCGTTTCGGTCGATGGCCGCTGCGAAAGCAATGACAGACATTTATGAAGCCAATTTCAAGTTTGTCTCCAAATACGTACATGCCACCTCGCGCGGCCATGAAGCCATTCAGCTGGCCGTCAGCATGCAACTGCTGCCGCAGGATTACGCTTATCCTTATTACCGTGACGACGCGATGTTGCTCGGCATCGGCATGCGGCCTTACGACCTGATGTTGCAGCTTATGGCCAAACGGGACGATCCTTTTTCCGCCGGCCGCAGTTATTATTGTCACCCGAGCCTGCGGGAGGCCGATAAACCAAAAATTCCCCACCAAAGCAGCGCCACCGGCATGCAGGCTATTCCGGCCACCGGCGCGGCCCTCGGCTTTTGGTACAAGGAAAATATGCAGCTTTGGACAGAAGCCGAACGGGCCAATCCGCCCATCGTGGTTTGTTCCCTGGGCGATGCATCAGTGACCGAAGGCGAAATTGCAGAGGCTTTCCAGATGGCGGTTTTGAAAAAATTACCGATTTTGTACTTAGTCCAGGACAATGGCTGGGATATTTCGGCCAATGCCGCTGAAACCAGGGTAGCGAATGCCGCCGAATACGCCAAAGGTTTTCCCGGTTTAGAGGCCGTCAGCATCGAAGGCAATGATTTCGTCCATTGCTGGGAAACCGTTAGCCAAATCCTCCATACCATGCGCCGCGAACGCCGGCCGTTTTTGCTGCATGCCCGCGTTCCACTGCTCAACCACCATACCTCCGGCGTGCGGAAAGATTGGTACCGCGACGACCTGGAAGAACACCAAAGCCGCGATCCGTACCCGATTTTGCGGCAGCTATTGCTGGAAAACGGTTTTTCTGAAAAAGCAATCGAACAATTTGAAACAGAGGCGATTAAAACGGTAGCCGCCGACTTCAAAGCCGCTAAAAAAGCCGAAGACCCTCGCCCGGAGGACCTCTATACCCACGACTTTGCGCCGACCAGCATCACCGCCGAACGCGGCGAACGTGAACCGGCCGGCCGGGAACCAAAGATGATGGTCGACAGCGCTTTATTCGCCATAGAAGAGTTGATGCGCAAACATCCCGAATGTTTGTTGTATGGTCAGGATGTCGGCCGGCGCCTCGGCGGCGTTTTCCGGGAAGCCGCTACTTTGGCCGAAAAATTCGGCGATCACCGGGTGTTCAATACGCCAATTCAGGAGGCGTTTATTGTGGGCAGCACCGCAGGCATGAGCGCGGTAGGTTTGAAACCTATCGTGGAAGTGCAATTTGCCGACTATATCTGGCCGGGCCTGAACCAGCTCTTTACCGAAGTGAGCCGCTCCTGTTATCTGACCAACGGCAAATGGCCGGTCAGTTGCATCATCCGGGTGCCCATCGGCGCATACGGCAGCGGCGGCCCCTACCACAGCAGCAGCGTAGACACGGTGTTGGCCAGCATTCGGGGTATAAAAATCGCGTACCCGAGCAACGGCGCCGACCTGAAAGGTTTGCTGAAATCGGCTTTTTACGACCCGAACCCTGTGGTGATTCTGGAACACAAGGGATTATACTGGTCGAAAGTGCGCGGCACCGAAAACGCCCGTACCATTGAACCGGACGAAGATTACGTCATTCCTTTCGGCAAAGCGAGGCTGGCCTTAGCCGCCGATCCGGTATCCGTGGCGCGCGGCGACAGCATGGCCGTGATCACCTACGGCATGGGCGTACACTGGGCCCTCAATGCGGCAAACGAGCAATACAAGGGTAGGGTAGACGTGCTGGACTTGCGAACCCTGCATCCGCTCGATGAAGAAAAAATGTACGAACTGGCCCGTAAACACGGAAAAGTGCTTGTTGTCACCGAAGAACAGGTCAACAACAGTTTCGCCCAAAGCCTGGCAGCCCGTATCTCGGAGCATTGTTTTCAATGGCTGGACGCTCCGGTGCGCACGATTGGCGCGGCCAATATGCCGGCTGTGCCCCTGAATTCGATCCTGGAGGTGGAGATGATCCCGTCGATTGAGAAGGTAGGGGTGGCGATGGGGGAGGTGCTGGGATTTTAACATAATTAACAGAAAAACCAAAAAACCATTCGGATTGACAAGTATTTTGCTTTTTCGGATAACTTTGCTCTCTCAAACAAGAAAAAATGGCTGGTAAATACCAATATACATTTCCGGAGAAAAAGATTTTCCGAGCAATGGAAACCACCGAACCGGATTTTGACATTTTTGAAGCAGGTCGCGAAAATCTTTACGTGCCATTACAAACATTACGCAGTCCGCGCCAATTTACCCACATCAAAAAGGGGCTCGGTATTGTCGGATCAGAATTGACGGAGCTCCCAAATGACTACATTAAAATTTTGTTTTCCGGGCACCGCGGATGCGGTAAAACGGTAGAACTCCTTCGATTTCATCAATCTATAAACACGCCGGACCAATACTTCACGGTATTCGTCAGTTTGCAGGAAGAAATTGAGATAAATCTCATGGAACCGGAGGACTTATATCCAATTTTGATCAACAAATTGCTGCGCACTTTGCGGGAGCGCGGGGTGCCTTATAACGAAGCCGAATTTGAAGACCTTGCCAAGGAATGGTTACAAGACAAGGAAGTGGAGAAAGAATTGGCCCACAATTTTGAAACCGAAGCAGGGGCTGAATTGAAGGCCGGCTGGAGCTTCTGGAGTATCTTCTCTGCCGAAGGCTTTTTTAAAAGTAAATACGGGTATCAAAACAAGACTACGACAAAAATTCGCGAATCCATCAGACGAAACCCGCAGCAATTGTCGGAACGGTTTAAAGTTGCACTTATCGGAGTCCGGCAAGCTATTGAAAAGAGCGGACAAGGACGAGACCTCTTATTTATCATCGACGACTTTGAAAAGGCCGATCCTGAAATTTACAATGCCATTTTCCTGACGAACCCGCAGTTTATCATGGCCCTTAACGCCCATCTGATCTGCTGCGTGCCTATTCAAACTTATTACAACGTTCAGCAACAGGCTCTGGCTGCTGAATATTTCAAATTTTCTTACCTGCCCATGATCCATATTGAGCAGGATCTGACCCATGAATTCTGTAAAATTATCACCCGACGGGTAGATGAGGCACTTTTCATGCCGGGTGTGTTGGACCGGATTGCCCAAATGTCGGGCGGAAGCCCCAGGCAACTACTGCGCATCGTCAATCAATGCCTGCTCGATACCGATGAACGGGTAAGCGAGGAAATCGCCCGCAGCACCTTTAAACGCCTGGCGATCGAGCGGCTGCGTCCTTTGTCCGATGCGCATCGCAAAACCCTTGCCAGCCGGAATTTTGAAGGCATTTCTCCCGAATTGCTCGATCTTCTGTTTGCGCTCAACGTCTTTGAATACAACGGCGCAAACATCGAACGGCGCATCAATCCGCTGCTCGAAGACTTTTTTCCAAACCCGGAAACGTAGACATGAACAATGATCTGTTGCAGCAGAAACGCGCCGAAACGCAAAAAAGCAACGATGCTGCCTGGCGGCGATTGCTGGCGCTCCTGCAACAGCGCGACACTCCTGTCATTATTTGGGTCACGGCAGAGACACGCGTGCTTCGCGATCAGATGTATCGCCTCTTGTGTCATGAATTGCGGCAGTTTTATACACATTCAGAAGTTGATCTGACTAAAATGAGCGGTTCGTTCTCGCTTTTTGGGCATTTGAACGGCCTTGTTTCAAAGCGTCCGGCGCCCAAAAAAGCAAAAATGCTCCACCTCTTCGGGCTGGAAACACTTGTAACGCCAAATGACGACGATCCCGCTGAATCTTTTGCCCGCGAACTGAATTTCGAGCGCGAACTATTATTCAGGCGCCTTCCAGCCTCCCTTATTTTTTGGAGTGACGAGCCGGCCCAGGTGCGGGTGCAATCGATGTCTCCCGATTTCTGGGACTGGCTGGTGTATAAATTCCACTTTAGGATGCTGCCCGGTACCCTGCAATGGACCCAGCAGAACGAAGTGCGTTTGCCAGACCTCAGCACTCCGATGCCCACAGAAGAGGTGAAACGCATTGACGAATTGGAGAACCGGTTACATCAATTGGAACCCTTACTACCTAAGGGTGGGCGTTTCGCCGCAGAATATGCTCAGGTAGCCCTAGATTTGGGGCAAAAATGGTTCTATTTTGATAATCATTCCGAAGCCCGCGCGCTGTATGAACAAGCGCTGCCCCTTTTTGAAAAAGTCGGCTCTGATTTGGGCAAGGCCAACACGCTCAAAAGTTTGGGCGATTTGGAAATGCTCATGAGCGAAAACGACAAAGCCCGCGCGCTGTATGAACAAGCGCTGCCCCTGTATGAAAAAGTCGGCTCTGATTTGGGCAAGGCCAACACGCTCAAAAGTTTGG
>Ga0105046_10012865_pt1 | contig 12974 bp, 12 predicted proteins | sample MAT03_FD_78385 | JGI IMG/M metagenome (GOLD analysis project Ga0105046, IMG submission 78385) | Freshwater microbial communities from Lake Fryxell liftoff mats and glacier meltwater in Antarctica - MAT-03 (megahit assembly) | ecosystem: Environmental > Aquatic > Freshwater > Ice > Liftoff... | reverse complement strand
CCGGACACGCCCTCCACGGTGAGTGCTGCGATATGTCCGTCGCCGCGGAACTCGCGCAGCAGCGTGATGGCGAGCCACAGTTGCAGGTGCGGCTCGGTGGGCCACTGCTGCGACAGGTGCCCGGCGAACAGCGGGCGCCCCTCGGGAGCACAGGCAGGCACCACTGAACGCAGCAGGCTCGCTGCTGCCGCGATGTCGGGTTGCTGCAGCCGATCGCCCAACACACGGGTGAGAGCCGCATCTGCGGCTCGCAGCCGCGCCTGCCACAGAACTGCTGCGCTGGTGCGCTGCCACGCCACGGGCACCAGCTCGCGGATGCGGGTGGGTTCGAAGTTGTAGAACGTCGCCACCACGACATCCGCGGTGACCTCGCCCATGGCCGCTGCCCGCGAGGCGAAGTAGCCCATCATTCCGGCGTCGAGGCCGAGGGCGGTGTACTGCTGATCGGCCTCGGGGGCGAAGTAGATCAGCCCGTGATACGCCTCGAGGCGACTCCACAGGTAGCGGGCATTGGTGGCCATCAGCGGCCCTTTCAGTCGAGCGGGCCCACGGCGTCGCGGACCATGCGTTGGAACACGGCAAGCGGGTACTCCCACTTCGGGCTCAGCAAGCCGATGTCGTACGAGCCGGCAGCGAGGTTGCGCTGCACGTGCGCGCACATGCGCGCATCCTCGTCGGCCACTTCCTCGCTGAACTTCACGATGTCCTCGACGCCCTCGGCATCAGGGTGGAAGAAGTACTCGAAGTACAGGTCCATGTGCGAGTGATCGCGCGGCAGCCAACGCTCGACGGCAAAGCCGCCCGGGAACACGTCGAAGCCGAACGTCGGCCAGAACCAACCGAACACACCGAACGTGCTGCCAGCGCGCGGCGGCATGCTGTGGATGTTCCAGCGCGGGTCGCCCTTGTACTCCACCCGATAGTTCATTGCGTCGGCGTCGCGGCTCATCGCCGGGTGCGTGGTGGGCACGTGGTAGCCCTCGAGGAAGTTGTCGGCGTACGTCTTCCAGTTGCACGCCACCCGCCGCACGCTGCGGAAGTGGAACTCGTAGGACTCGATGGGTAGATGCGCCACTTCCGGCGGGAACTCGGCCAACCACTCGACCAGCGACGGGGCCCCAGGGTCGAGGCACACGAACACCATGCCCCGCCACGCCGCCACCTGCACCGGGGTGAGGTTCATCGGTTCGGGAAGCTCGCCCCCGAAGTCGCGCGCGCTGAGCAGTGCACCCTGCGAGTTGAACGCCCAGCCGTGGTACTTGCACACCAGGTTCTTCGAGCAGCCTTCCCCGTCGAACACGATTGGCCCAGCGCGGTGCGGGCACAGGTTGTGAAAGGCGGTGAGGCCGTCGGCTGTGCGACGGATGAACAACGGCCAGCCGGCGAGGTTCTCCGTGACGTAGTCGCCCAGATTGCGCAACTGGTGTTCGTACGCGACGAGCACCCAGCTCTGCCCGAAGATGGGCCACCGCTCGCGCTGCCAGATCGTGGGGTCGACGTACCACCGTGCGGGCAGGGTTTCAACCAGCTCGCCCGACGACGCGCCCCGCATGAGCGCCGAGATGTCGAGCGGAGTCTGCACCTCGCCCGCACCGCGGCGAAGGCTGGTCATGTAGTCGGTTGGGCTCTCACGACGTCGAGCTGTTCGAGCGCCATGAGGCTGCGCATCTGCTGCTGCATGCCATCGGGTGAGCCATCGAGGAACAGCACGTTACCGCGACCGTTCTCGGCCATCTGACGGATGGTCTCGGTCCACATCGAGAACAGGATGAGCGACGAATCGACGCTGTTCGCATCCATCTGACGCGCTGCCTGAGCGAGACCACGGGCGACCTCCTCACGGAACAGGGCGACACCCTGACCACGCAGTTGGGCTGCGGTGCGCTCGGCCTCGGCCTCGATGCGAACGGCGGTACCCAGCGCTTCGGCTTCCTTGGTCTTGCGGATGAGCAGGGCGTCGCCTTCGTTGGTGGCGGCCGCCTTCAAGTTGTTGCTGGCCACCACCTGTGCCATCGAGGTGGTGATGGCCTGATCGAAGGTGATGTCGTTGAGCTGCAGATCGATGAGGTGGAAACCCCACGTCTCGATGACGTGGTCGAGGTTCTCCTTGACCTCCGAGACGATCTCGCCGCGGAGGGCGAGGATCTCGGCCTGGCGCTTCGTGGCCACGAAGCCACGGGTGCTGCCTTCGACGCTGCGCACGAGGGCGGTGAGGAAGTCCTTCTCGGTGACGAACTTGAAGGCGATGTTCTTGATGGTCTGCTCGGCCTCGCTGATGGCGCCGTACACCATCATCGCGGTGAAGTAGACGTTGGCCTGGTCGGAGGTGATGGCCTGGAACTGCAGCTCGACGGCACGGTTCTGCACGCTGATGCGGCGGAAGATCTTCTCGATGAACGGCACCACCACGTTGAGGCCCGGTCGCAGCGTGCGGCGGTACTTTCCGAAGATGGTGGTGACCGCCACCGTTCCTTGGTTCACCGTGCGTAAGCCGGTGAGGATGGTGAGCAAGACGATGGCGGCGATGATGATGCCGGCGATGGCTCCGGAGCCCATAGTTGTGAACCTCCCGTTCAGGTGTGCCTGAGTCTAGGCCGCTCTCAGCGGTGCACGATCGTGTAGGCCTTGCGGAGCGTCTGGTGCACCACCCAGCGGCCGGTCAACCCGGCCGGTGTGAGCAGCACAGAACCGGCACGCAGGTCGAACGAATGCCCGTTGCCAGCGGGGCCATCGACGTGCAACGTGGCCCTGCCGGTGAGCACGCAGAACACTTCGTCGTAGCCGTCGCGCCGAAACGGGAACTCGCCGGGCGAGCACTCCCACACGCCGGTCTCCAGTCGGTTGTGCGCCCACAACGTGGTGCTGGCCTCGTGCGGGTCGCCGGCGATGACCACCGGTCGCGGCGCCGGCGCACCCAAGGAGGTGGCGTACGCGTTGGCCAGGTGGGCGACGGCGCCTGGTTCGCCGCTGCGCTGGTCGATGACGTACAGCTTGCGCACGGTCTGATGCACGTGCCAGGTGCTCGCGTAGTGCCGCGGCGTGGCCCACAACGTGCCGGGCGCGATGTCGAGCGCGTGCGCGGGTTCGGCCACCGTGACGCGGCCGGCCACCATGAACATCGTCTCGTCGTAGTCGCCGCCCGGGTCGGCCGCAACTCCCGGCTGGCACTCCCAGATGCCGATCTGCACCTGGCCGTCGTCGAGCAGTGAGTAGTCGCTGGTGCGGTCGGCTGGGTCGTCGGACGACCGCCGCAGCGGAACGGTGAGAATGTCGGGCACGTACATGAGGAGCAGTCTGTCAGGCAGGCGTCAGACGCCCAGGAACTCGATGATGTCGGGCCAGGCGGCGCGGTCTTGCCAGACGAAGGCGTGACCGCCCTCGTACTCACGCACTGCACTGTCGGGCACTCGCGACGCGATGGCGTGGCTGTTGGCCGGCGGCGCCAACGCGTCGAAGCGGCCGCACGTGACGAGCGTGGGGCAGTCAACGGCGAGGAGGCGGTCCCACACGTCGTGGTGGCTGCGCGCCACCAACTGCAAGGCCTCACCCTGCAGTTGCTCTGCGGACTTCTGTACACCGCGAGCAGCCGAGGCGAACTCGACGAGGCGCTGGTCGAACGGGCTCGATGCCAGGAACTCCGGCGTGTACCGACTGTCGGCCAGGTGCAGTCGCAGTCGGTCCTGCTCGGCGGCTGGCAGCGAGGCAATCGTGTGCAGCGGGTAGCTGCTGCCGCCTGCTCCGCCGGGCGAGGTGCACAGCAGCGCGAGCCGCTCGACGCGTTCTGGCCAGGTGACCGCCAACTCCTGTGCCGCCATGCCGCCGAAGCTGATGCCGAACACGCGAGTGGTGGCCCAACCCACGTGGTCGAGCAGTGCGGCCGCGTCGGCCGCGTAGTGGGCCATGGTGGGCGGTTGCTGGGGCGTGCCGCTGCGTCCGAGGCACCGCTGGTCGTGGATGAGCACCTCGAAGTGAGCCGCCAGCTTCGCGATCATCGGGCCGGCGCCGGCGATGGAGGCCCCCGAGCCGTTGCACACGAGCAGGCGCGGGCCACTTCCGTGCACCTCGAAGTAGAGGTCGATGTCGTCGACGTGAACAGTGGGCATGTGGGTCAGCCCAGCAGGAACCCGTGCGGAAACGGGTCGCGCTCGTCGAGAAACAACTGCGAGGTGCCGGTGAGCCATGCACTGCCGGTGATGGTGGGCACGATGGCCGCCAGGCCGGCCACCCACGTGGCCTCGACAGCGCGACCGACGAAGTGAGTGCCCAGCAGCGACTCGTTGACGAAGTCGGCATGCAGCGGCAACAAGCCGCGGGCGTGCAGTTGGGCCACCCTGGCACTGGTGCCAGTGCCGCATGGCGACCGATCGAAGTAGCCGGGGGCGATGACCATTGCGTGGCGCGATCGGATCGCGTCGCTGCCGGGGGCCACCAACTGCACGTGGTGGCAACCATGGATGCCCGGCTCGGCGGGGTGCACCGGTGGTTCCGTGGCGTTGATCGCACTCATGATGCGCATACCTACGTCGAGCAACTCGCGTGCGTGCTCCTGCCCGTACAGCACACCCAGCTGGTCGAGCTCGACGATGGCGTAGAAGTTGCCGCCGAAGGCCATGTCGTACTGCACGTCGCCGAGGCCGGGCAGAGTCACCGAACGATCGAGCGCTGTGACGAACGAGGGCACGTTGCGGATGGTGACCGCGACGGCCCGCCCGTCGTCGACGACGACATCGGCGACCACCAGCCCGGCTGGGGTGTCGAGCCGCACGGTGGTGATCGGCTCAGTGACTGGAACCATTCCGGTTTCGACCAGCACGGTGGCCACGCCGATGGTGCCGTGGCCACACATCGGCAGGCAACCGGTGACCTCGATGTAGAGCACACCCCAGTCGGCGTCGGGCCGGGTGGGCGGTTGCAGGATGGCGCCGCTCATCGCTGAGTGGCCGCGGGGCTCGTGCATCAGGAGTGTGCGCAGGTGATCGGCGTTGGCCATGAACCACTGCCGGCGCTCCTCCATGGTGCGGCCCTCGATGGGAGCAACGCCGCCCACCACCACCCGCGTGGGCATGCCCTCTGTGTGCGAATCGACGCAGTGGAAAACTCTGCGAGTTCTCATCGTGCGCTGTCTCCTTTCGTGCGGCCGCGGGCGAACCGGGTCGGCGACACGGCCGCTTCGTCGATGATGGCTGGTGCGCCGGTGAGCAGCGCGGCCACTGCGGCGCCGGTACCGAGGCCTGTGCTGGAGCCGAGCATGCCATGGCCGGCGGCGACGATGACGCTCGGCGCACCGGGGAGGCGGCCGATCACCGGCAGCCCGTCGGGGGTTGCCGGCCGCAGGCCGGTCCACTGGCGCGTGGGTTCTGCCGTGGCGGGCACCTGCAGTACCTCCGCAGCTCGCCGTACCAATTGCTGCGAACGGCGCGCGCTCGTGGCCCGGTCGGACGTCGACGTGAGCCCGAACCCGCCGGTGATGCGCAGTCCCGACGACAGCGGGCTGACCGCCAGCCGCTGGTCGACCAGCAGCAGCGGGCGATGTGGTGCTGCGGCGACACCCGGGGCGAGCGTGATGCTGTTGCCGCGGGCAGCGACGACGGGGATGCGAGTGCCCACACCGGCGCACAGTGCAGCCGACCAGACACCGGCAGCGATCACCACCTGCCGAGCGCCCACGACGCCGAGGGAGGTGTGCACGCGCACGTCGTCGCGACCGAGGTGTTCAATGCGCTGCACCGTCGCAGTGAGCGTGTTCACACCGCCCGCATCGCCCCGAGCAGTGACGGCGGCGAGCAGCGCTGCCGGGTCGCAGCGGGCATCGTCGGCGAGCAGTACGGCACCGACCGCCCGGTCGCGCACTGCGGGTTCGGCGGCGGCCAGTTCATCGGCCGACCAACGTTCGGTGTGTACTCCCCACCGCGCCCACTCGTCAGCTTCGTGTTGCAGCTCATCGAGCGACGACATGGTGGTGCACACCTGCACGATGCCGCCGTCGGCGAAGTCGAGCTCCGCGCCGTCGGCGCGCAGCCGCTGAACCTCCCGGACGGTGGTGTCGAGCAGTGTTGCCAGCACCGGTACACCGCGCGCCACGTTGGTGGGTGTGCTGTTGCGAGCGAAACGCACGAGCCAAGGGGCGATACGCCACATGACCCGCGGTGAGATGGCGAACGCCCCGTCGCGGGTGAGCAGGCTGTGCAGGCCGGCCTTGACCATGCCGGGTGCGGCGAAGGGCACGCGGTGGCTGGGCACAAGATGCCCGGCGTTGGCCGACGAGGTGCCGAAGGTGACGCCACCCGCCTCCACCACCGCGACCTGTAGTCCCGCCTGCGCGGCGAACAACGCGATCGAGCGACCCACGATGCCGCCGCCCACAACGACCACGTCGCAGGTTTCGAGGCCGTCGGTCACGACCCGTAGCCGAGCGCGGCCATCTGGCCGCGCAGCACGGCCAGCTCTGCGCCGTCGAGCGGTGCGATGGGCGCACGGGTGGGGCCGACCGCGAGGCCACGTACCTGCAGGCCGGCCTTCACCTTCGCGTTGTAGCGACCGGACTCGACGTTGGTGAGGATGGGGCCGAGCTGCTCCTGCACTGCCCAGCCGGCGGCCAGGTCGCCGGCCAACGCGGATTCCAGCATGGTGACGTGCTCCGCGGGCAGCACGTTGCCGAAACCGGCGATCCACGAGACGGCACCAGCGGCGAAGTAGTGCATCGCCAGCGTGTCGCTGCCCGACACCACGGCCAACTCTGCCGCATAGGCGGCGAGCATCGGCAGTCGATCGAGGTTGCCGCTGGCCTCCTTGATGCCCACCACCAAGGGGTGCGACGCCAGCCGGTCGAGCACCGCGGCATCGAAGGCCACGCCCGTGCGTGCCGGGTAGTCGTAGAGCACCGCAGGCAATTCCCCCGCTGCCACCACGGCCAGCACGTGCTGCGCCAGCTCGGAGGGCGTTGGCAAGCAGTAGGCCGGGGCGGCCACCATCAGCCCCTGCGCACCCGCCTGGCGCGCGGCCACGGCCTGCGCGACAGCGTCGCTGGTGGCGGTGCCACCCACGCCCACGAGCACCGGCACCCGACTGCCTACGGCATGCAGTGCTTCGGTGAGAAGTTCCTCTCGCTCGCAAGCGGTGAGCGCGTAGCCCTCGCCGGTCGTGCCGGCCACGACCAGCCCCGCAACACCGTTGCTCAGCAGATGCTCCACCAGCGGAGCGACCAACTCCAGTGCCAGCGCGCCGTCGTCGTGGAACGGAGTGGCGAAGGGTACGAGCACCCCGGTGAACGAGCCGGACGAATGTGGCGGGAGCATGCAGTGACCTTCAGTCGGAGACGGGCGGCCGCTGCGAGCGGCGCAATGGTGAGACTAAACGGCGGCCGGTTGCTGGTCGGGCAACAACGGTGCCGCAGTGATGCGCAGTAGCGAGCGGCCAGCGAGGGCGATGAGCAGATTGGCGGCGGCCGCGGCGAGCACGGCGGTGCGCACACCGAACGCCGAGGCCGCGGCACCCCACCCAGCGGCGCCCGCCGACGCTCCGAGCCACACCATGAGCATCGCGATGGCCGAACCGCGGCCACGCACCCACGGTTGCAGCTGGACCGTGTAGGTGGCGAAGAGCACGTTCATCACGCCCATCATCCCGGCGCCGGCCAGCAGTACGGCCACCACCGCCAGCCACATCTGGGTGCTGGCGACCAGCAGTGCCGCACCGCTCGACCAGACGATCGCCGCCATGAGCACCGCCCGCTCTGGTCGCTGAGCCGCACCGAGGCGCGGGAGAGCCCACACGGCGATCACCGACCCGACGCCCAGGCCTGCGGCGAGCACGCCGAAACCAGCGGACCCGACATCGAGCCGCGAGGTGGCCACCACCGGCAACAACGCGGCGAGTGCGGCAGTGGTGGTGGACGCCAGTGCCAGCCGAGTGGCGAGACGCCGGAGTGGCAGGGAGTGCGCGATGAACCGTATGCCGGCGCGGATGACGATGCCGAGCGGCTCGCGCTGCTCGCTGCTGCGCGGCGGAGGGTGGTAGCCGCGCACGGCGATGACCACCGCCACGAACGACACCGCGTTGAGCCCGAAGACGGCCCCCGGCCCGGAGAGCGCGATGACACCACCGGCGATGGCCGGCCCGATGGCCTGCGCGATGTTGCGCGAGATGGAATCGAGGCCGAGCGCCTGGGCCAGCCGCCGCGGGCCGACCAATTCGGGCGTGAGCGCCATGAAGGCGGGGGCTGCCACCGTGAGCGCCACCGACTCGAGGAACGTGCCGCCGAGCAACGCCAACGGGGGCAGGTTGCCGGTGGCCTGCAACACACCCAGCACCGCCGCCACCACCAGCGCCGCCACCTGAGTGACGACGATGAGGCGACGGCGATCGATCATGTCGGCGAAGGCGCCGGCGTGCAGCGCCAGCAGGAAGCCGGGAACAGCCCACGCAGTTTGTACCAGGCCCACCAGCGTGGGTGAGTCGGTGACCAGGGTCATCGCCCAACTGGCCGCCACAAGGTGCATGAAGGTGCCGATGTTGGAGACCAGGCCGGCGATCCAGAGTGCGCGGTAGAGCCGGATGCGCAGTGGTGCCCACGGCCCCGAATCGTCGGCTCCGCCCGTGGACGGGAGGTCGTCGGCGGTGCGCATGCGCCCACGCTATTGGTGGCACCGCGCTCCCGCTGTGACCCAAGCACAGGTGCCGGCGACCGGCCTTGTCGCCGCTGCGATAGCCTTCCGGCCGTGAGTGAGCCGGGCGTGCACCGTGAGATCGAGCGCAAGCTCGAGGTTCCCGGTCGCTTCCGCGTGCCGTCGCTCGCGGGCGTGGCCGACGTCGCCGAGGTTCTTCGGCAACCCACGTTGCGGCTGTCGGCGGTCTACTACGACACCGCCGATCTACGGCTGGCACGCAGCCACATCACGCTGCGCCGGCGAGTCGGCGGCCACGACGACGGCTGGCACCTGAAGCTGCCCGTGGTGCCGAAGGCGAAGTCGGCAAAGCTCGACAGCGCCACGCGCGACGAACTGCACCTGCCGCTGACGAACGCCAACCACCCCCCGGCGGCGCTGGAACAATTGGTACTCGGCGTCACTCGCGGTGCGCGGTTAGCACCGGTGGCGACGCTGCGCAACGAGCGCCGGCCCACCGCATTGCTCGATGCCGACGGCCGCCCCATCGCCGAGCTCACCGACGATCGCGTCACGGTGGTGCGTGCGGGCAAGGTCACCGAACGGTTCCGTGAGATCGAGGTCGAGGCGGCACCCGGACGCACCGTGGAAGACCTCGAAGCCATCGTCGAAGCCCTGGTCGCCGCGGGCGCGTCCCACAGCGGCTTCGCTTCGAAGGTCGGCCGTGCCCTGGGCGACGAGGCCGCGGCCCCGCCCGACATCGACCGCCCCGGCAAGGTGCGTCCGGCCGACCCTGCGTCAGCGGCCATCACAGCCCACATCGCGCGGCATGCAGCAGCGCTCGTGCGAGCCGACCTGTGGGTCCGCAGAGGCCTGCCCGACGGGGTGCACCAGATGCGGGTGGCAGCTCGCCAACTGCGCAGCGGTCTGCGCACCTTCGGGCCACTGCTCGACAAGGAGTGGGCCACGGCGCTACGCGGTGAACTGGGTTGGCTCGCCGGAGAGCTTGGCGCTGCCCGCGACCGCGAGGTGCTCGAAGCTCGGCTGCGCGACGGTTTGCTGCAGCTGCCGGTGCCGGTTGCCGATGCGGACGCTGCGCTGGCGTTGGTGCACGAACAACTCGGAGCCGATGCGCTGGCGGCCGCCCAGCGGGTGACCAGCGCGCTCAACTCCGAGCGCTACCGGGCATTGCTCGAGGCGCTGGTCGAGGCCGCCAGAGCGCCGCACACCACCGCTGCCGCCGAAGCGTCGTCGGCGCAGGCGTTGCCGGCGCTGATGCGTCGGTCATGGCGGCGCCTGCGGCGCGATGCCGACGAACTGCGCCGCAAGGGCCCAGACGCGCAATGGCATGCGGTCCGCCTGCGCGCAAAGCAGTCGCGCTACGCACTCGACGCACTCGCTCCGGTGTTCGGCCGCCCGGCACGCGAGTGGGCCCGCCAACTGGTGCGCATCACCGAACTGTTGGGCAACCATCAGGACGCCGCAATTGCGGCCGAGGCCACCCGCGTGCTGGCCGCAGGCGCCGACGGCAATGTGGGCTTCGTGATGGGGCTGCTGCACGACGCGCAGCGCGCCGAGATTGTCGCCACACGCCGCGAGTTCCTGAAGGTGTGGCCGGAGGTGTCGCACCCGCAGTGGCGCCGCTGGATGCGAGAGCACAGCTGAGCCAGTCCGAGGCTGGGCACTTCGCCGGGCCGACGAGTACCGTCGAGCCATGAGCTGGGTACCTGTCATCGATGTCAGCCGTGCCGACGCCGCCGAGGCCATCGACGCCGCGTGCAGCGAGGTCGGCTTTCTCACGGTGGTCGGGCACGGCGTTCCCGACGTGGTGCTCGACGACGCCTGGGCCACAGCCCGTGCCTTCTTCGACCTGTCGCTCGCGCAGAAACTGCAGGTGGCGATGCCGCACCCTGGCTACCCCTACGGGTACTCACCGCTGGCCGGCGAAACACTCGCCCGTTCGCTGGGCGTCGACGGTTCGGCCACTCCTTCGGTGGCGCCCGACCTGAAGGAGAGCTTTGCGATCGGTCCGGTCGATCGGCCCACCCACCACATCACCGACCCCGACGAGTCCTTCGCATGGTCGGCCAACCAGTGGCCCGACGCGCTCCCCCAACTGCAGGTCGCATGGGAGCACGACTTCCGCGCGATGAGCGAACTCGCAGCCCGGCTGCTGCGGCTGATGGCCCAGAGCCTCGAGTTGCCCACGGGTCACTTCGATCCATTGATCACACGCCACACCAGTGCAATGCGGGCGCTCAACTATCCACCACGCGGCGACGTGCTGGCAGGCCAGTTGGGCGCCAGCGCGCATACCGACTACGGCACCCTCACCATCCTGCTCGCCGACCCCACGCAGGGCGGGTTGCAGGTCGAGGGCTGCGACGGCGAATGGCACGATGTGCCGCCCGCACCGGGAGCGCTGGTGGTGAACCTCGGCGACGCCATGGCCCGCTGGACCAACGATCGTTGGCGCTCCACCATGCACCGGGTGCAGGTGCCAGTGGGCCGTCGCCAGTCCATCGCGTTCTTCCACAACGCCAACTGGGACGCACTCATCGAGTGCCTCCCCACCTGCCTGGCAGCCGGGGAGACCCCGCGGTACGCACCAATCGAGGCTGGGCCGCACCTGATGCAGAAGTTCCAGAGCACCGTCAACACGTACTGATAGCGCATGGGCGTCGCGACCCTGCGTCGCGACGCCACACGCCTCGAGGTAGGTCAGCCTGCGGCTGGAGCCGCGCCGATGAATTCGATCAGCAGCGTGGCCGCCGATGGCGACGTGCCGCCCGAGAATGCGGTGATGGTGAGTGCCGTGGGGTTCCCATCCGGGTTGCGGACGGTGAGCAGCGAGTTGGCGAACATGGTCTCGACCAGCACGGTGTGGCTGATGTGAGTGGTACCGGTGAAGCGCCCGGCGACGGTGTAGGCGAGCTCCGAGCCGTCGAGGGTGATGACCAGCTGCCCGGCCTCGGAGACGGGCACCTGGAACGTCACCCGATACACGCCCACTTGGTTCAGGTTGAACACTGAGGGCGAGGTTCGGGTGATCGCGCCGGCGGCCGTGGTGGGGCCGTTCTGCGGGAACTCGACGTCGGCTCCGACTGCGACAGTGGCTGCGTTGTCGGACGGCATCAATGCGTAGAACTGAGCCGCCAGCAAGACGCCGTTCTCCCCGGCGGGGCCCTGATCGCCAGTGGGGCCCTGATCGCCGGACAGTCCAACGGGACCTTCGGGGCCATCGGGGCCCTCGGGACCTTCGGGGCCTTCGGGGCCCTCGGGGCCCTCGGGGCCTTCGGGGCCTTCGGCACCCGTCGAACCTGCAGGACCCTCCGGGCCTGCCGGGCCGGACGGGCCTTCGATGTAGTAGCCGACCACGTCAATGACGAGGTCCACAGTGTCGCCGGTGGCGCCGCCAGCGGCGCGGTAGTACACCTCGATGTCGCCGGCGGCCGGCAGCTGCACCGTCACCGAGTTGGGCGTGGTCTGCGCTCCGAGGAAGTTCAAGGAGGAGGTGGCCGGGTCGCCGGTGGCGTCACCGGGCCGAACGCTGAGGAAGCCGGCAGCGGTGGGCTGCACCGCGGTCACGTTGGCCACCACGGCAGTTGCCGAGCTGGGTACCACGATGGCATTGCCGTCGGTGGTGGCAACCAGCCCTGTGATCTGCACCGTCACGCCGAGGGTCGAGACCAGCGCATCGGGTAGACCCAACGCCTCACGGGTGTCGACGATTCGCACGGGAGTCACCGCCACGAAGCTGGCCGGCTCGCTGTCTGCGGCGGACGCCACGAACAGCCCGCCGGCACCCACCGAGACCGCTACCGCGGCGCCGATTGCCGCCCACCTCGACCGCACCAATCCGCTCTTCGAACCCCGTGCGAACATCATTCAGTTCTCCTGTCTCATCGAAGGCTTCGCATGGCGCGACAGCTGCCACGCTCGGTGGTTGAATATAGTCTGCTGGACAGGCCACCGCCATCGATGGCCACGACCGACGAATTCGAGCGAATCGAGTCAACGATGCACCCCGAGATGCCTCCGGGCCTGCACCTCCAACGCACCACTGCTGAGTTCTCGGCCCAGACGGTTCCCTCTGGGCTGCTCGCTGCGCATCAGGTGGCGGCCAGCACCTGGGGTCGACTGCGGGTGAGCAGCGGCAGCGTCACCTTCGTCTTCGAGGACGAGCCACTGCTGCCGCGAGTCCTCGCTGCCGGCGACCACATCGACATCCCGCCGAGCCGCCTCCACCATGTCGAACCCGCCACCGACGCCGTGTTCGTCGTCGAGTTCTACCGCTGACCCACACGGTAGGCTCGTCGTTCACACCCTGCGGGTGTAGCTCAATGGCTAGAGTTCCAGCCTTCCAAGCTG
>Ga0105046_10012864_pt1 | contig 12974 bp, 14 predicted proteins | sample MAT03_FD_78385 | JGI IMG/M metagenome (GOLD analysis project Ga0105046, IMG submission 78385) | Freshwater microbial communities from Lake Fryxell liftoff mats and glacier meltwater in Antarctica - MAT-03 (megahit assembly) | ecosystem: Environmental > Aquatic > Freshwater > Ice > Liftoff... | reverse complement strand
CGGCCCAACGGGGCCGAGGATGATAATGCCTTGCCCATCTGCGGCTTACGGGCCAAGGTGCGGTGCCGGGGGTGGACAACTCTATCGGAGCACAAGTGGTCAAGTTTTGGTGAGCGCCGAGGGATCTCGGCAGACCAACATACCTGGGATTATGGAGTTGGTCTCAAGCTCACTGAAGCGGATGACGGAATGGTGTGGATCGAGGTGCATTCCGCCAATTCCGAGCATGTCCAGATTATTCTGGATAAGTTCAGTTCGTTGATGGCGCTACTACGTGAGCACGCTCCAGATTTGAATCGGCTTCCGCGGGTGTTTGTGTGGTTGGCGACCGGGACCGTTTACTTACCTCCGAACAGTTCGGGACGACGGAGGATTAGCGGGAGCGGAATTCAACTGAAGTCGGGGCGCCTTGCGCTGGATGCACTTATTCACTCCTAGCGCGAGGCGCCACCGATTGGGACTACAACTAACTGCAGCAGCCGGGCGCGCAGCAGCCGGCAGGTTTTGTAGCCCGGATAAAGGCGCTGAAGAACTTGCCGTCGACTTGCGGGGCGATGGTGTCGACATCAATGCCCTGGCCGCTGAGAAAGGTGCGGGCGTCATCGGCGCGGTAGATGCGGGTTGGTTCGACGTCGATGTTGGTGAAGCCGGCGGCGGCGAGTTTGGCGCGGTAGTCATTTTCCTCCAGGGCGCCGGCGATGCAGCCGACCCAGAGGAGTACCTTCTCGCGAATCTCGGGGAGCATTTCGCCGGTTGTGACGACGTCGGAGACCGCGAAACGGCCGCCGGGTTTCAGGACGCGGAAGGCTTCGCTCAGGACCTTGTTTTTGTCGGCGGAGAGGTTGATGACACAGTTCGAAATAATGACATCGACGGAGTTGTCCGGGAGCGGAATGCTTTCAATTTCGCCCTTGAGGAATTCGACGTTTTCGATGCCGGAGCGCTTCTGGTTGGCGCGGGCCAGGGCGAGCATTTCATCGGTCATGTCGAGGCCGTACGCTTTGCCGGTGGGGCCGACACGCTTGGCGGAAAGCAGAACGTCGATGCCGCCGCCGGAGCCGAGATCGAGGACAGTTTCACCGGCTTTGAGTTCGGCCAAGGCGGTGGGGTTACCGCAGCCGAGTGAGGCGAGGACGGCTTCCGCGGGGAGGCCGAGTTTTTGCTGTTCATCGTAGAGATTCGATGTGATGGGATCGACGTCCGTGCCGCAGCCGGCGGACGCTCCGCAGCAGGCGCTGCCTTCGCCGCTACTGACGCGGAGGGCGGCCTGCCCGTATTTTTCTTTGACTACTTCCTGAATGGTATTCATGGTTCTTTCCTATTTAGCGATGCTGATAATGTTTTCGGGGGCGATGGCCTGGTTCCTGGTGCAGCACTCGGCGTACAGGAAACCGAGGAGTTCCTGCAGTGTGCCGGTATTCGCCGCGTACCAGAGAAAGGTACTTTCGCGGCGAACGGTGACAAGGCCTTCGTTTTTCAGCTTTTCTAAATGGTGAGAAAGGGTGGAGCCGGGAATGCTAAGTTCGGCGCCTATGTCGCCGACCGTCATTCCGCCGGGGTGAGCCGACAGCAACAGACGCAGTATGCGGAGACGTGCTTCGGTTCCCATTGCGGCAAACATGTCCGCATACCGTGTGACTTGCTCTTCTGTAGGTTTTCTCGCCATTCGCCCTCGTTCGTTTCTATATTTCGATAATAATGGAAACACAGTACCGCGTCAAGGACAAATGGCGTTTTTGGCGCGTTTTTTATAGTCTCTTGATGTTCACGCCGCCGTTGTTGGTCTTCAAGGTGATGGCGGGGCCGCCGGCGCCGATGTTGAAATCGATGCTACGGGGACGACGCTCACCGCGGTGAACTTCGGGGAGCGGGAAGTCCGAACTGATTCCGCCGTTGTTGGTTTCGGCGTGAACGCGAGCGGAGAAGGAACTGGGCAGAGCGAGATGAATGCCGCCGTTGTGCGTATCGAAGTTGAGCTGGCTGGCATCGGCGGAAGCCATTTCGACATGAATGCCGCCATTGTGGGACGAGCCGGATACGTCGCCGGCGACGCGGGTGAAGTGGACGCCGCCGTTGTGGGTTTTGGCTCGCAGCGTGCCGCGGATATCGGAGACGTTGACGCCGCCGTTGTGGGCGTTGAGCGTGAGACTGGTTTGATGGGGCGCGAAGACTTCCCAACTGACGGCCCAGCCGCGGTTGTCGAGATTTTCCGGGCCGGTGGCGCGAAGAATGCCGCTGGAGGTTTCGACATGCACCTGTCCGGCGAGAAGGGACGCTTCTGAATCGGTGGGCGCCCAAGCTTCAACGCGGGCGCGAACGAGCGTCTGGCCTTGCGACCAGCCTTTGACGCTGACGCCGCCGTTGTGGCCGGCCTCAACGGTAAGACGCCCGAGCGCGGCCAAGGATTGCTCGTTGATTTTACAGGACCGTGCCTGGTCGCTGTTGTGCCGGTTCTCGCACGTTAGTTGTTTGTCGCGGTTGTCTCGCATCTGGGCGGAAAGGCCGACGGCGAGCAGCATTAGGATGGTTGACTTCATGGTGTTGACTCCTCGGCGTTTATTACGCACATCGGAACGAATGGTTACTATGTCTGTTATGCAGATGCTGCGAAGAGAGTGGATGCAGGCGGCAATGGCGGCAGCACAACACGCGCATGAGCAGATGACAAAGGCGCCGGGTGCGAGGAAATTGCGGTTCTTCACGGCGGAGGAGGCGGGGCGGGTGGCGGCCTTGGCATCGGTGATTATTCCTTCCGATGAGGGCCCGGGCGCGACTGAGGCGGGGGTGGTTTATTTCATCGACGCGTTGTTGGCGGACGGCGCGGAGGAGGAGCGGGCGGTCTACCGGGCGGGGCCGCGTTCGCCGGGATTGCCAAAAGAGGGCGCCCCGTATTTTGAATTGGCGCGGACGCATACGGTGATGGTTTTTTTGAGCGATCCGCGCTGTGGGGGGAACGCGGGGGAGACGGGTTGGAAGGGATTTGGTTTGAGAACCGGATGGGGTTCACGCCGCCGTTTGGATTCTATGACGGGGAGGATTCGAAGTGAAGTTCCGGGGCCGGGACGCGGTGGATTTTGTCGTGGTGGGATCGGGCGCAGCGGGGGGAGTGGTAGCGAAGGAATTGACGGCGGCAGGATTCAGCGTGGTGGTTTTTGAACAGGGGCCGCATCGGACGGAGAAGGACTTTACGCACGATGAGCTGAAATTCTTACAGCGAAATTATTTGACGAACGATCATGCGCGAAGGCCGAATACGTATCGCAAAACTACCGCCGAGAAGGCCGTTGTGCAGCCGGCGGTGGGTTATGGCATGGAAGCCGGCGGAGGAACGGTCCACTTTACCGGGAACTATTGGCGGTTTACGGAGAACGATTTTCGGGAGAAGACGCGATGGGGCGGCGTGGCGGGATCGTCATAAAAGGATTGGCCGATTACGTACTCGGAGATGGAACCTTACTACGCGAAGGCGGAACGGGAGTTAGGAATATCGGGAGCAGGCGGGGTGAATCCATTTGAATCGTTCCGGTCGGGACCGTATCCGTTGCCGCCGATGCCGGTAAAGTCGTCGGGAGTGCTGTTCGAGAGGGGTGCGAAAAAGCTGGGGCTGCATCCGTTTCCGGCGCCGGTGGCAATTTTGTCGAAGCCTTACCAGGGGCGGATGGCTTGTACGAACTGTGGACTGTGCGAGCGGTTCGGGTGCGAGGTGAAGGCGAAGTCGAGCACGCTGGTGACGATGATTCCGGCAGCGGTGAAGACGGGCCGCTGCGAACTGCGGACGATGTGTTACGTCCGGAAGATTGAGACGGATAAGGCGGGGCGGGCGAGCGGCGTTGTCTACTTTGACGCCAAGGGGAAAGAGCAGCGGCAGCGGGCGAAGGGAGTGGTGGTTTGTGCGAACGGGGCAGAGACGCCGCGGTTGTTGCTGTTGTCGAAGTCGGCGCAGTTTCCGGATGGGTTGGCGAATTCGAGCCGGCAGGTGGGGCGGAATCTGATGGTGGACAACGGGGCAGTGGCGATGGGGATGTTTGAGCAGCCATTGAACGAGTACAAGGGGATCCAGGTTACGCGGGCATTGTTCGATTATTACGACAGCGACCCGAAGCGCGGATTCTGGGGAGGGGGCGGGCTAGATGCACGGTTCGATTTCTACCCGATATCGTTCGCGCTGGATGCGCTGCCGAAGGATGTGCCGCGATATGGGAATGGTTTCCGGCGGTTTCTGGCGGAGGCGTTTACGCGCAGCATGACCATATTAAGTCACTCTACGTCGTTGCCGTTTGAGAAGCACGGGTTTGATTTGGATCCTGAAGTGAAAGACGCGTGGGGTTTACCGGCGTTACGGATGACTTATAAGAGTCCGGAGGACGACGTGGCCACGATGCGGTGGCTGCTGGAGAGGCAGGTGGAGATTTTGGAGGCGGCGGGAGCGAAGAAGATCTGGCGGTTACCGGTGGAGGATGTGACGTTTACGGTGCATATTATGGGCACGGCGCGGATGGGGGACGCCGCGAAGCGGTCGGTAGTGAACCGGGAAAATCAGTGTCATGACGTGGCCAATTTGTTCCTAGTCGATGGAAGCAGTTTTGTGACGTCGGCGCGGCAGCAGCCGACGGCGACGATTCAGGCACTGGCGTTTCGGGCGGCGGCATTGATGGGGGAGAAGGCGCGGAGCGGTTTGTCAGGCCGGTAAATCGATTGGCGATTCGTTTGCAAGGGGGTGTAGGGGAGGACCTCTCGCTTGACCGCTACATTGCCCACTCTTCGATCCGTAACGATCTGTCCGAAAGTGCAGACGAGACTTTGCCAACTTGCCTTTGAGGTATTTACTTCGCGGCCGAAGGAGGGCGAGAGTATTGGCGGCGTGCTGGTGGGCAAGACAACGCGCGACGGCGTGGAAGTTACGGACTATTGGCAAGGCGCTGAAGACCGGGCGGATGTGGTCGGGTTTTGGAGTATCGAACGGCGGGTGCGGCAGGAACTGAAGGGCAAGGGGGTCCTTATTGTCGTTGCGCCGGTGACGGTGCAGCGGGCGGAGGCGCTGGTCTGGCAGCGCGAAGCGGACGGCGAGGAGACCGAGGCGCGGCGGATGACGTTTCAGATTGAACGACGGGTTCAGAAGCGGGACGCCAGACGTTCCGAAGTGAAACCGGTCGCGGCGCCTGCGGTTTCTCATTGGCGCGAATGGTCGTTGGCGGCGGCATGTATCGTCCTGGGAGGATTGACGGGCTGGATGATGCGGGCGGAGGCGCAATCCGCCGATCCTCAGATTACGCTGCAAATGGAGGGTGGCTCATCCAATTTGCGGGTACGTTGGAAGGAAACGGGGGGCGGACCGTTGGAGTCGGCGGTACTGATGGTACGGCAGGGGCCGGAACAGGAAGCGGTCGATCTGATGGATCAATATAAACCGGACGGCGTTTGGACGGTGGCGATGAATGCACCGGAGGTTGTAGTGAGTCTGCGGGTTCGACGGAAAGGGATGGCCGCCATGGAACGCACGGTTACCTACTTGAATCCGCAACCGGCGAGTCCGGCGCCCAAAATTGGAGAAGTGGAGTGGCTGCGGTGGCGGAACAAGCAGTTGGAAGCAGCCATGGCGGCGCGAATCGACCGTATGGTGTCTAATTAGGGCTGAGTGCCTTTGGCCCGCGCCCGATGGATTCCGCGGCAAACACCTTGTCTGCGGAGTTTGGGATTCGGGTGAATGTAGAGGATCCTGGACCGGGATTCCAGCTTCGCCGCGGAATGAGTGTCAACGGAAAATACGCGCAAAGTTGGCTGACGGCGGCGTTATACTCCCGATATGCGCTTTCTCCTTTTGTTCGTTTGCCTATTTGCAGCGGGTTTGCAGGCTGAGGTCTATTACCGCACGTTCTTCCATAAACATCCGGTGAAGCAACGAATTCGCGCCGGGGAGGTGGTATCGACGCGGACGCTGGATTCGAGTGGAAAGGATCAGGAGAGTAAGGAGATGTCGGACGGGCCGAATCCGCTGACAGGTCCCTTCTTCGTTGAGGGCGCGGAGCCGGGCGATTCGATTGCGATTCACTTCCGGAAGGTCCGGCTGAACCGGAATTGGGGGTATTCAAGTTACCGGCTGGGGTTGTTCGCGATGACTCCGGAGTACATCGAGAAAACCTATCCGCCGATGTATAAGCGAGATTTAGTGCGGAAGGGATTTGCCCACTATGTGCCGTGGGACCTGGACCGGGAGAAAGGAGTTGTCAAGCTGCGGGAACCGGGGAGCAAGGCCATTGTGATGGAGTTCCCGGCCAAGCCGATGCTGGGGTGCGTGGGGGTGGCGGCCGCGGGAGACTGGGCGCCGACATCGAGTCCCTCCGGCCCCTACGGGGGCAACCTGGACTACAACCGGATCGGGGAGGGCGCCACCGTCTTGTTGCCGGTTTACCATTCAGGAGCGTTGTTGTTCATGGGAGATGGGCATGCGTTACAGGGGGACGGAGAGCCGACCGGAAACGGCGTGGAAACGTCGATGGACGTGGAGTTCTCGGTGACGGTGCGGAAGGGGGTCCGGTTGACAGGACCGCGAGTGGAAACGGCCGACGCGATTATCAGCATCGGTTCGCAGCCGGAGTTTCAGAGTTCCCTGGACCGTGCGCTGGAAATGGCGACCACGGACATGGTGCAGTATTTAATGACTGAACACGGTCTGGAGGAGTGGGCGGCGCATTTGCTGATCGCATTCCAGGGGAAATACGAGGTGGTGACGGCCAGAGGATCGATGGCGTTATTGATACCGCGCGCAGCGCTGAAGAAGAGGTAACCGCGCCCGCAGCGAAGCGTGTCCGATTCTTAGTACAGTTAGGGTGATTTCATATGCGCCGACGAACCTTACTGACTGCTTCCATGGGTGCCCTTGCCGCGGATTGGCCGCAATTCCGCGGTCCCGGCGGAACTGGAGTTTCAGCGGAAAAAGGCCTGCTGAAGGAGTGGCCGAAAGCGGGGCCGAAGCTGCTCTGGCAGCAGCCGGATATAGGCGATGGGTATGGGACGGTGGCGGTGGCGGGTTCACTCATCCACGCCGTGAGCAATCATGGCATGGATGACGAATTTGTGCAGGCGCTGAAGGTGGCAAACGGGGATGCCGTGTGGAGCGCGCGGCTGGGCGGCGTGGGGAATCCGGAGCAGCAGCCGCCGTACCCAATGGCAAGGTCCACGCCGACGTTGGACGGCGACCGCGTGTATGTATTTTCGTCCAATGGAGAACTCGCCTGTTTGCGGGCCGTGACGGGTGAAGTGATCTGGCAGAAGAGTGTGCGGAAGGAGTTTGGCGGCACGCCGGGAACGTGGGGGTATGGGGAATCGCCCCTGATTGATGGAGACGCGGTGGTGGTAACGCCGGGCGGAGCGGCGGCGACGATGGTGGCGTTGAACAAGATGACGGGGGCAACGATATGGAAGTCGGCTATACCGGGAGGAGATAAGGCGGCCTACGCGTCGGCTATCGTGACGACGGCGGCGGGACGAAAGCAGTATGTGCAGTTTCTGGATAAGGGCGTGGTGGGAGTGGACGCAAAGACCGGGGCGTTTCTATGGCGCTATACAGGGACGGCGGGAGGGCCGGCGAATATTGCTTCGCCCATCGCGAAGGGGAATTTCATCTACAGCACGAACGCGCGGCGGTTTAACGGCGGACTGGTGCAGTTGACGGCGGTGGCCGGGGGCGTGGCGGCCGAGCAGGTGTATTTGGGACGCGACATGCCGAATACTTTGGGCGGCCAGGTTTTGGTGGGAGACGTAATCTACGGGACGAATCAACAAGGACCGGTGGCAGCGGATTTCGCTACCGGGAAGATCTACTGGCAGGACGCGGCATTCGGGCCGGGAGCGGTTCTGCACGCCGAAGGACGGCTGTATTTTCATGCGGAGAACGGTGACGTGGCGCTGGTGGAAGCGACGACGGCCGCGTATCGGGAACTGGGAAGATTCACCCCGCCCAGCCCGCCGCGGCGTCGCGATTCGCGCGAGCGGGCATGGTCGTATCCGGTGGTGGCGAACGGTCGAATGTATATAAGGGACTTGGGATGTTTGTGGTGCTTTGACGTCAAGGCGGCGTAATGAAAGCGGCGACGACCGTTTTGGGAATAGGGTTGATTGTGGCCGCACTGTATTTGGCGACGTTAACTGCTCGCGAGACCTGCACGCAGATCAACTTGAGCGGGTTCGCACGCACGGAGCTGATTGTTACCGGCTACGATGAGGAAGCGTCGGCGCTAACCGGGCGCGTGGCGGCAAGCGGCGAGGTGTTCTCGCGGATTAGCGAGAGTTTCGTAGGCACGGAGCTCGTTCAGAAACTGAAGAAGGACGGCCGGTTGAAGGGGTACCGGGCGCCAGTTTGGTACTTAAAACGGAGCGATCCGTGGGAATCGATTGACCGCATCATGCCCTTTCGATTGCAATCGGTGGACGAGTTCGGGGCCCGTTCGTACGCGTTGCTAGTGGGAGCAAACCTGGCCTGCGCCTTCCTGGGAATATGGCTGATTCGCCAGGCGAATCCGGGCTAACGCTTCCGCCCCACTTTTCCCATCGCCCGTTTCACCGCCCCCATCACCGTCTCCTCCACATCTTCCGTGTAGGGCCCCGGATTGCCATAGTAAATCTGGCTATCCACCGGTTCGTAGCCACCCTCCAACAGCACGCGCTTCGACACGATATAACTCATGACGTCATTCGTATACCCGGCCACAATCGTGTCCTCCGCGCCGAACTCCTTCTTGACTCGCAGCGCATAATCGACCACCACCTCGCCCCCCAAACCCACCAGCGTCACCGATTTGCCGAAACGAATCGCCTGCACCGGATACGGAATCGCCGTTACCGGACGGCCTTTGTCGTAAGCCTTCAGCATCGCCTCCGCGCGCCGCTGCTTGTACCAGTTCGTCCCCTTCAATTCTTCTTCAAACTGTGCCCGCGTGTGCGGCGCGAAGGCCAGATCGGTCATCTGCCAAGCCGTCCGCAATGGCCCGCTCACCGGCTTCATCGTGCCCGCCATCACCCGCGACACCTCCGCCGCTAAGCTCGCGCCATGCTTCTCCGCCAAGGCATAGGTCCCGCGGGGATTCGGATTCGCGTCGCCCCCGCAAAGCAGCATGAACAGCGCCGTCACGCCGGGATTCTTCGCCTCTATTTCCGCCTGCGCCACACCGGCGTAATCCCCGTGGACCAGGAACAGATCCCCGCCCAGCGTCGTGTTGTGACACGCATATCCAAACAGCACCGCCCGTAATTTACCGTCCGGCGTGGTGATCCGAAACACCGGCACGTCCTGGTCCACCGGTCCCGCTGGATTCAGTCCGATTTTGACGCCGCCCGACGGCCCCTGCCTCCGGTTAATCGCGAACGTTCCAGTTCCATGACCGACCGAAACTTCAGCCGGTTGCAGATCCGCGATAGCCGCGCCCACAACGCTAACCAGTTTCGATACCAGGCCGTTTCCATAGTCGATAATCACCTGGCGCTGCTCCGGCGTCAGATCGAACATCGAATCGAGATTGTCGCGCACCGCCGGTCCGCTATGCGTATGGGACGAGTTGATCATCAACTGTGCCCGGCGCAATCCATACTTCTTTTCCACCTCCGCCCCAACTCGTTCGGACAAAGACCGCGACATTCCAATCAGATCGGTGGTGACCACGACAGCCCGCCCGTTCCGCTTATCCGAGAACGCCAGAGCCTTCGCCCAGATTTCCAGCTTGACGCCTTCCGACGGCTTCTTTCGAGCCGCATAACCGGAAAGGAAAATTGGCTGTTCCGGCGAGATCTTGATCCGACCGACACCAACCTGTAAATCGCCTGCCAAGACGGGCAGTGCCAGAATGAACGCGATCAAAATTCTTAACATGTCCCGCAGGATACCAAACGCCAAAAATAACGTCAGAATAGGTAAGCGCATGCTCGTGCTACTGCTCGCCCAATTCCTCGTCGCCCCGGACGCGCGGTCCATGCAAACCGTTCGCAAGATCTTCGAAGGCACACCGCCAAAGGACACGCTCGCCTGCGAGATCCAAACGATGGTTCCGCGCCTGGGGTTCTCGCTGATTCATTGGTCCGGCTTCAACCTTAATATCCCGGCCAAGCAGTTAATCCTCGACGGCGCCGCTCCCGAAATTGCCCTTGCCATCGAGGTTACCCCGAAGGGCGGCCAACCCGTCTATCTCGGCGAGCGTTTCACCGTTCAAAAAATCCTCGCTGGCCAGACCCTGCCCAAAGGCGCGGCGATATCGTACACAGGCGGCTACTACGTCGGGCCCGGCGAGTATCGCGTCCGGCTTTTCGCCGGTGACAGCCGCAACCTGGAATGTCGCAAGGACTGGAACATCAAAGTTAAAGCCGGCAAGATTCCTCCGCGCATGGAGCCCAACCAAGTGACCGCCGTCGGCGAAGAACGTTGGCGCGGCCTAACCAAGGATGCGCCTGCGAACCGCCTCACAGTGATCCTGGAAGCGGCGCCGCTCAGCCCGCGCCGCAGCATGGTGCGCCTTTCTTCCTATGACCGGAGCGTGCTGCTGACAAGCCTCGTCACACTTCTCGATCAAACCAAAGCCACTGCCGCAAGCGTCATCGCCGTTGACCCCCGCAATCGCAAAATCATCTATCAGACGGACAACTTCACGCCTCGCGAACTCGGCCGCCTCGCCCGAGCCGTGGCCGGCGTCAACCTGGGCGTCGTGTCGCTGGAGACATTGCGCGGACCCAACGCCACGGCGTTCATGGAGACGGTGCTAGCGACGGCGCAGGACCCCGCCGCGAAGTCGGATGCCGTGGTTTTTCTAGGCCCCGTGTGGGGCTGGCAGGGCCGGGTGACACCGAAGATTCGCGAACTCGCGCAGACGCTGCCAAGTCCGCATTATCTCGGGCTGACGCGGTTCCCCGGTCTGCCCGACAACCTCGTCGCGCAGGTTGTGAAATCGGCGAACGGCAGGGTCAAACAGCTCCTCACTCCGGCGGACTTCGCCAAGGCGCTGGAGAAGGTGGTTCCGGCGGCGAAATGATCCTGCTTCTGGAGTCGATGCTACAAAATGATTTCTTTTTCTAGAGCGCTGTCAATAAAATGCGGCGCCACGCCGACCGCGAGAGAATACGTCAGAGAATTCAAAATTAACGTGAGGAACGGGGCGTTTTGGTCTTTGATCGAACGTAGAAGACTCGTGGTTTAATGTGAGAGGCTCTATTAGATCGTAAATCGTGGGAGAAGACAATGTCAGGTCGAGCGTGCAGGGTCGGTGATTGTGACTATTGATGACTTCGAGTTGTACAACGCCACCGCGGAATTTCGGTACAAACAGGCGTTAAATCTTTGGGATCGTGCCGGAGTGCTTTGGACCCAAATACAAAGCGAAACACCGTCGTTGCGCGGAGTGAACATTCAACCCAATGAGGCCACATTCCGCACCGATAGCACACAGTTCATAGTGGCTCTTGAGCGGGCGTCATTTCATTGGATCAAACCGACACGCTCGCTAACCGCCTTCGCGAGTTCGACTGCGAGGTTCATCGGCACTGTAACGGAAATGCTGGAAATTGAGCAGTTTACTCGAATCGCGATTCGTCTGATCTATCGAAAGGTAGTGCCGTCCATTGAAATCGCGGCACGAATGGTTCAGTCTTCCGGCCTATTGATTCTGCCCGCTCAGCGTATCTTCGGGCAGGAATTAATTATCGATGATGCTGCGGTCCAGTTTCGCCTTCAGTCGGAACAATCAGGAGTGTTGGTACGACTCCGAAGTGAACAAAGGAAGTTTCAATCCGATTTGCCCATTGATTGGGATGGATCTGATATCGCTACGGTCGAAAAATCCTATTTGCTTTTCGATCTGGACTTCTTCGTTAGCTCAAATACCGCTGTTGACCAGCTTAAGGTTGAGGATTGGATCAAGCATATTACACACATGGTTAACAGGGACAGCGTTCACATTTTGGATAGGGTGAGTTAATCATGGCTCCTAGAATATTTGCAACTGCGATTGACACCTCCACGGCAACGGCGACAGAGTTAGTCAAGACTGTAGAAGTATCTCAATCGGGTATGAAGGCTTCTTCCACGGAGGCGAGGACCGGCGGGAACATCGTTTCGATTGAAACTAACCCAAGTTTCGACTCTACGGTTCTGACCGAAACGCGCACCTTGTATCCTAACGAACAAGAAGGAATTTCGCGGATCGCTGCCGGTATTGACTGCCTTACGGCTGTCGCCAATGCGACCGAACGGGCCATAGCGTTGATCGAGTCAGGATCGCCCCTCGAGGCGGACGACGTCGCGATGGAAGTTCAATTAGGGTTGCGCCGATTGTATATGTATCGAGGAATAGGAAATGGGTTTGCCCTGGTCTCGAACTCGCTGATGATCGGCGTCGAGAATCTAAATGGAGTACCCCCAACTGCAGGCCAGCTTCGTGCAGTGAAGAAGGTTCTGCGCTTACTCTACGAACATCCAATTCTTTCCACTGAAAAGGCCATGGCGGCGATTGACGATCTGGATGACGCCGGACTTAATTCAGAAGACCGGCATCTGCCCGTCCTATTAAACGCGTATCTTGCGGCCAATGAAACAATTTCTTGACACGACCGTTGTAACGGACGCTTTGCTTAAGCGCGGAACGTCTCTCGGCGACTCAGCGGCATTGGCCTTCGAAGGACCCGCAGAGTCGACAATTTCCGACTATGTCGCCCGTGAGTTTAGACTCGGACCGTTACAATACGCAATTTGGCTCCACAACAAGTTCTGTTTAACCCCACGGCTGGATGCCGTGCTGAGCTCCATCAGAGCTGTATTATCTCGGCAGCCTTATCGCGCGTCGCTGGCGCTCGAACTCTTGGGGATCAGCAGCAGGGAGTTCAGCAACAGTTTTTCAGGGTAACTGTTCAGGCCCTTACAGTTGTTGATTTTGGAGCGGGCGGAGGCTGGGCGCGGGTTGCAGGCGGCGATGGCAGTGCACGGCAGTCTGTAAGTATTG
>Ga0105046_10012860_pt1 | contig 12975 bp, 9 predicted proteins | sample MAT03_FD_78385 | JGI IMG/M metagenome (GOLD analysis project Ga0105046, IMG submission 78385) | Freshwater microbial communities from Lake Fryxell liftoff mats and glacier meltwater in Antarctica - MAT-03 (megahit assembly) | ecosystem: Environmental > Aquatic > Freshwater > Ice > Liftoff... | reverse complement strand
TTTCAGGGTTATGCAAATACACATGGAGTTGTAGTGGCAATTACAAACAACACTCAGACAATAGATCCACAGAGTTACGGATTAGTTCAAAATTATCCTAATCCGTTTAATCCATCTACACAGATAAAATATAATTTAACAAAAACAGATAACGTTGTTTTAAAAATTTATGATATACTCGGAAAAGAAGTTGTAACACTTGTAAATGAAAGATTAACAGCAGGTGAAAAATCAGTAGTATGGAACGGACTAAACAGCAGTGGCATTGCTGTTCCATCAGGTACATATTTTGCCAAGCTTGAAACTTCAGCCGGTGTTGACACAAAAAAAATGATGTTATTGAAATAAATATTGTTATAGGGGTTGAAGATAATTCAACCCCTTATTATATTTAAATAAAAAAAATGAAAAAAATTTTAATTTTAGTTTTATCAGTATTTGTAATAGGTTTGGTTTCATGGAAAATTTACGATTACAAAACCAATAAATCTGATTATTCAGCCGGACTTTATGAAGACCGGATTGGATATCAAAGTAATACAAATTCATCAGCAGACAGATTTATTTCCACTTTACAGGAGCAGCTGAAAGAAAGTCCTGACAATTCCAAGTTACTTACAAAACTCGGAGCTTCTTACATTCAAAAAGCCAGAGAATCAAACAATCCGGAATATTATTCAAAAGCAGAAAATGTTTTAAAAAGAGCAATGGAAAATGATAAAGAAAATTTTCTTGCAATGGCAGAATTAGGTTCTGTTAATTTATCGAGACATCATTTCAAAGAAGCACTTGAGCTATCTCAAAAAGCTCTGGCTTTAAATCCATACAGTGCATATTCGTACGGAGTTTTAGTTGATGCACAGGTAGAGCTGGGAATGTATGATGAAGCAATTGCAAATGTTCAGAAAATGGTTGATATCAGACCCGATTTAAGTTCATACTCAAGAGTTTCATATATTCGTGAATTGAAAGGTGATATGCAGGGAGCTATAGATGCAATGAAACTGGCAGTAAAAGCAGGTTCACCTGAAGCAGAAAATACGGCATGGTGCAGAGTACAGCTTGGAAACTTATTTTACAATACAGGTGATACAGAAACAGCATTTAAAATATTTCAGTTTATTATTAAAGATTTTCCGAATTATGCACATGGATACGGTGGAATGGCAAAGATAAAAGTTAATCAGAAAAATTATAATGAGGCAATTGAGTTTTATAATAAATCGCTGGAAAAAAATACTTTACCTGAATATTTAATTGCACTTGGAGACACATATCTTTTGAATGGTGAAAAAGAAAAATCAGAAGAGCAGTATTCGAAAGTAAAATTTATAAATACAATGTTTAAAGATAACGGAGTTGATACCGATCTTGAGCTTGCTTTGTTTAATGCAGATCACGACAGAAGTTTAAAAGAGTCTCTGAATAATGCAGAAGAATCTTTAGACAACGGTTCGAAAAGTATAAAGACTTATCATGTCCTTGCCTGGACAAATTACAAACTCGGTAATTACGATGAAGCCGGAAAAAATATTGAACTGGCATTGAGATTAGGCACGAAAGACCCGCTTATGTATTATCATGCAGGAAAAATTTATGAGAAACTCGGTGATGCTCAAAAAGCAAAAGAGTATTCGGAGTATGCCTTGAAAATAAATCCTTTCTATGAAAATTTATATGTTTTGTTTTCCAATCAGAATGAAAATAATTAATTTAAGTTTAATAAAGTGAATATAAATAAATTTTCTCATTCTAAATTTTCTTTCGCAATATTTTATGCTTCTTTATTTTTAATTATAAATTTTGCTTCTGTAATTTATTCACATCCGATTGATTTATCAAATATTACTAGAGCAGAAATCGGCTGGGTTTATCTGCAGCTCGGATTTACTCACATTCTTCCGAGTGGTCTTGATCACATACTTTTTATTTTGGGAATTTATTTATTAAGCCCGAATCTGAAAACGGTTATAATACAGGCGACTGCTTTTACAATTGCTCATACATTAACATTGTCATTATCAGCTTACGGAATTGTAAGTGTAAATCCGGTTTTAGTAGAGCCGATAATTGCAATTTCAATTATGTTCATTGCAATAGAAAATATTTTTGCAAAGAATGTAAAGCCGTGGAGAATAGTTATAATATTTATTTTCGGATTGGTACACGGACTCGGATTTGCAAGTGTTTTATTAGACCTGGGCTTACCAAAGTCTGAGTTTGTTACTGCCTTGGTCACATTTACGATTGGTGTTGAGCTCGGACAAATTGCAATAATTTTACTGGCATATTTTTTAATAGGAAAATGGTTCGCTTCAAAGAGCTGGTATCATAACAGAATCGTAATTCCAATTTCATTACTCATTGCTGTGATTGCTTTGTACTGGACTATAGAAAGGATTTGGTTTTAAATTTATTTATGATGATTAAATTTTTAAAATATTTTTCTGTAATTTTAGTTTTTACTTTATCAATAATAATTTTAAATAATTATTTTAAAATTAATTTGAATAATTGTGAAGAACTTTCTGTCAGCAATAAATATTTGAATCATATAATTTCCGATCATAATATTAATGACAGCCATTTAGATTTACCTGATATAAAATTCAATCATCAGAATTTCACTGAAAAAAAATCTTCAAAAGAATTTATAAACACATTTCAGGAAATAAATTATTTTCTGAGCATTTCTACCTTTTCTATACAAACAGACCCGTACAAAAAAATTTCATACGCAGAAAATTTCTTTTATACAGACGGGTTTAAGTCATCTTGTTTCAAGCCTCCTAAGTATTCAGCATAATTTCCTTTTCGTTTTAAATAAGATTTTAAAAACACATTTTTCGCAATAAATTTTAATCTTTTTTTAAAAGAATGCCATTGGTTTGTTTAAAATGAAAATTTTTTACTGAACCATACAGCATAATTTAAAATTGCTAATACTAAATTATAAATATGAAACCAAATTATACAGCTTTAATAAAAATAATAATATTTACTTTTTTATTTGTAAATATTTCATTTGCACAAAATTCAAAAATCAACGGAAAGGTTTTTGATTCTGAAAATAAACTGCCGTTAAGCGGAGTTATTGTTTCTCTCGATGGAAAGTATCAGTCAACTTCTACAAACTCGCTCGGTGAATACACTTTTTCAAAACTCTTTGCAGGAACTTATAAAATCAGAATTGAATCAATAGGTTATAAAAAAGTTGTAACTGAAATTACAATTAATAGTAACGACAATGAAATTGCAAATCCACAGACATACCTTGAAAGCAATCCGCTTGACATTTCTCAGATTGATGTTACTGCAACCACAGACTACGGAAAAATTACTGTAAGTCCTATTGATATAAAACTTAGACCGACTAACACTGCACAGGATTTTCTTAAACTTGTACCGGGACTTTTTATTGCGCAGCATGCAGGCGGAGGGAAAGCAGAACAGATTTTTCTCAGAGGATTTGATATTGATCATGGTACCGACATTAACATAATGGTTGACGGAATGCCTGTAAATATGGTCTCCCATGCACACGGACAGGGATATGCAGATTTACATTTTATGATTCCCGAGACGATAGAAAACTTCAGTGTTTACAAAGGTCCTTATTATTCCAAGTTCGGTGATCTCGGTACTTCCGGTTCGGTAAATTTTTCTACTTTAAATTCAGTTCAGAAAAATACTGCAGAGATTGATATCGGAAAATTTAATTCATACAGGGGAGTTTTAATTTTGAATATACTTGCCAAAAACGGTTTTCTGAAAACAAATAAATCCGAAAATTTATATATTGCCTCTGAATACGCATACTCAGACGGCTATTTTGAAGCAAAGCAAAATTATAATCGCTTTAATATTTTCGGAAAGTATTACGGATTACTTTCTAAAAACACAATTCTTTCTATGACTGCATCGACTTTCCAAAGTAAATGGGATGCATCGGGACAGATTCCTCAAAGAGCTGTTGACAGTAATTTCATTTCACGATTTGGAAGCATTGATGCAACAGAAGGCGGAAATACAAACAGAACTAATGTAAATTTATCTGTTATAAACTCACTTAAAAATAATCAGACAATTACAAATCAGTTTTTTTATACAAATTACGGATTTAATTTATATTCAAATTTTACTTTTTTCTTAAATGATTCATTGAATGGTGATGAAATAAATCAGTTTGAGAAAAGGAATCTGTTTGGTTATAACGGAAGTTTTTCGTTTTTGAACAGGGCAGGAACTACTAATTTTGCTACAGTTCTGGGGATAGGAGCAAGATTTGACGATATAGATTCCATTTATCTTGCGCATACAAAAGATAGAAATTTTTTAAATTATATTGAAGCAGGTAAAATATTTCAACAAAATATATTCGGATATTTAAATGAGACAATTGAGATTTCAAATTTTGTAATTAATCCGGGATTGAGAGTTGACTATTTTAATTTTAAACTCACTGATGATTTGAATGATACACTTTCAGGAAATAAATCAGCTGTTAAATTTTCACCAAAATTAAATTTATTTTATAATTTAAATTCCAAGGCACAATTATACGTTAAATCGGGAATTGGCTTTCATTCAAACGATGCGAGAGTTGCTGTAACTGCCCCTGATCAGCAAACTTTACCGGCAGCTTACGGATTAGAAGCAGGAACTTCTTTCTCGGCGGGAAATGCTTTGATTGGATTCAGCTTATGGAGTTTGTTTTTGGAAAGTGAATTTGTTTATGTAGGTGATGAAGCAGTCGTAGAGCCGAGTGGAAAGACGCAGCGAATCGGTATAGATTTTACAGGAAGATTTCAGTTTAGTAAATGGCTGTGGGCTGATTTAGATTTAAATTATGCAAAAGGAAAATTTACAGACGAGCCGGAAAATGCAAATAATATTCCGCTTGCACCTGTATTTACTTCGGTTGGCGGAATCTCATTTAAATTAAACAACGGAATTAACGGAAGACTTGGTTACAGATATTTGGATGACAGACCTGCAAATGAAGATAATTCCGTAATTGCGAGAGGATATTATGTAATGGATGCAACTATAAATTACACAACCGATAAATATAATATCGGATTGAACATCCAAAATCTTTTGGATAATAAAAACTGGAATGAAGCTCAGTTTGATACAGAATCAAGATTACCTTTTGAAAATGAATCCGTATCAGAATTACATTTTACACCCGGTTCACCATTTTATATAAAACTTAATACAAGTTTGTTCTTTTAAAATTAAAGTTGCTTAAAATCTAATAAAACCCTGAGATTATTATTTTCCAGGTATAAAAAGTAATAAAATTTATAATCTTGAAATGCATTTCTATTATAGGTAATTTAGAGCGTTAACTAAAATACCGTGAAAATTTAATGACATTTCCTAAATTCAAGGTAATGAATTCGCTGAATATTGTACTGCTGTTTTTAGCAATAGTACAATTTTATCTTCTGACTCCTTTAAACTTTACCAGCGAAAAATATATTACTTTACTTATAGATTTCGAATATAAAATAAAGCTTATTCCGGGATTTATCATTCCCTATATTTCAATTTATATTCTTTTTTTACTTTTGATTTTTCTGATTATCAGAAAAAAAGATGCCGGTGATATGACGGTATTTCTTTTCTCTACAGTAATATTATGGAGCATAATAAACTTTGCTCATGCATTTTTTCCTGTTATGAATTTAATCCGTCCTGAAATTAAGGAAGGAGGATTTTTCTTTGAAGCAGTCGATGCATTATATAAATCTGTAAAACCCTTTAATAGTTTTCCAAACTGGCATGTTGCAACATCCGTTTTATGTTTAATGGCATATAAAAAAATGGAATTCAACAAAAGAACTTTAGTGACAATATGGGTAGTTTTGATTTGTCTTTCACCGGTATTTCTTAAAATGACTTATATTGCAGATGTTATCATTGCTATTCCTTTGCCGATTCTTTCATATGCAATTGCACAAAGATTATCTAAAATCACAATTAAAACAGAAACAGTAAAAGAAGTTGTTAAAGTATTTACGATTGAATCCCTGATTCAGTCATTAGCAATAGGAATCAGAGACGAAGCAACAATTTCTTCAATGATTGATAACCTGACAAGAATTGAAAAAAATCTGACGGAAGAAGACAAAAATCAGATTAAAACTATAGGAGCTGCACTTAATCCGCCTGTAAATAATCTGAAAGAAATTATAAACAACCTTGTATTATCTATAAATGTACAGAAGCAAATGGAAAAAGCAAAAGAACTGTTTGGCAAAGAAGAAAAATCTTTCATACCATCTGACAAAGATATAAAGGAAGCTACAGAGGAACTTGTGAGTAATGCATGCAGACCTTTTGACAATCCAAAGTTCAGGTATGCCTTAATTGAAATCAAAAAAAGAAATGCAGGAATGATGAACATTAATTCACTTGAAGAAGCTGCCAAAGAAAGATCTAATGATGTTATTTTTAAATTCAAAAGTTTTATTGATTCAAATAAAGAAAATATACCTGCATTAAAAACAATAATTGAAAACAAAAATGGTCATACTCACATAAGTTTTGATGAGATAAAGATTATATCCCGCGAACTGAGAAAACCGCCTTATGAAATTTCAACAGAGGAAGTGTGGAATGCATATTACAGAATTGATGAAACGAATGTAAAACCTCTCAGTGATGATAAAAATCCTTCTAACATTATTTCTCTGACACAATTCGCTTTGGGAAAAGTAAATAAACTCGAACCATTCACGGATAATTTAGATAAAAAATTTAATGAATGGATTGATGAAAATAAATCAAATGGAAGAGAATTTACTGAGGATGAAATGATATGGCTTAAGATGATGAAGAATCATGTTTCTTCTTTTATGGAAATTAATATGATGAGTTTTAACCAGCCTCCCTTTGTAAATAAAGGTGGTGCCGCAAAAGCTTATAATATTTTCGGACCTGATCTGAACAGAATTATGTATGAGCTAAATGAAAAATTGGTTTAAAAAATAAACTGATTTAAAAATGTTAACAAGCTAAAAAATTAATTAATGACTCAGATTACTGATTTAAATAAAACTGATTATTCGAAAGATTTACTTTTACTGAAAAGAATTTCAGAAAAAGACAGTAATGCTTTGAGTGAATTTTACGATCTTCATTCCAGATATTTATACACAGTAATTTATTATATTTTAAAAGACGAAGTAGAAGCGGAAGATACTTTGCAGGAAGTTTTTCTGCAGGTATGGGATAAAGCAGATAGTTACGATGAAAATCTCGGCAATCCTGTTGGCTGGATTACGAGAATCACAAGAAATAAATCTATTGATAAACTCAGAAGCAAGAGTTTTAAAAACCGTTCAAGTGAAATTGATATAGAAAGAGTTTTTAATTTATCCACAGATACCGGAAATCCTGAAAAAATTTCTAATATCACGCAGGAACAGAGTGAAATATCAAAGGCAATTTCACAGCTTACCGATAATCAGAAAGAACTTATTGAATTTGCATATTTCAAAGGATTTTCTCAATCTGAGCTTTCAGAGCATTTTGATATTCCTTTAGGCACAGTAAAAACACGAATGAGAGCTGCTATGATGCTACTCAGAGATCAACTTAAACATTTAATACAATGAAAGAAAATAATCAAAATATAAATCAGGAAGAAAATATTATTTTAAATTCTTTAGGATTACTTGAGAAGAAGGAAAAAGAATTTTTTAAAAAAGAAATAATAAATTATTCTGCAGAAGATAAAAAAGCGGTTTCGGATTTTAATAATCTTACATCTTTATTCTTCAAATTAGTTAATGATAAATCTAAAGAAATTACACCATCATCAAGTGTGAAAGATAAACTGTTTGCAAAAATTAACGGCAGGCAAAAAGATTTTCATTTTATTTTTGCGGCTTCTGATGACTGGGAGCAGCATCCTATAGACGGAATTCAGTTTAAAAAACTTTCTTACAATGAAGAAAAAAATTATCTGATGCTGCTGTTTAAAGTTGCAGCAGATACTTCTTATCCGGAGCATCATCATTCCGGCGCAGAAGAATGTTATGTAATCTCCGGTGATATTTATACAGAAGGAAGAGTTTTAGGACCCGGTGATTTTCTTCATGCTGAAGGAGGCAGTGATCACGAAATGCTTTATACAAAAAACGGTTGTACACTTTTGCTTGTCGTAGAGCCAAAGGATTATATGTAATAAAATTTTTATTGTTCTTTTTATATAAATTAATTGGGGTGCTGACTTTTGAATTTTAAGAGTTTGCTGAGATTACACCCATCGAACCTGCTACGGATAATGCCGGCGAAGGAAATTTAAATATTTTTTTAACGCTTAAATCTTTTTTAATGGTTCAGAAAAGGTTTAAGCGTTTTTTATTTTAAAAATTAAATTATGAAAACTGTTAAACTGACAATTGTTATTATTGTTTTTAGTATTACTTCTTACTCTCTGTATTCTCAGGATAAAATCAAATCCGACAGTTTAATTTACCAGACTGAATCGATAGAAGTCGATGCTTTGAAAAGTCTTGAAAGATTTACTCCGGTTACATTCGAAAATATTAACAGAAAAGATGTAGAAAGAAAATACTGGCTGCAGGATCTGCCTATGTTTCTCAATGGAAATACAAGTATAAATTCTTATTCAGAATCAGGTGCTTCACTCGGTTATTCTTACCTTTCAATCCGGGGATTTGATCAGAGAAGAATTTCTATACTTATAAACGGAATTCCTCAGAACGACCCTGAAGATCATCAGGTTTACTGGAATGATATTTCTGATCTGACAGCTTCAATAGAAAATATTCAGATTCAGAGAGGTGTCGGAACTGCTCTCTATGGCTCATCTGCGATTGGTGGTGTAGTGAATATTCAGACAATAAATTATATGAAAAGAAATTTTCTGAATTTTTCCGCCGGTTACGGTGATTATAATTCACAAAGATATTCGATCGAATATTCTTCGGGTTTATTAAAAAATAATTTTGGGATTTACGGTAAGGTTACACGGATTAAAACTGACGGTTACAGAGATCAGTCATGGTCTGACTACTGGAGTTATTTTTTAAGTGCAGGAAAGATTTTCGGAAAAAATTCTGTGCTGAAATTAAATTTCTTCGCGAGTCCGATGCAGAATCATCTTGCTTATTATGGTGTTGACAAAAATTATCTTGACGGAAATATAACCGGTGATATTAAGAATGACAGAAAATATAATCCGCTGACTTACGAAAATGAAACTGATAATTATTTTCAGCCGCATTATGAATTAGTTTATAATACACAAACATCGAAGAATGTTCTGATCTCAAATACATTAAGTTATATAAGAGGTCAGGGATATTTTAACACTTCCTTTCCTGTATATTACGGATATGATTTTGATTATTTCAGATTACAGCCGTTCTTTGTTGCTGATACGACAAGTTATAATACGGCATATTATAAAAGAAATCCTGACGGAACAATTTATTTTGAAAAAGGTAAAGGTTTCGAAATTACACGAAGTGATATTGTTACAAAATTGAATGTTGATAATAATACATATGGCTGGTTTCCGAAAGTTCAGATTAAACATAACGATGAAAAAGGAACACTTGTAATCGGGGGTGAATTAAGACTGCATAAATCCGATCACTACGGAGAGATTACATCCGGTGAGGCACTTCCGCCCGGAACTCCTTCTGATTATATTTACTATTATTACAACGGCGGTAAAAGAACTTACTCGGTTTACGCAAATGAAATTTATCAAATCACAAATCAGCTGAACGGAATGCTTGGACTTCAATATGTTTATCACAGATATAATTTATCGAATGACAGATTCAAGCCTTATGATTTTAGTGTTGATTATAATTTTTTCACACCAAGATTCGGAATTAATTATAATTTCAATAAAGAGTTCAGTGCATTTGCAAATTTTTCAATTGCTAAAAGAGAGCCGAGATTGAAAGACATATATGATGCAGAGAATCCTTATTCAACTCCGAATTTCAGAATTGTCGATGCAGAGAAAGGAATTTATGAAGAGCCTTTAATTCAGCCCGAAGAGATGAATGATTATGAAATCGGATTTTCATTTAACAATAAAATAATTAAAAGTGATTTGAATTTTTACTACATGGATTTTAAAAATGAAATTGTGAATAACGGGCAGCTTGATAATGTAGGTCAGCCGATTGTCGGTAACGCAGGAAAATCAATACATAAAGGACTTGAGCTTGAGTTTGAAATTAAACCATTCACTCAGAAAATTTTTAACAACTTTTCTCTTTCCGGAAATTTAAATCTTTCGGATAATTATTTTAAAACTTATACAGAAATAAACGGTGCAGATTCGGCAGGAAACATTATTTACGGAAATGATTATTCCGGGAACAGTATAATTCTTACTCCCGATATAATCGGAAATATTTCTTTAAATTATTTTACATCCGCCGGTTTGAATGCTTACATTTCTTTGCAGTATATCGGTGAACAATATCTCGATAATTCCGAAAATGACAGAAAAAATCCTGATGCAAGAAATCAGATCGGATACATTGATAAGATTATTAATCCTTATACAGTTGTAAATGCAGGACTTTCCTATAATTTTGCAGCTATGATAAATAAAAGCAGACAAAATAAACTTTTCAAAGAATGTGAAATAAGTTTCAAGGCAAATAATATTTTTAATGTACTTTATGAAACAACAGGATACATAAGCGGTGATATTCCTTACTGGATTCCGGCTGCAACCGGTAATTTTTATATAAGTTTGCAATTAGGTTTTTGATAAAAATTAAAATTTTCATTAAACTTTTATACAATAAAAATGTTAGGATAACTAAATCTTACTGAGTTAAATTTCCGTAACTATGTATATGAAATCAAACACAAAATTATCTATGACTTATTTAATTGCAATAATCTTTTTATTTTCAAGTTGCTCGTTAATAACAGATTCAAACAAATCAAATCAAACCAAACAAATAACAAATAAATCAATGTCACTTAACCCTAATTCAAAAAAAGATACGGCTGTATTCGGCGCAGGATGCTTTTGGTGTGTAGAAGCAGTTTTCCAGAGATTAAAAGGTGTAGATACAATTCAGTCAGGATACACCGGCGGAACTGTTACAAATCCAACTTATCAGGAAGTCTGCACAGGTAAGACCGGGCATGCTGAAGTTGCAAGAATCGTTTTTGATCCTACAGTAATTTCGTATGAACAATTATTAGAAGTCTTCTGGACAACTCACGATCCGACAACGTTGAATCAGCAGGGAGCAGATAAGGGAACTCAGTACCGGTCGGCGATTTTTTATTTAAATGATGATCAGAAAAATATTGCTGATAAATCAAAGATGGATATTGCACCGAAAATCTGGGATGGAGCTATCGTTACTGAAATTACTCCTCTCGGTGAATTTTATGTTGCAGAAGATTATCATCAGAATTATTACAACGAAAATTCCGAACAAAGCTATTGTAAATTTGTAATAAATCCAAAACTCGATAAGTTCAGAAAAAAATTCAAAGATTTAATTAAACCGGAATAGTTTAATTAACAGTTAGCAGTTAACAGTTAGCAGTTAGCAATTTAAAAAAATTGATTGTTAACTGCTAATTTATTTTGAATTTAATACTGAATGCTCCGGAAAGCTTTGAAGTACTGTTCGGGTTAAAAATGCCTGAAAGGTTGTAAGTTCCTACATCTATCATCACAGGACCGGCTTCAACTCCAAGCCCGAGACTAAATACAAATCCCTGACTTCCTCCGAATGAAAATCCCGTTCGAGGACAAAATACATCAGAGATATTATACTCGCCTCCGATTCCTAAAATTGATGCAGTTGTTTCCGAGAAATTATTTGAAAGTCCCTGAATATATTCAATTGAAATCGTTGCAGTCTCGAGAGTTTTATTTTTCAAAGCAATTTCATTTTTCACAGGAAATATTTTGTAAGATAACCCTAATCTTATATTTGCCGGCAGAGCTGTTGTAAATGACGGAACAACTGTCTTAGTATTTTTAATAATTTCATTTAAAGAATCACGTTGTTCTTTATTGGTAATATCTGTAAGAAGAAAATTTCCGTTATAAAAATATTTATTTGTATTTTGTGTCCAGGTGATATACCCGAATTCATTTACACTTAGTCCTAAATTAAGTCTGCCGTATTCAGAAACATCTTTTAAATCCGCATTCATTCCGATATCAAATCCAAAACCGAATCCCGCAGGTTTAAATGTAGCGGTGGGAATGTTATCTTCGGAAGTACTTGAAAAAAGAAATTCCGCCTGACCATTTCCCTGTATTTCAAAACTATTGTTAGTGGTAACTGAAAGATTATTTTTCTGTGTAGTAGTATAATATTGTCCGAACTGCGGTTTCACTGAAACACCAACAGCGATATTGTCAATGAGATTATTGTTTTTTATTTTAAAATTTTTTGCATAAGTAAGATTCAATTGCCTTACCCATGCAGCATTATGGCTGACTCCGGACAGATCATAAACTCTGTTAATTTCATTTCCATACAATCCAAGTTCGAGAAAATCTTTACTGAGAGTAAAGTTGCCTGCAACTTTTTCCTCCAGAGATAAACCGAAAGAACCGGAATTTTCAGAATTATAAACTACAGACACATCTTTTAAATTTACAAATACATAAACCGGCTCACCGCTTGCACTGTTAATTATATCTTGTTTATCTTTCTCAGATAAATAAACAGGATTCTCAGCAGTACCTCCTGTAAAATATTTATTGTAAAAACCTGTTGAAAGATATGAGCTGTTCTGATTGTAATTTATATTTAAAAAAGCGCTGAAATAAACTGTCGCATTATTATTAGATTTTTGTTTTAAAATATTTGCAGGATTATTGTTGAATGCATCTAATTCATAAGAATCTGCAACGGAAGTCTTTCCCATAGCAAGTCCTCTGACATTTATAAAATTCTGTGCGTAAAGTTTATTTATTGA
>Ga0105046_10012859_pt1 | contig 12976 bp, 10 predicted proteins | sample MAT03_FD_78385 | JGI IMG/M metagenome (GOLD analysis project Ga0105046, IMG submission 78385) | Freshwater microbial communities from Lake Fryxell liftoff mats and glacier meltwater in Antarctica - MAT-03 (megahit assembly) | ecosystem: Environmental > Aquatic > Freshwater > Ice > Liftoff... | reverse complement strand
GGGCCGTCGAACAGCGACGCCGTGCGTGCCAGCGGCACAAACGCATCCAGCACCTCGAACTCCCCGCTGCCGGTGCCGCACAGGCCGAAGCTGTCCCAGTTGTCGAGCAGGCGCACCTGGGCACGATCAAGCACCACGCTGAGCACCCGCGGCGCACCGTCTGCTTGCACGAGTGGCTGGCCGTCAGCGCCCATCAGCAGGCAGCCGGCGGTGATGATGTCGGCGTTGTGCGTGCCCGATCCCCAGGCCCAACGGCCGCTGATGCGCAGGCCGGCCACGCCCGCAACCTCGGCCGGCACTGCACGCCCGCGAGGCGCAAACACCCCGGCGGCCTTCAGTGTGGGGCGGCTGAAGATGGCCGCCGCCTCGTCGGCGGGCAGGTAGGCGGCCAGCAGGCTGGCGGTGCAGGAGATGAAGCAGCACCAGGCAGTGGCCGCATCGGCACGGGCCAGCAACTCGATGACTTGGTAGAAACTGGCCGGCGGCGCCTCGTGCCCACCAAACGCGGCCGGCGTGAGCAGGCGGTACAGGCCGGCTGCGGCCAGGCTGTCGGCAATGTCTTGCGGCAAGCAACGCTGGGCCTCGATTTCGGCGCTGCGGCCGGCCAGGGCCTGCGCGGCCAGCGCAGCGGCCTGCATCAGCGCCTGGTGCTGGGTGGCGGGGAGGGGGGCGGTCAGGGGCGGCATGTGGGCTCTGCGGCAGCGCCGGCATCACAGTCGTTAGAAATGTCACCGGCATGCCCGGCATGACCGGCGTCACTGGCATAACAGGCATCACCGGCCAAGAGGCTCTCCAGGCACTGCTCACGTACGCCGTAAAACGCCTTCAACTCGGCCACCTGTGCCAGCAAGGCAGCCCGCTGGGCAGCGTGCAGCGGCTGGGCCCGGCGCACGGCCAGCACCATCTTGTTCTTGCTGGTGTGCTCGGGCGAGATGAACTCGAACACCTGGGCGTCGTAGCCCTCGGCCTGCAGCAGCAGCGCGCGCAGCGTGTCGGTCAGCATCTCGGCCTGATCGGCCATGTGGATGCCGTGGCGCAGCATCGGTGCCAGCAGTGCCGGGCTGTGCATCTGCGGGCGCAACTGCTTGTGGCAGCAGGGTGAGCACAGGATGATGGCTGCGCCGCTGCGCACGCCGCGGTGCATGGCCACGTCGGTGGCGATGTCGCAGGCGTGCAGCGCGATCATGATGTCGATCCGGCCCGCCGCGTCGGTATGGGCGGCGTCTGTGTGGATGGATTCAGGCGCGAAGTGCCGCACATCGCCGGTGGCAAAGTGCAGGCCGGCCAGCCCCAGCCGCGCCACCGCGGCGTTGCACAGGCCGGTCAAATCGTCGCGCTGCTCCACACCGGTGACGTCGGGCACGCGGCCGGTGGCCTGCAGGTGGTGCTGCACCGCAAAGGTGAGGTAGCCCTTGCCGGCGCCGAAATCAAGCACCCGCACCGGCAACGCCGCAGCGCGATCAGCCAGCGGCGACTGGCCGATCGCATGGCCCAGCACCTCGACAAATTTGTTGATCTGCCGCCACTTGCGCGCCATCGCCGGCACCAGCCGATGCTGGGCGTCGGTGACACCCAGTTCGGCCAGGAACGGGGTGTCGAGCGCCAGCGGGTGGCGTCGCTGCCGGTCATGCCCGAGGTAGCGGCCGGCTTGGTCGTCGCCGGGTTCGGCGCCGGCCGGTGCGTCGGCCAGCGCGGCCCGCAGCGCAGTGTCGACTTTGCCGATGCGCAGCCCCCACCGGCCCTTTCTGTCCAGCGCAAGCTGGATGTCGTGGCCGCCCGTCACCAGATGGGCATGGTGAAAGCTGGCGGCCACCAGGCTGTCGATCAGCGCCACCGCCTCGGCGAGCGGCAGGTTTTTGGTGATGTCCTTGGTGGCATGCCGCCACACCAGCGACAAATGGTCGGCGCCGCGCAGCACGATGCGCCTTGCCAGCAGCTTGTGCAGCGAAGGCTCGGTGCTGTGCGGGCGGCCCAGCACCAGCCGCACGAAGCTGCCGTCGGCCAGGCTTTGGCGCAGCCGGGCGATGAACCGCTGCGGCTCGGTCAGCGGGGTGCCGACGGCGGGGGTGGCCATCGGGTCTGCGAAGCGGGCGGGTTCGGGGGGGATCATCGTTGGCGCGGCGGCGCCGCGGCATGGCCAGCGGCCTTGCCGACGGGCTGGGTGGCTGACTTGTTGGTTGACTTGGTGGCGGGCTTGGTGCCTGATTTTCCGCTTGGTTTCGCCGCGGCCTTGCCCGTGGCCTTGCGGCTGCCCTTGCCGGCGGTCTGGGCATGCCGGGCGGTGTGGCCGCCGGCCTTGGCGGCGGGCGCGACGTTGGCGCCGGCCAGCGGCCCCAACCCCAGCCAACCGAGGCAGGCGGGCTGTTGCATCGCCTGCGCCACGCTCTGGTAGCGCGCCAGCTCGCGCACCGGCTCACCGGCAGGCAGGTAGCTGATGTCCTGGCGGCTGCCATCGGCGGCCTGCACCTGTAGCCGAACCGCCTGCGTGGTGTCGCCGGGCACCAGGCTGTGGCCCAGCAGGCGCATGCCGTCGCGCAGGCCGGCCGCATCGGCCGGGCCGCCGGGCTGCACACCGGCCACCACCTGGCTGGCGAGCGAGCCGCTGTCGAAGCCCAGCGCCCAGCTCGGCACGCGCACCGTCTGGCCAATGAAACAGGGCCCCAACGTGGTGGGGCCGAAAGCGAATGTCTCGCCGCGCTCGATGAAGCGATTGATGTCACGCAGCGGCTGGTCGTCCAGCACCGCGCGCAGCGCCGCCACCAGCCGGTGGGTGGCCAGCGGCGCGCTGATCGGGCCTTCGCGGCGGGCAGACGCGGCGGGCACCAACAGGCGGCGCATCACCGCGTCCAGCCCCGGCTGGCCGGCGCCGCGCAGCGCCGCGTGCCACTGCAGCGCCAGCCACTCGCCGCGCGCGCCGGGCAGGGCGGCCAGCGCTGGCCGCATCAGCGCGCCTTCGGCCACCTGCACGTTGGGCAGCGCGCGCTCGGGGTTGTCGAGGTAGGCCATGATCTTGCGGTTGAGCACGGCGGCGTAGTCGGCGGGCGTCCAGCGGCCCTCGCGCAGCAGGCTGCGGTGGGCCAGGTACTCGGCCCAGCCCTCGCTGAACCAGTCGCGCAGGGGCTCGTCGCCGCGCCCGGCATGGGCCAGCGGGCCGAAGCGGTCGACCATCCAGGCCCGCGCCAGCGCCTGGGTGATCAGCGCGTCGACACCGGCCCCCGGCAGCGGCAGGTCGGTGCTGGCCTGCAGCGCCAAGGCCCGGTGCCAGGCGGTGCCGCCGCCGGTGTCGCCACCGGCGGGCGCTACCGGTGCGGGCAGCAGCAGCACCAGCCAGGGCGGCGCAGGCTCCAGCTCGCCCCAATACCGGCGCTGCGACGCCAGCGCCTCGGCGCTGGCCTGCGCCAGCGCGTCGACGCCGAAGCGCCAGCCGGCACCGGCCGGCATCACCGCGGTCAGCGCGGCGCCACCGGATGCCAGCGTCTGCCACTGCAGCGCCCCGCCCGCGTACAGCGCCTGCTGCACCCGCACCGCCAGCGGGGCCGCCGCGGGGGCCACGCGCCACAGCACCGAGGCGCCATCGGCGTTGCCGTGGCTGCTGGCCCAGCGGCTGCCCTCGGGCAGGCCGTCCAGGCGGATGCAGGCGGTCGGCGGCGCGCGCTCGTCCAGCTCGTCTGGGACGGGCAGCACGCCAGGGCCGCTGAAGGCGAACCAGCGCTCGGCGGTCTGCGCGCCGCCACCGCGCTCGGCGTCAGCGGCCGGCGTCAGGCGCCAGTGCAGCCGCACCCGTTCGCCCAGCGCGTGGGCCACGGTGCGCAAGGCGGGCGCGCCGGGCACCGGCCGCAGGCGCGGGCCGTCGGGCGCGCTGTCGCCGCTGGCGTCGGTTTGCTCCTGCAGCCCGGCCCAGCCGCCGGGCAGGCGCAGCGTGGTGCGCGAGCGCGCGCCGCCATCGAAGCGCAGGCTCACCAGCAGCTGGCGCGGCTGGGCGTCCAGCCGCGCCGTCACCTGCCACAGCAGCGCGCAATCGTCGGTGCCGGCGTTGGCATCGCCGCCAGTGGCCGCCGCCGGCAGCGCGGCCCAGGCGGTGACCACGCCCAGCAGCAGGCAGCGGGCTTGGCGGGCGAGGCGGGTTGATCGATCGGGGCGGGCAGGGCGCATGCAACGGGGAAGGGGCGACAGGGCGACAGCGGCGCACCGCAGCCCGACCGGGCCCCGCAGCGCACCGGGCTCTGCCCGGGCCGGCGAGCTTAGCCGATACCCGTTGCCTGCCTCAACAAGTTATGGCGCGCGCTGGCGCACGACCTGGCGCTGCTGGTGCGCACCTGGGCGCCGCTGAAGGCGGCGATGGGCCCGGGCGCCCTGACACCCCAGGTCAAGAAGCTGATCTACCTGGCAGTGTCGATCGCCCAAGGCGGCGATTACTGCATCCACTTGCACACTGCGGCCGCGCGCGCCAAGGGCATGGGTGAGGCCAAGCTGATGGCGCTGCTGGCCAACGTCGGCATGGCCGCGCAGACCAACCGGCTGGTGGCCGGCATGGGCGTGACGGTGGCCGAGGTCTTCCGGCGTTAGGCGTTTGGGCGTAGGGCGTAGGGCGCAGGGCGCTGGTACGCACCGCGTTGCGGCGGGCGTTTGCCGCCGCCTTGGGGGGGCGTTCTCAGGGCGCGGCTGCCAGCGCCCGCCGGTAGTCGCTGGGCGGCACGCCCAGGTGGGCGCGGAAGACGCGGCTGAAGTGCGCCATGCTGCTGAAGCCGAAGGCGAAGGCGATGTCGGTGATGCTGCGGCGGTCCTGGCCGCGGTCGGCAAAGGTCTGGCGGCAGGCCTCGATGCGGCGGCGCAGGATGTAACCGGCCACGCCGTCGGGCTCTTCGGAGAAGGCGTTGTAGAGTTGGCGGCGGCTGCAGTTCAGCGCCTGCGCCACCGCGTCTACCGACAGGCCGGGGTCGCCCAGGTGGGCGCTGACATGCTGCTTGATGTGCTCGCGCAGCGCCTCGCGCTGGGTCAGCGCGGTGCCCAGCCCGGCCAGCTCCAGCATCGACAGGTGCACGAACTGCGCGATCACATCGCCCACGCCCCGCGCCGCGGTGTCCGACATGCCGGGCAGCTCGCGGTAGGCCGAGCGCATGGTCTCCAGCGCCAGCCGCGACACCCCACCGCTGCCGCCCAGGCGGCGCGCCATCAGCGGGTCGAGCGCCAGCCCTCGCTCGGCCAGGCGCTGCTTGGGCACCATCACGATCAGGTGCTCCACCCGCACCGGATTGGCCACTGCGTAGGTCTCGGTGGTGTCGTACACGCTCCACTGGTCGGGCGTGACCCAGGCCTCGCGGCCCTGCTGCTCGACGCCGGCGCAGCCGATGTAGGGCGCCACGATCTTCAGGTAGGCGGTTTCGCTGGCACGTGCCAGTGTGGCCGAGCGGGTGACGCGGTGGCGGTTGGCCTCCAGCCGGGTGAGCACCACGTCGCCGGCGTGCAGCGTGGTCATGCGGCCGTCAAAATCGCGGTCGCCGTAGAGATCGGACTTCAGCCCGTTGAACAGCCGGTCGATGCAATCGGCCCAAAACCCGGCGCGCTCGGCGGCGGGCACGGCGTCGGTGTTCATCCGGGTGGCGGTCTGGATCGGCATGGGGTTCCCCCGTCGGACGGCAACTGGCGGCCTGGGCGCGGGCAAGGCCGCCGAGGTCGCGCAGCTTAGCGCCGACGCCGGCCCGGCGGTGGGTTCGCGGCTCGGTGATTGCCCTGCCATGCCTTCGCGCGGCCGCCGACGCAAGGGGCCGCCCCGGGTAAGCCCTGATCGGTTCTGCACAGAACGGCAAGGCCGGCGGCATGGTCCGTCAAGCGGCTCGGGCGCGCTGTTTGCAAAATCCGACGGGCCGGCTTCCCGCGCCGGAACCGTTCCATCCGCCCACGGAGACAAGCATGACTGATCGCAACATCCCTGCCGGCCCGACGCGCCGCGCCGTCGTCCAGGCCGCCATTGCCGCGCCGGCCGCGCTGGCCTCGCTGGCGTTTCCGGCCATCGTCCGGGCCCAGGCCGCGCCGGTGCGGGTGGGCTACACGATGGCCCGCACCGGGCCCTGGACCACCGGCGCGCAGGTCAGCCAGGAGCCCAACTACCTGCTGTGGGCCGAGGCGCAGAACGCCGCCGGCGGCCTCAACGTGAAGGGCGTGAAGCGCCCGATCGAGCTGATCGGCAGCGACGACCGCAGCGACATCGAGACCTGCGTGCGCACCTACGAAAAGCTGATGGGCAGCGACAAAGTCGACCTGATCCTGCCGCCCTGGGGCAGCAACGCCAACTTCGCGGTGGCCCCGCTGGCCAACCGTTTTGGCTACCCGTTGCTGGCGCCCACCGCGCTGAGCCGCCGGCTCGTCGAGATGAAGCTGCCGTACTTCTTCCTGATGCTGCAGCAGCCCAAGGCGATGATGGAGGCGCTGGTCGACATGCTCAAGGCCAACGGCACGAAGACGATGGTGGTGGTCTACGTCGACGACCTGTTCGGCCTCGAGAACTACGCCGCGCTGAAGGTGGCGGTGCAGGGCAGCGGCATCAGCATCGTCGAGGACAAGAGCTACCCGCTGGGCATCAAGGACCTGAGCCCGGTGTTGCGCTCGATGAAGGACAAAAACCCCGACGCCTTCGTCGGCTTGACCTACCCGCCCGACACCATCCTGGCCAGCCGGCAGAGCAAGGAGATCGGCTTCAACCCGAAGTTCTTCTACGCCTCGGTGGGCACCGCGTTTCAGCTCTACCGCAACGTGATGGGTGCCGGCGCCGAGGGCGTGCTGGGCATGGGCTCGTGGAACGCCAAGACCAGCCCGGGCGCCAAGGCGTACTTCGATGCCCACGTGAAGAAGTTCGGCGCGCAGAAGGAGCCCGACCGCTGGGCCAGCGGCGCCACCTGGGCCGCGCTGGAGATATTGACGAATGCGGTGGCCAAGGCCGGGCTGGATCGCAAGGCGATCCGCGACTACGTGGCCGGCACCGAGCACGGCACCCTGCTCGGCAAGGTCCGCTTTGCCGGCAGCGAGAACGTGGGCACGCCGGGCACGGTGGGCCAGTGGCAGAAGGGTGAGTTTGAGGTGGTCTGGCCCAAAGCCAATGCCACCGCACCGCTGCTGCCCGCCAAGCCGGCCTGGGTTTGAACCGTTTTAATCCCGAGCGCCGGGCGGCCAACCTGGCCCGCCCCGCGTGGAGTGCCCATGTCCTTCGGCTCGTGGCTTGAACTGATCGCCTCCGGCCTGATCACCGGCGGCGTCTACGCCCTGGTGGCGCTGGGGCTGAACCTGCAGTACGGGCTGATGCGGGTGCTCAACATCGCGCACGGCGAGTTCCTGATGGTCGGCGCCTTCCTCACCTGGTGGGCGCACACCCAGCTGGGCGTCTCGCCGCTGCTGATGGTGCCGGTGTCGTTCGTGCTGCTGATGGCGCTGGGCATGGCCATCCACCGGCTGACGTTTCGCCGGCTGGCGCGCACCAGCCCCAATCTGGACGTGTTCGAGGCGCGTGGGCTGATGGTCAGCTTCGGGCTGATGTTCGTGGTGCAGAACTTCGCCCAGTTGCTGTGGGGCGGCGACTTGCGCGGCTACGACTTCATGGCCGATCCGGTGCGCATCCCCGGCCCGGGTGGCGGCGCGCAGTTCGCGGCCAACAAGCTGCTGCTGCTGGCGCTGGCGCTGGCCTTCAGCACCGCGCTGATCGTCGTGCTGCGCAAGACGCTGTACGGCAAGGGCGTGCGTGCGCTGATGCAGTCGCCCACCGGCGCGCAGCTGGTGGGCATCGACACCACCCGGCTGCATCCGCTGATGTTCGGCATCGGCCTCGGGCTGTCGGGCGTGGCCGGCTGCCTGCTGTCGATGACCTACACCATCTCGCCGTCGATGGGCGAGCCCTACACGGTGACCGCGCTGATCGTCATCACGCTGGGCGGCTTCGGCAGCATGGCCGGCGCGCTGGCCGCCGGGCTGGCGCTGGGCGTGATCGAGGCCGTGGGCATGCATTTCACCAGCCCGTCGCTGAAATCGCTGCTGTCCTACGGCATCTTCATCGCCGTGCTGCTGTGGCGCCCGAACGGTTTGTTCGCCCGCAAGTGACGCGCCGTCCGCGCCTGCGCTGAAAGCCACCCCGCCAGTGAAACTCCACATCAAACCCGCGCTCGCACGCGACCTGCTGGTGCTGTTCGCGCTCACCGGCTGGGCGCTGGCGATCCCCTACTTCGGCAGCGAGTTCATGGTCTCGATGGCGCTGACCTGCCTGATGTACGCGGCGCTGGCGTCGAGCTGGAGCCTGTTTTGCGGCACCACGCGCTACCTGTCGCTGGCCACCGCGGCCTTTTTTGGCGTCGGCGCCTACACCGGTGCGATCCTGCTCGAGCAGATCGGCTGGTTTGGCGCGATCACGCTGGGCGCCGCGGTGGCCGCGGCGGTGGCGGTGGTAATGGGCGCGGCGGTGCTGCACCTGCGCGGCACCTACTTCGCGGTGCTGACCTTCGGCATGACCGAGCTGATCCGCCATGCCATCACCTGGTGGGAGAAGCAGGTCACCGGCACCGTGGGCCGGGTGCTGGCCGTGGTGCCCGAGCGCGACACCGTCTACCTCACCGTGCTGGCACTGGCGGTGGCGGCCATCGGCGTGTCGATCATGGTGCGGCGCAGCCGCTTCGGGCTGGCGATGGCCGGCATCGGTGCCGACGAGCAACGCGCGCAGACGCTGGGCGTCAACACCCGGCTGGTGAAGATCGGCGGCTTCGCGCTGACGGCGGCCTTCGCCGGCGCGGTGGGTGCCGCAATGAGCGCGCGCTGGACCTACATCGACCCGGCCACCGTGTTCAACCCGTTCATCGGCTTCCAGACGGTGCTGATCGCGCTGATCGGCGGCGCGGCCACGCTGTGGGGCCCGCTGATCGCCGCGGTGGTGTTCAGCCTGCTGGCCGAGACGCTGCGGCTGCAGGCGCCGCAGGTCTACATGATGTCGCTGGGCCTGCTGCTGATCCTGTGCGTGCTCTACCTGCCCGGCGGGCTGGCCTCGCTGCGCACGGCCACCTTCGGCCAGTGGCGCGACGACACCAGCCAATGGTGGCGCGAGCGCACCCGGGCCGGCAAGAAGGGGGCGCGATGAACGGCCATCCGCTGCTCGAGGCCCGGGCGGTCACCGTGCGCTTCGGCGGCTTGGTGGCGGTGGACGCGGTCAGCGCGGCCTTCGCCCCCGGCGAGCTGGTGGGCATCATCGGCCCCAACGGCGCGGGCAAGACCACCTTCTTCAACGCGCTGTCGGGCGTGGTCGAGGTCAGCTCGGGCGAGCTGTTCGCCCAGGGCCGGCGCCTCACGGGCGCCAGCCCTCATCGTTACGCCCACCACGGCATCGCCCGTACCTTTCAGACGCCGCGGGTCTTCGCCGAGCTGAGCGTGGCGGCCAACATCGACTTCGGCCTGCAGTTTGCCGGCCGCAAGCGCGATGCCTCGTGGCTGCTGAAGGACGAGGCCAGCATCCTGCACCTGATCGGCCTGGCGGCGCAGGCCGGGCTGCCGGCCGGCGCCATCACGCCGTCGCAGCAGCGGCTGCTGGAGATCGGCATGGCGCTGGCCACCCGGCCCAGGCTGCTGTTGCTCGACGAGGTGGCCGCCGGCCTGACCGAGGGCGAGGTCGACCAGATGGCGCAGCTGATCCGCCGGCTGCGCGACGAGCTGGACCTGACGGTGATCTGGATCGAGCATGCGGTGACCACGCTGCTGAACTACGTCGAGCGGGTGATCGTGCTGCACCAGGGCCGCAAGATTGCCGACGGCACGCCCGCCGAGGTGGTGCGCCATGCCGAGGTGGTGGACGCCTATCTGGGCGACGAGATGGTGGAGGCGCCATGATCAACGACATCGAAGCCGCGCTGGACCGCCGGCTGGCGCACCTGAAGATCGAGGGCTTGTCGGCCGGCTACGGCGCCTTCCTGGTGCTGCGCGACCTGTGGCTGGAGGCCCGCCCCGGCGTCACCGTGATCCTGGGGCCCAACGGCGCGGGCAAGACCACCTTGCTCAAGGCCATCGCCGGGCTGATCCCGCGCGGCGGCCTGCTGCGGCTCGACGGCGAGGTGATCGAGCCCGACACCAAGGCCTGCAACATCGTCAAGCGCGGCCTGGCGCTGGTGCCCGAGGGCCGCCAGCTGTTCGCGCAGATGACGGTGGCCGAGAACCTCGAGCTCGGCGGCTGGCTGGTGAGCCCGGCCGAGCGTGCCCAGCGGCTGGCGCAGGCCTTCAAGGACTTCCCGAAGCTGGCTGAGCGCGCCCGCCAGCTGGCCGGCACGATGAGCGGGGGCGAGCAGCAGATGGTGGCGTTGGCCCGCGCGATGATGAGCGCGCCGCGCCTGCTGATGCTCGACGAGCCCTCGCTGGGGCTGGCGCCGCGCATGGTGGACGAAGTACTGGCGATCACCCGCCGCATCGCCGACGCCGGCACCACCGTGCTGATGGTCGAGCAGAACGTGCGCAAGGCACTGGCGATGGCCGACCGCGGCTACGTGCTCGAGCGCGGGCGCCTGGTGGCCAGCGGCCCGGCCTTCCTGCTGGCGCGTTCCACCGTCATCCACCACGCCTACCTGGGCAAGCCCGCCACCGGCGCCACCGCCCTGTCTTCGTCCTCTTCATCCAGGGAGCAACCCATGTCCGACCTGCACATGATCATCAACGGCCTGGCCGTCAGCGCCGCAGGCGGCGCCAGCTTCGAGCGCCGCAACCCGCTGGACGGCAGCATCGCCACCCGCGCGCCGGCGGCCAGCGAGGCCGATGCGCTGGCTGCGGTGGAGGCCGCCGCCGAGGCCTTCAAGACCTGGGCCGAGACCGGCCCCAGCGCGCGCCGCGCCTTGCTGCTGAAGGCCGCCGATGCGCTGGAGGCCAAGCTGCCGAAGTTTGCCGAAACGGTGGCGGCCGAGACCGGCGCCACCGGCATGTGGGCCGGCTTCAACGTGATGCTGGCCGCCGGCATGATCCGCGAGGCGGCCTCGCTGACGACGCAGATCGCCGGCGAAGTGATCCCATCGGACGTGCCCGGCAGCCTGGCGATGGGCGTGCGCCAGCCCGCCGGTGTGGTGCTGGGCATCGCGCCGTGGAACGCGCCGATCATCCTGGGCGTGCGCGCGATCTGCGTGCCGCTGGCCTGCGGCAACACGGTGGTCTTCAAAGGCAGCGAGAACTGCCCACGCACCCACCAGCTGATTGCAGAAGCCTTCCAGGACGCCGGCTTCCCGCCGGGCGTGTTGAACTACATCACCAATGCCCCGGCCGATGCCGGCCGGGTGGTGGAGGCGATGGTGGCGCATCCGGCGGTGCGGCGCGTCAACTTCACCGGCAGCACCCGGGTGGGCAGGATCATCGCGATGACCTGCGCCAAGTACCTCAAGCCGGTGCTGCTGGAGCTGGGCGGCAAGGCGCCGATGGTGGTGCTCGACGACGCCGACCTGGACGACGCGGTCAACGCCGCGGCCTTCGGCGCCTTCGCCAACAGCGGGCAGATCTGCATGTCGACCGAGCGCTTCGTGGTCGATGCGAAGGTGGCCGACGACTTCGTCGCCCGCTTCGCGAAGAAGGCCCGCAGCCTGCCGCTGGGCGATCCGCGCAAGCCCGAGCCGGTGGTGCTGGGCTCGGTGATCGGCATGGGCACGGTGGCGCACTGCAACGCGCTGATCGACGACGCGCTGGCCAAGGGCGCCAAGCTGGTGTGCGGCGGCAAGGCCACCGACACGCTGATGCCCGCCACGCTGCTCGACCACGTCACCTCGAAGATGCGCATCTACCACGAAGAGACCTTCGGCCCGGTGAAGTGCATCGTGCGGGTGAACGGGGTGGAGGCCGCGGTGGCTTGCGCCAACGACAACGAGTACGGCCTGTCGGCGGCGGTGTTTGGCCGCGACCTCGCCCGCGCGATGAACGTGGCGCGGCGCATCGAGTCGGGCATCTGCCACGTCAACGGCCCCACGGTGCACGACGAGGCGCAGATGCCCTTCGGCGGCGTCAAGGCCTCGGGCATCGGCCGCTTCGGTGGCAAGGCCGGCGTGCACGAATTCACCGAGCTGCGCTGGATCACGGTGCAGACCACGCCGCGGCACTACCCGTTCTGAGCGCGTCGCCGCCATGCCCGCAGGGTGAGTTCAGCGCTACCGGGCGGCAGCCGGCCTTCTCACGGCTGCTGCGGGTCCTGCCGAGCAGACTTCAGCCGTTCGAGCATCTCGCCCATCTGCTGGTGCAGCAGGTTCACCGCCTTCAGCGGGCGCACCATCACCTTGAAATCGACGATCAGGCCGGCGTCGTTCCAGCGGATCAGGTCAACGCCGTTGATCAAGATGCCGTCGATCTCGGTGGCGAACTCCAGCACCGCGTCGTGCTCGCCAACGATCTCGCGCTCGTAGCGGAAGCTGGCGTTGTTCAGCACCTGCATCGCGCCCATCAGGTACTGCAAGGTGATGGCCTTGCCGCGCTGCGGCGTGTGCACCACTGGCGAGTGAAACACCACGTCGTCGGCCAGGATGCGCTGCAAGCCGGCCATGTCGCGGCTGCGCACCACCTCGTGCCAGGCTTGGATGACGGGGGAATCACTCATAGGGGGGGCGTGCTCCGTGCGGATGAAATGCAGCCCGCCAGTATGCCGGAGGGGGCGACTTGCCTCGCCACCGGCCAACCAGCGGCGCCAACACCGCAGATGCACGGGTATCGGCGGCCCTGGCGCCTGTCTACCATCACACGGTATCCCAACCCACGCCCACCGGAGGTTTCCGTACAACCCACCGATACCTGCTGCACCCTGGTGCCCTATTTCCAGGTCAACGAGTGCCAGCTCGATGCCTTCTAGGCGCTGGGCCCCCAGTTTGTGGCCAAGACCCGCACTGAGAGACTGAGAGTCTTTCGTTCATGCCCGCTCATCACGCCAAAAGACCCCCGCTCGTCGTTGCAAATGCTCGCCATAGCCCGCTATGGCTGCGCTTTGCGCCTAGATCGGGCGCCT